>UMEL01016210.1_pt1 | contig 125227 bp, 128 predicted proteins | sample 1964741 | NCBI WGS metagenome assembly UMEL01 (sample SAMEA4836019, study PRJEB28245) | human gut metagenome | biome: gut microbiome; material: fecal sample | place: Denmark | collected 2008
TGGTACTTGCAAGTTCAAGGTTGTAGTAGTAGAGAGCCGCTTCTGTCTCCCCGTCGCTCACAAAGGCTCCTTCTTCATTCCCTACGCTAGCCAATACGGTGCCCAGAGCCCCTTCCCAGGTATTGGACGTGCTGCTAAGATGCAGATCCGTCGTTCCCGTATGGCTTCCCGTGACGTAGAGATGGTCGTTGCCCGTATTGGTCGATCCATCAGCGTCAAGATAAAGCGTTGCGCCGTCACCGGCAAAGGAACCTGCCGTCAGCGTCTCACCCAGCGTGCCGTCCATGAGGCTAATAGCTCCCCCCTCCGCGTTCAGGGTACTGACGGTAGAAGAATCTGTCAGGTTCCACGTGGCGCCGCTACTAAGGGCAAGTGTCATCGTATCAGCATCGTCTGTCGTCTTACCTGTAAAGGTATGGCTAACAGTTGCCGCAAGAGTACCGCTATCGGAAGTCGTAAGGTCACCCGTAAGGGAGCCTGCAGTTAAGGTCAGATTGCCGCTATCCGTGGCCGAAGCATCTCCCACGGCAGTTCCCGAAACCGTTGCCGTAAGGGTGCTGCCGAAACCTGTCGAAGTCAAGTTACCTGCCACAGAACCAGATGTCAAGGTCAAAGTACCACCGTCAGAGGCCGTTGAAGTGCCAGTCATAGCTCCTGAAACGTCTGCCGTAAGGGTGCTGCCGGAACCTGTGGAAGTCAGGTTGCCCTCAGCAGCTCCTGCCCTAAGGCTGAGCGTACCGGCATCACTAGCCACAGCATCTCCCGTATAAGTTCCGGAGAGCGTCGCCGTAACAACGCCTTTATCCGTGGCCGTAAGGTCACCTGTAAGGGTCTTTGTCACCCCGGCGCTGCCAATCGTAAGTGCAGCCCCATTTCCCGTAGCAACGGCGCCGTTCTGCAAGGTAATCGCCGAGCCATCAAGGGATACTTCTGTATCGGTCCCATCCACTAATGAAACAGAAGCAACCGTACCAGCAAGGGTAAGGGACTCGGTCCTGCTGCTTCCTAGGGCAATGGCACTTCCATAGAGTGCTGAAATTGGATACGGAGACACTTCTAGAATAGGCGTATCTCTCGTCAACAAAATTGTTGTTCCATCTACTACGAGGGAAGATTCTATCCCATATGTGCTCACAATTCCACTGAACGTCACCGTATCTCCCGTGACAGTCGTCAAGTTGCTTTTTTGGTGGTTTCGTGTTGTCTGCATAAGCAGCGCAGTATTTATGACGACTGATTCGGTATTCTCATCGCCAATGGTAACGGTTCCGCCATAATCGTGATAAATCGCAAAATGCTGATCATCATTTAGTCCAATGACAATCTCATTTCCCTTTAGTGTGAGGTCAGCATCCTTCACATCAATATCAGCCCCAACATCACCCCCAATGGTAACAGTTGCTGTAGTATCGTCACCAATCGTGACAATACTTCCATCGTATATATCAATAGATGGACTACTGTACAACATTCCGTCTAAATAGTAGCTTCTATTGCCAATCGTGATGTCATTGCCGAGTATCGTTGTCTTTGTATTGACGGAATCAAAAAGAGTATCCACATAGACAGATTCTGTGCTTTTAGAACCAATCGTCAAGGCCCCACCCCTATAGGTATAGATGTGAGATTGTACAGCGATGGAAGATCCCAAAAGCTTCGTGCTAGCGTCACTGCCTACAGTCTGGATTGGGCCGTTTACGATTAAGGAATCCGTACTGTCCGAACCAATCACTAAGCTGCCGCCTTCATATTCAGTATCAAAGGTTTCTCCTGTTAATTTAACATTATGAATACCGTCTTCTGCCGTGACGGAAATGGTCTTTCCATAAAACTCCAGCTTGGAGGCACCCCCACTAACAACAATGGACGAATCATCGCTGCTATTTTCCACATCGATTGCAAGGGACGTCGTACTATCGCTGCCGATTCGAACGGAAGCTCCCTCTTCCACATGAATCCCCCGCGTTTCGAGGTCATAATTATAAGTGACGCCATCTTCTCCAACTGTATTATGGGTCAGGGAAATCGTGGAACCATCGACAGTGATGCTGCTGCCGGAATCAACAGCTCCAATCGGGCCTTTTATGGTAACCGTACCCGATGCATTTACAGCAAGGCTGCTGCCACCGTCCGCATAGAGCGTGTGATCCTCATCTCCCCCGCTTCCCGAATCAGCAGAAGGATTTGGGCTATAGTTCAAGGTCACATCGCCTGCAGTTAGGGTAACGGAAGACGCCGCACCGTTATCTCCATCCGTTGACAGCACTTCTCCCGTTGTCGTAAGGGAAGTTGTATTTGCAGTCCCTATGGTAATGGTCGCTCCGTTGGTTGCTGTTACCGCTGCATAATCGTCCCCCTTATTGATGGTGATTTCTTTTGCATAAAGATTCACCGTACTCTTGTCCTCGGCAAGGATTTCCCCATTTGCCGTCAACCTGTCATAAGGTAAAGAGCTTGAACCAATCGTCACGACAGATCCTCCGCTGGCGTCGATGGCTCCCTCACCATCGGCGGTTCCTGATGGGGTAAAAGTAATCGTACCGCTCCCTGTCACGGTGACCTTAGCCTTATTTGTTGCATAAAGTTCGTCCAGTGTTTCATTGGACGAAGTCACGTCCGATGTTCCGCCATGATAGGAACTTGCAAAAGCTTCTCCCGACGCTAACGCGAAGAGGACAGCCGCCGATAAAAGTACTTTTTTCTTATGGGATAAATACATCATCATCATTCCTCCTTGAATGTTTCTGCCAAAGTGAGAAAAAATATGTCCTCAAATCAATGCCATAGGGCGTCATGCCATCTGTTGTCATACTGTGCCCATGTCCCCCAAGGGAAAAGGGGCCGAATGAAAATGGGGTTTTGCGCACCACCTTTCCAACTCATATCTGTTTCTACAGGGAAAAGCCTTTTTTACCGAAACCCCAGAAAAAATGCCTGCTCCTCTTCCGGACATCCCAAAGAACGATTCCATAAGAAGACATGGCAAGTTTGGTTCGTTATAAATTATTTGATCTATCTTTCTATTCTTCCCATTTATTCCTATATTTAGCATTATTTTATCAGATAATGATTATTTTTCCCTATTAAAAATAAGATTTCTTTGTAAACAAGATGACTATTTTTAATTTATGTAACAATTATTACATAAATTGCGATTTTCAGTTCCCAAAAGGATGATTTCCTAGCCACAGCAAATATAGGCGAAGGGGGCAGAAGCTCCAGCGCAGTCCCACATCCTGGCTCCATGTCTCATCGTAGCTGGAACCGTGCCCCTTTCAAGGTCGAAATAGGCCTGTAGGATGCATTTTACCTCATAGGGGCTTACCCAGCCCACATAATAAAAACAGCCTCTCCCGATTCGAAGGGAAAAGGCTGTCGATTAGGTAACCATTGATTACATGAGGAAATTCTTCAATAAGCGATATAACGTCTCACAAACGGAGGGGTCAAAGGATAAGCCCCGTTCGTTATTATTGGAGATGATGCGGACAAACGCGCAGGGAACACGGAAACGTTTAGCAGTCATCCAAACTGCAGCGGCTTCCATTTCCTCGCAGAGGGCCCCCGTTTTTTCCCGTATGCGCCTGATCTGTTCAGACGCCTCGTTCCATTGATCACTTGAGGCGATGATGCCCGTGCGGTAGGAAGCGCCGTTTTTTTTGAGAAAAACCTCCAGTATATATCGGAGCCTTTCATCCGTCTCAAGAAGCGGCGGCACATCGGGGAAGTCCATGGCAGCCACGGACTCGTGTTCAAGGCTGCCAAGCTCCATGAAACGCAGGAGGCCATCACGCCCCAGATAGCGGGCGTTGGCATTATAAAGGGCACTTGCCAGCACCACGTCACCTACAGCAAGGTCGCCGTAACCGCCGGCCGTACCTTGGTTCACGATAAGGGAGGGCTGATAAAGAGCGCAGGCAAGAGCCGTTGCTGCACCAGCCGCGGCCGTGCCAATGCCGGTCTGCGAAATGATCAGGGGACGCGTGCCAAAGGTTCCTCGCCAAAAGAAAAAATCCCCATACACTTCAAGTTCAGCCCCTTTGAGGCGCTTGATGAAAGGAGCCACTTCCATTTCCATGGCGCCTTGGAGGACGATAGGTCCCTTCCCTTCTCCCAAAGATGTAAGCCTGGCATCAGACATGGGTTACTCCAAGGTCATGGCAAAGACCGTATTGACCGTAACGCTCACTTCATAAGGTTGGGGCGCAATGTTCGTTTCCGGTGCGGTGCTGTCGCTTGCAGTTTTTGCCATCATGAGAAGACGGGGAGAAGCGCCGAGGGTAAAGTTCGATTCACTGACACTGGCCTGACGCAGGACGCCAAGTCCCCGTCCACCCGCATTGGCGATGGTCTGGGCACTCTGGCGGGCATTTGTGACCGCTTCCGTCATGAGCTGACGGCGATAGACGGACTCATTCTGGAGGCCATAGGAAAGGGATTCCACCCGGTTCACACCAGTTGAAAGCACACCGTCAACAACGGTTCCCAAGTCATTAAGATTCTTGACCTTGGCAGACCAAGAGGAATAGAGGCGATAGCCCGTCAGTTTCTGGCGTCCATTTTTTTCATAGGTATAAGTCGGTGCAACGGTGTAGCGCGTCGTTGCCCTATCAGCACTGGAAATCCCCAGGGCCGTAAGTTTGGCTAGAACCTTTGTTGACATTTGAGCGCCGCTGGCGCGGACGGCTTCAACCGTATCTCCCGTAGTTTCATAGGAAAACGTGACCGTTGCCATATCGGGTGCCACCATTTTGCGGGCCGTTCCCGTCACGGCAACCGTATCAAGAGGCTGCTCGGCATGAACCGTGGGAAGGCCAGTACTGAAAACACAGAGAAGAAGTGCGGCAGATGCTAAGAATTTTTTCACTTTGATTCACCTCATTACATTTGATGGCCTTATTATACCATGAGGGAGTGAAAAGAGGGTGAACTCTTTAACCAACGTGGTTGAAACAAAAGGGCAAAATTCCTGAGCATGGATTTTTCCTTTTGAATCTCTTGGGATCTGCCAGCTTTTTCCAAAAGGCAAAAGCCCCCACAAACGATTCCATATCGTTCATAGGGGCGTTTTGACGGATTCAATTCGATTGCCTTGGATCAGGATCTGGAACGGTTTCGTTCATATCGATCCCACGCAGGGCAATCATGACAGCGCTCGCCATGGCATTTTTCCATACGGGCTCGCTGACGTTCAACAACTTCCTGGGCAATGGATTCGAGGGTGATGTGCTTCAATTCTTCCCGACAGGCGCGGTTCATCTCTTCATAAAGCCGGTCAAAGACAAGGGACATCCCGCTTGATATGAAGCAGTCCATATCTTCCGTCCCGCTCCGCCATTTGGTATCGACAAAGGAAATGCCGAGACCATCCGCAATGGTAAGAAGCGTCGCCTTTTCAGTGCCCGATACAGCAGCATAACCGCCGACATGACCTTCCTTGGTTTCAACAAGGCCCAATTTCTTTAATTTTCCCATGATCTTACGGACCCTGACGGGATTCGTACAGATATTGCGTGCCAGTTCATCACTGGAGACCAAAGTGCCCAAATGGGTCAGATAAACCAAGGCATGAACAGCCACAATGAAATCACTTTTCACTCACATGACTCCTTTTATACAAAAAGGAAATGGACACTCCATCCCCTCAGGCAGCCGCTTGGGCCGCTTTTTTAACCAGAACGGAAATACCTTAGAGAACTCCTTTTTCCTTCAGCCAGTCAGCGACAGCTTCTTTCGTCGGCGGGTTGACGAGGAGTTCACTATAGGTCCCCTTGCTGACGAGCATCAGGCTCGGAATGACTTCAATGTGGAACTGACGGGCCAGGGCTTCGTCATCATCGATGTTGACACCTGCAAAATCGACTTTATCATCGATTTCCATGGCGAGCTCACCCAGAGCGGGTTTCAATTTTGCACAGTATTTGCACCAAGGAGCAGAAAATCCTACGACTACAGGTTTCTTGCTCTTTACCACTTCGTTTTCAAAAGTTTCACCAGTAATCATTTTAAATGCCATATCAAACACTCCTTTATGACAAGAGATCCATAAGGACCGATGGAGAATGATTTCTTTGATTACTGTAATTTTATCTACTACAGTTTGGTTTGTCAAGATTGCATTTTTGGGGCATCAGAAAAGATACTGAAGCCACTTGCCGCAATCAGAGTGAACGCGGCCGCTTCGATGCAGCAGGAAGTCCAGCTTGACGTTTCCAGTTTTGCCGCTTACCTACATCAAGCAAGCAGAAAGAAAGGAAGAAGCGAAAATAGACAAACGTCCATTATTCCCTAAAGCGAAACCTTCCATTGGATAATAAGGTCAAGAGCCCATTGCTTTAACAAGTACTTGTCTAAAGCAATGGGCTCACATCCTGCATCAAATCCGGTTTCTTGTGCTGGCTCGGCTCACGGTCTTCATCACCGATCAAAAAGTGCATCCACAAAGACTTTCGGATCAAAGGGCCGGAAGTCCATCATACCTTCTCCGATACCAATCCATTTGACGTCAAGGCCCAGTTCTTCCTTGATGGCAACAACGACACCGCCTTTGGCCGTACCGTCGAGTTTTGTCAGGACAACCCCCGTAACATGAGCGGTCTCCAAGAAAATCTTGGCCTGGGTGATGGCGTTCTGCCCAGTCGTTGCATCTAGGACAAGAAGCGTTTCATGGGGTCCATCGGGCACTTCCTTGCGGATGACACGGTACATCTTGTCAAGTTCTTTCATGAGGTTCGTCTTGTTATGGAGACGGCCTGCCGTATCGACAAAAAGGACATCTATATGGCGAGCCATGGCTGCTTTTACCCCATCATAGACGACGGCAGCCGGGTCTGCCCCGATGTCCCCATGGCTGATGACAGGGACCTGCGCCTTTTCGCCCCAAATCTTAAGCTGCTCCACTGCACCGGCACGGAACGTGTCAGCAGCCGCACACATGACTTTATAGCCCATGAGGCGATAATAGTTGGCAAGCTTTCCAATGGTCGTTGTCTTTCCCACGCCATTTACTCCTACAACAAGGACGATGGTGGGATGGCCCTTGAAATTCATGCGCGGACCTTTGACGGTGAGCATGTCAGCGATGTACTGTTTGATAAAAGGCAGGGCTTCAGCGGGCGACTTGATTTCCCGCGTTGCTGCCGCTTTTCTCAGGGCCTGCATGATCTTTTCCGTCGTCTTGATGCCTACGTCGCCTGCAACGAGGATCATTTCGAGCTCATCCATGAAGTCCTCGTCCAGATCAACACTGATCCCGACCAGGTCTTCCATGCGCTCTGTAAAATTCTTGCGGGTCTTTTCAAGGCCCTGACGTAACTCTTCAACAAAACTCATGAAGCGGCCACCTCCGATAGTTTAACGGATAGGACACGGGAGACGCCGGATTCACTCATGGTGACGCCGTGCAGCGTGTCCGCAGCTTCCATCGTGCCTTTACGATGGGTGATGATGATAAATTGGGTCCGTTTTCCATAGTCCCGAAGGAACTCAGCAAAACGATCGATATTGGTTTCGTCAAGAGGCGCGTCGATTTCATCAAGGATGACAAAAGGCGCCGGATGATAGGAAAGAAGAGCAAAAAGCAAGGCAATGACGGTAAGGGCCCGCTCCCCGCCAGAAAAAAGGGATAGGTTCCGCATCTTTTTCCCTGGCGGCTGGGCTTCAATGTCGATGCCCGTTTCGAGAAGGTTCTCTTCATTTTGGATGACAAGACGTGCCTTCCCACCGCCAAAGAGCTTCTCATAGCACTTGCCAAAATACTCGTTGATTTTGTCAAAGGCTTCTCGGAATCGTTTGGTCATATCTGAATTGATTCCACTGATGACAAGTTCAAGCTGCTTTTTTGCAGTCACCATATCATCGTACTGTTTGGTGAGGAATTCATACCGTTCCTTTGCCGCTTGGTAATCCTCTTCAGCCGCAAGGTTCACAGGCCCCAGGTCCTCAATCTTTTGAGCAAGGAGAATTTCTTCTTTCTTGAGGGCTCCTTCCCCGATATCAGTCAGGGCTTTTTCCCGGGCTTCCTCCACGGACAGCTTGAAATTATCAGCTAAGATTCCTGCCGTGCTTTCCATTTCAGAGGTTTTTCTTACGCTGTCCATCTCGACTTGATGCCGCTTTTCCTTGAGGCCTTCCAGGCGTTCCTGAAGCTTGCGGGCATTTTCAAGAAGGATGTCACGGCCCTCTTCATAGCCCTTTCGCGTCTTTATAAAGGCCTGGGTCTTTTCATCCGTCCCTTCAAGGCTCTTGTCAAAGGCCTTGATTTTTTCCTCAAGGGCCGCAATGGTCCCTTCTGATTTTTTCAGCATGGCTTCGGTCTTTTCGATTTCAGCCACTTCGTTCAGGCGATCCTTTTCGGCTTTGGCACTGCGCTCGTCGATTTCTGCCATGCGGCTTTCAAGGGACGTGATCTGCGTTTTGAGGGTGTTATAGGAAACGATGACATCCTGATATTTTTGGTTCAACGTCTCAAGGCGAAGCTTGTCCTTTTGGAGGGTTTCTTCCTGGCTGCGGGCTTCTTCCCGCTTCTGTGAATCCGCCTCCTCAAGGGTCTTTACCTGGGGTTCAAGGCTCTTGATTTTTTCAGTTATGGCAAGATAGGCCTTCGCTGCTTCCGTTTTTTCATCGGAAAGAAGGAGGAGACTTTCATTCTTTTCACCCAATTCCTTTTGGGCCTGTTCCACTTGGGCGGACAGGGTTGCCATGGAAACAGCCAGTTTCTGGTAGGTATCGGCACACTGATTGCGGTCAATGACTGCATCCTGTTCCTGATGAAGGACTTCCTGGAGGGCTTGGTTAAGTCCTGCCAACTCTTTTTCCAATTGGGCCCGTTCCTTTTGGTGCGTTTCAAGTTCCTGATGGCGGGAAAGGAAACTCCTGCGATTTTCTTTTTCACCGCCTGCAAGGGACCCACCGGAATAGATGACGTCCCCTTCAAGGGTTACGACGCGAACGCGCATATCGGCCCGTTTAGCCGCATCTAGGGCCTGATCCAGGGTTTCAGCCACAAGGACCTGTCCCAGAAGAAAATCCACGGCCGGCATAAGGTCCGCATCGACCGAAACGAGACTTGAGGCAAGGCCGATGATACCAGGTGCCTTGAGGGCTTCTTTTTCCTTAGGGGAAAGGCTGCGGGGCCGGATGGTATCAAGGGGCAGAAAAGTCGCCCGCCCTCCTTTTTGGCTCTTAAGGTGACGGATGGCCTCCTTGGCCGTTTGGGCATCACGGGTAATGATGTTCTGCAGAGCCCCGCCAAGCGCCGTTTCAATGGCCGTTACATAGCGGCCTTCGACATGGAGCAGCTCGCCCACAACGCCGCAGATTCCGCTGCGCCAGCCTGCTTTTGACTGAAGGATGGTCTTGACCCCGCGGCTGAAGCCATCATGGTCCCGTTCCATATTTTGGATGACCTGGATGCGGGCTTTCTTTTCACTCAGCTGCCTTTCCTTAGCGGCCACGGCCTTTTTGGCTTCTTCCAAACGAGCCGCAAGCTCATCAAGACGGGCTTTGGCAGCCGTGCCCTTTTCCTTGACACGCTCCTGCTGGTTTTTTGCGTCTGTAAGGGCTGTACTGCCGTTTGCCAGGCGTTCTGCCGCACTTTTTACCTCATCTTCAGCAAGGTCCATTTTTTCCTTCATCTGGGCCAGGCGGCGATGGAGCTGTTCTTCTTCCTGATGGGCGGCGTTAAGGTCATTGCGCAGCGTTACAAGTTCCCGCATACGTTCAAAATTTTCGTTTTGGGCATCTTCCCTACGCTTTTCACTTGCTGCCACAAGGCGCGTCAGTTCATCCTTTTCCTTTTCCGTACGGGAAAGGGACGCCTTCACTGCCTGATACTTTGCCTCTTCCTCATCATAGGTGCCCGTGAGGAGGGCCAGGTTTTCCTGATTTGCTTCGATGTCCTTTTCAAGACGCGCCACGACGCCCTGCATCTGCTCGATTTGGATCTTTCCTTGACGCATCCGCTCACGATAAACGCTCGCTTCACTGACGCACTGGCTGCGCGCTTCCTGTTTTTTGCGCACACCTACCTGATAGGCGCCAAAAGAAGCCTCATGAGCCTGGAGCTCCTTATTTTTGGCATCGATTTCAGATTGGAGCTTAGCCGCCTCTTCGTCAAGGCGTCTTTCCTCTTTCCCCCACCCTTCAAGACGCGCTTCAATATCGCCCTTTTCCTTTTCCAGGTGGTCCAGCCTGCGCACAAGCTGCGTTACACGCACCAATTCATAGCGAGCATCCAGTTCCTTATAGGTACGAACCTTTTCCGCTGCCTTTTCAAGGGGCTTCAGCTGGCTGGAAATTTCCGTCTGGATATCGTGGATCCGCAGGAGGTTTCCTGCCGTATCATCGAGCTTTCGCAGGGCCTCTTTTTTACGGAGACGATATTTGGCAATGCCTGCCGTTTCCTCAAAAATGGTACGCCGGTCTTCGGGACGGCTGTTTAGGATCTCATCAATCTTGTTCTGGCCGATGATGGAAAGCGACCCGCGCCCCAACCCCGTATCGGCAAGGAGATTTACAATATCCTTTAACCGACAGTTCTTGCCGTTGATGGCATATTCACTTTCACCGCTGCGGTATACGCGGCGGCGGATACTGACTTCATCAAAGTCCACCGGAAGATCATGATCACGATTGTCAAAAACAAGGGTCACATCGGCCATGCCCAAGGGCCGGCGGGCACTGCTGCCGGCAAAGATGACATCTTCCATCTTGGTCCCGCGCAGGTACTTGATGCTCTGTTCACCCATGACCCAGCGGATAGCATCGGAAATATTGCTCTTGCCGCTGCCATTTGGCCCAACAATGGCCGTGATCCCATTTTCGAAATTGACATTGACCTTATCGGCAAAGGACTTGAAGCCATGGGCTTCAAATGACTTTAATCGCACGTAGGTCCATCCTTCTTAATTTGATTTGACATCTGCCAAAGCGACTTCATCTGTCCCGTCGATTTCCTTGATTGTGACGTTCACCGTTTCATGGGTGCTCGTCGGGACATTCTTTCCAACATAGTCCGCCCTGATTGGCAGTTCCTTATGTCCCCGATCGACCATAACCGCCAGTTGGATGGCTTTAGGGCGCCCCATATCGATGAGTGCATCAAGAGCGCAGCGAATGGTCCGGCCAGTAAAAAGAACATCGTCAATGAGAACGATGGTCCGACCGTTAAGGTCAAAATGGATATCTGTTTCTCCCATGACAGGATTATACCCCAAGGTAGACAGGTCATCCCGGTACATCGTAATATCCAGGGAGCCAACAGGAACCTTGACGCCCTCGATTTCCTCAATGGTCTTTGCAACGCGTCTGGCAAGCGGTACACCGCGGGTCGTAATGCCTACAAGGGCTACGTGCTCCACACCTTTGTTGCGTTCCACAATTTCGTGGGAAATCCGCACAAGGGCGCGGCGCATTGCATCTTCATCCATTATCGTTTTCTTTTTCACTGAAATGCTCATGATGGATTCTCCTTAATGAAATTGGCCATGGCGCAGACGCGTCAGGATCGTTTCCATATCGCTGGGAAGGGGTGCCGTAAAGGACATGATCTTTCCCGTCCGGGGATGACGGAACGTCAATGTCTCAGAATGAAGGGCCTGTCCGTCAATGGAAAAACAGGTCTTTTGCGGTTGATATTTGGGATCTCCCACCAGGGGATGTCCCAGATAAGTCATATGGACGCGGATTTGATGCGTCCTTCCAGTCTGGAGGCGGCAGCGCACGACCGTAAAGCGGCCGTAACGTTCAAGGACCTCATAATCGGTCACGGCAAGGCGGCCGCCGGAAGGCACAACAGCCATACGCATGCGGTCCTTGGGGTCTCGGTCGATGAGGGTCTCAATATGGCCCCGGTCGTCCTTGATATTGCCCCGCACAACAGCAATGTATGTACGTTTGGCTTCCTTGTCCTTGATCTGTTGGGAAAGCGACAGATGAGCCCTATCGTTTTTTGCACAGACCATGACGCCGCTAGTATCCTTATCGAGGCGATGCACAATGCCGGGCCGGACAACGCCGTTGATTCCTGATAAATCCTTGCAGTGATATAAAAGGGCGTTTACAAGGGTCCCTGTATAGTTTCCCGCCGCGGGATGGACAACCATGCCCCGCGGCTTATTGACGACAATCACATCCTCATCTTCGTAGAGGATAGCTAAAGGAATGGGCTCAGGTTCTGCCTCAAGGCTCACAGCAGGCGGAATGACAACCGTAAAGACATCCCCCAACTTGACCTTATAGCTTGCCTTGACCGGCTTTCCTTCTTTGGTGACAAGTCCTTTTTCCATATCGTGCTGCAGGCTTGAACGCGAAAGATCCAGGACGTCAGCAAGATAGCAGTCCGCGCGAAGCCCTTGATCCTTTTCTGCAGCGGGCTCAGTTACTTTTGTGGTTCCGTCTTCCGGCATTCGTCCATGACAATATTCCATACAATCAGCCCCACTCCTACACAAATAAAGATATCGGCCACATTGAAGATGGGCCAAAAATAAAAGTCAAAAAAGTCAATGACAAAGCCCGTTTCGATGCGGTCAATGAGGTTTCCCACGGCCCCGCCCAGGAAAAAGGCTGCACCCAATTGGACGACAATCGCTTCTTCTTGGATCCTGCGCCAGAAATAAATCAGGACGGCAATGACGGCAACCGTCATCAAGATGAAAAACAGCCGCTGGTGCTCCAGCATTCCAAAAGCAGCACCGGGGTTAAGAATATAAGTCAGGCTCATGACCCCTGGCACGACGGGAATGCTCTCTCCCTCTGCCAGATGGGATTGAACCAGGATTTTCGTCACGCGGTCCAGGATAATGACGGCTAAACTGATGAGAACAAGAGGCATAACGCTTCGGACTCCTTCGAACGTGAATGAATTGATATAAAAAAGAAAGAGCCCTACAATGCCGTTTCCGTCCCTTGTTTTGAACCTGCATGAGCAGGTGGGTGCCCTCCCTGTCACTGCTGATGTCCCCTCAGGGGGGCATACCATGAGCGGCCGGAGTTTTCGGGCTCCCTTATAAAGAGTGTTGGCTCAAAACCTATAGGACTTTTTCGTACATCGGAGGGTTGCTCTTTACCTGTATTATAGCAAGAAATGGGGATGGGTGCAAGGTTTGAGGGAGAATCAGCCAGTTCAAAAAGCGGACTGATTGGCAAAATGAACGATTCCCCGCTGCGCAAAAACAGAAGGAACAAGAAAATGCATGACGGCTTCCCGCATGGGGCTTATTTTGCTGCCCTCTTGACTTTTCGCCTTACGTGCCCGCTTGCTGGCTCGCACCTTCGCAGCTCAACTTTCCGACTTTTTACCCTTACCTTTGAGACTTCCCCGTCATACAAAAACGAGCCAAGGATTTCTCCTCAGCTCGCAGTCAATGGGGTTATTCTTCTTTTTCCTTCTTTACGACCGTGCTCCTGATATGCAATTCGCGCATCTGTTTTTCGTCGACGATGTTCGGAGCTTGGCTCATGACGTCCACAGCACTCTGCGTCTTCGGGAAAGCAATGACATCACGGATGGACGGACGTTTCGCCATGAGCATGATGAGACGGTCAAGGCCAAAGGCAAGGCCGCCATGAGGAGGCGCGCCAAATTCGAAGGCATTCAGGAGGAAGCCAAATTTTTCCTGAGCCTGTTCATCTGTAAGCCCAATGGCTTCAAAGACCTTGTTCTGAACAGTGCGGTCATGGATACGAATGGAACCGCCGCCAATTTCTACGCCGTTAAGGACCATGTCATAGGCTTTGGCATAGACATGACCTGGATCGGTGAGAAGCTTATCCACATCTTCATCGCAGGGAGACGTAAACGGATGGTGCATAGCGACATAACGGTGTTCTTCTTCGCTGTATTCGAACATAGGGAATTTCACAACCCACGTAAAGGCAAGCTTATCGGGATCGATGAGGTTCAGGCGTTTGCCCATTTCAAGACGAAGGGCCCCCAACGCGGCTGCCACGACAAGGGGATTCTTATCAGCCACAAAGAGCAGGACGTCGCCTTTTTCAGCTTTGCCCGTTTCCAGGATGCGCTTCATTTCTTCTTCGCTGAAGAATTTGGCAATCGGGCTCTTGATGGAACCGTCTTCGTTGACAATGATCCAAGCAAGGCCCTTGGCACCATAGATACCGACAAAGTCTACAAGGCCGTCGAGTTCACGGCGCGGGATGGCGCTGTAGCCCTTGACGTTGATGGCTTTGACAAGACCGCCTTTTTCGATGATGTCCTTAAAGACCTTGAACTGGGTCCCTTCAAGGGCTTGGTTCATGTTGACAAGCTTCATGCCAAAGCGCAGGTCCGGCTTATCCGAACCGTACTGATCCATGGCATCATCCCAGGTCATGCGGCCGAAAGGAACCTGCAGTTCCTTTCCAAGAGCATTTTTAAAGACATAGGCAATGAGGTTTTCTGTCAGCGTCATAATGTCGTCTTCGTCGATGAAGGACATTTCCATATCAAGCTGGGTAAATTCAGGCTGACGGTCGGCGCGCAGGTCTTCATCACGGAAGCAGCGGGCAATCTGGAAGTATTTTTCCATGCCGGCTACCATGAGAATCTGCTTAAACAGCTGCGGAGACTGCGGCAGGGCATAGAACTTGCCAGGGTTGACACGGCTCGGGACAAGATAGTCACGGGCGCCTTCCGGAGTGCTCTTGCAGAGCATCGGCGTTTCGATTTCAAGGAAGCCCTGGTTATCCATGAAGTCACGGACGAGCTTCGTCACTTTATGACGGAGGATGAGGTTGCGCTGCATTTCTGGTCTGCGCAGGTCAAGATAACGATAGCGCAGTCTTACATTTTCATCGACGTCCACACCGTCCTGGATATAGAAAGGAGGCGTCTTGGCCGGGTTCAGGATATTGAGGCCTTCGACTACGACTTCCACTTCACCGGTCGGAAGGTTCGGGTTTACCGTTTCTTCCGTACGGTTGCGGACTATACCTTTGACTTGCAGGGCAAATTCACTGCGGACCGTTTCCGCCTTATGGAAATCCTTGTCGTCATGGGCCGGGTCAATAACGACCTGGACCAGACCGGACCGGTCACGTAGATCAATGAAGATAATTCCACCATGGTCACGCCGTTTGCTGACCCAACCGCACAAGGTAACTTCCTTGCCGGCGTCTTGTTTTCTAAGCTCACCACAGTGGTGACTGCGTTCAAAACTCATGTTGTTTTACACCTCTGCCTTTTTCATATAGGATACAATCTCGGATCGTTTGATTTCTTCCTGGCTGCTGTCAGCCATGTTACGGACCGTCACGGCACCGCGGCTGCGTTCTTCTTCCCCGAAGATGAGGGCAAAGCGGGCACCCGTGCGGTCAGCCTGTTTCATCTGAGCTTTCATGCTGCGTCCAATCTGGTTCATGTCGCAGGAATAACCGGCTTCACGCAGGGTCATGACGGCTTTGAACGCATCTGCCGTGCCGCCTTCATCAGGCACAACAGCAAAGACATCGATGGCTTCTTTTTCGGACTTGAGGAGTCCCTGCTTTTCGAGGGCCAGGATGATGCGTTCAAGGCCCATAGCAAAGCCAACGCCCGGTGTGGAAGGTCCGCCCAGTTCCTCAACAAGGCCATCGTAACGGCCGCCGCCGCCAATGGCGCTCTGCGCCCCAAGCGGGGAATACTGGACTTCGTAAGCCGTCTTCGTATAGTAGTCAAGGCCACGGACGAGAGTGCTGTCGACTTCGTAGTCCACGCCTGCTTCATCAAGAAGTTTCTTGACCATTTCAAAATGATCATGACACTCTTCGCACAGGGAATCCGTGATCTTTGGAGCCCCAGCCATGAAGGGTTTATCATGGTCGACCTTGCAGTCAAGGATACGCAGGGGGCTGCGGTCAAAGCGGCTCTGGCAGTCCTCGCACAGTTCGCTCAGATGCGGACGGAAATAGTCCTGCAGGAGGGTGCGGTGCTGCGGGCGGCATTTTGGGCAGCCGACGGAATTGATCTTGAGTTTAAGGTCCTTGAGGCCAAGCCGTTTGAGAACCGTAATGGCAAGCAGGATGGTCTCCGCATCCACCACCGGGGACGGGGAGCCCATCGCCTCGACGCCAAACTGATGGAACTGTCTCATGCGGCCAGCCTGGGGACGGTCGTACCGGAACATGGGTCCGATATAGAAGACCTTCAGCGGCATGGGTTCAGCATAGAGTTTATTTTCGACGAAGGAACGTACGACAGCAGCCGTATTTTCGGGACGAAGCGTAATGCTTCTGCCACTGCGGTCGTTGAACGTATACATTTCCTTATCAACAACGTCCGTACCGTCACCGATGCCTCTTTGGAAGAGTTCCGTATGCTCGAAGATTGGCGTGCGGATTTCCTGATAGTTGAATTCGCGGCAAACGTCGCGCAAGACGGATTCGACATACCGCCAGCCATTGACCGCACCGGGCAGGATGTCCTTGGTACCACGGGGTGCCGTTGTTAACATAATAATCCCCTCCGTTTCCTTCAATAAAAAACTTCATGTAAACCACTTTAGTTTACCACAAGATACTGGATGATTTCAATATAAAGCGGCCTAAATTGCCTTTTCCTCCTCTTTGGGAAGAGGCTCACCCCAGTGCCAGAAATAGCCATAAAGGATCTTGATGATGGCCAGTACTGGCACAGCAAAGATCAAGCCAATGACACCGGCCAGTTTCCCTCCGATGATGACGGATAGGATAATGAGGACCGGATGCAGGGTAATGGCTTTTCCCACAAGGGTGGGCATGATGACCTGAGAGTCGACCTGGTAGTAGACAAGGTAAAAAATGAGGACCTGGAGCGCCAAGGCGGGCCGCTGCAAGAGAGCGACAAAAACAGCGACAAGGGTCCCCACAACAGAACCAACGAGGGGAATAAGCTCTGTCAGCATGGCAAGAAGACCAAGGACCAAGGTATACTGCACGCCAAGAACATAATTGCCAACGGTCAGGCAGCCTGCGGCCACAAGACAAAGCTTCAGCATATTGTCCACATAGGTGCAGAGCATGCTGCCAATGTCTTCGAGAACCTTTTCGGCAAGTGCCTGCCGGTCATAGGGAAAGACTTTGACAGCCATGGCCTTTAGGGTCCGCCAATCCTTCAGGAAATAAAAAGTCAAGAAAGGAACAAGGACCATACTCGCCATGGAACGGGCCACGCGAAAAGTCGACGAAATGAGGTCCTGGAAAAGGGCCATGACGTTACGGCCCGCCGTCGTCAGGGCTTCATTGATGAGGGCCTGCACATTGGCAGGAAGCGCGGCACGGGCCTCCGGGCCAAAAAACCAGTTCATGGTCGCTGACACCTGGGCAGCAAAACCCGGCAGGGCCTTGGTGAGGGTATTGACCTGTGTCACCAAAGGGACCATGAGGATCTGGAGGGCAGCGCTCATAAACAGAAGAAAGATGACAAATGACAGGAGGACGGCCACCGCACTCGGCATGCGGCGGTCCCGTCCCCACGTAATCTTTTCAAGCGCCCGGACAATGGGATAAAGCAAATAAGAAAAAGCAATGGAAATCAGGACGGGAAGCAGAAAATCGGCGACAAGGCAAAAAGCCGCAAAAGCAAGAAGTGCAAAAGCCGACTTTACAAGCATTCCCCGAGGTTTTTGTGTCATCATAGGGCCGCCTCTTACTGCAGAAACGGATTTCTCCGTCTTTCCCAGCCCACGGTCGTATCCGGTCCATGACCGGGAAACAGCCGATAGTCATCGGGAAGGGTCAAGAGTTTTGTCTTGATGGAAGTGAGGATATCATCATAGGAACCGCCGGGAAGATCCGTACGGCCGATGGATTCAAGAAAAATCGTATCCCCGACAAACACAACGCCGTCGCCAATGATGCACACACCGCCGCGCGTATGGCCCGGGGTTGCGGCAATGGTAAAGGTCAGACCGGCTTCTGTAACAGTCATGCCGTCTTCAAAATAGACGTCCGGCGGATCAAAAGTCTTATCCCGGTCTGTCGAATACGACAGGCTGCTGTTCCAAACGCGAAGCATAGGCGCGTCTTCTCGGCTCATATAGACCTTGGCCCCGGTCAGCTTCTTGACTTCGTCCAAAGCTGAAATATGGTCACCATGACCGTGGGTGATAAAGATGGCCGTAATTTTTTTGATTCCGGCTTTTTTAACAGCCTCCATAATCTTGAGCGCTTCATCACCGGGATCGATGATGATGCCCTCCCCTGTCTCCTCATTTTTGATGAGGTAACAGTTTTCCTGAATGGGGCCTACAACGATGCGATAGAGTTTCATAGATGGGTTTCTCCTAAAATGTTTTGCGGCTGTCGATGAGGATCGTCACCGGGCCGTCATTGATCAGGGACACTTCCATATGAGCCTGGAACTGTCCCGTTTCGGTCTTGATGCCCTTTTCCCGAAAAAGGACCACTGCCCTTTCATAAAGCCGTTTCGCCTCATCAGGCGGGGCCGACTGGGTAAAGGAAGGCCGTTTGCCATGGCGCGCGTCCCCCAAGAGGGTGAACTGGCTGACGACAAGGAGCTCGCCTTGGGTATCCACAAGGGACCGGTTCATGCGGCCTTCTTCATCGTCAAAGACACGGAGACCGGCAACCTTCTCCACAATGTAGTGAAGGTCTTTATCCGTGTCCCCTCTTTCAACGCCCAAAAGGACAAGAAACCCCTTTTGGATCTGGCCGATGGATTCTTGATTGACACTGACACTGGCGCTTGATACGCGCTGGACGACTGCTCTCATAATGCTCCTTTACAGACCACTGGTCTTGCGTTCGACTTTATAGACGCCTTTGATGCGGCGCATACGGCCAATGATGTAGTTTAGCTGTTCAAGGCTTGTAATGTCAAGTCCCAGGTCCACATAAGCCGTTTTATCTGGATTCGTATGGGCATTGAGGGAATTGATATTGACCTTTGTCTCACTGGCTACGGTCATGATATTGGCCATGACACCCGTCTGATCGATACAGCTCATGCGCAGGACAACCTTGTAGGCTTCATCCGTATCGATGTTCCACGACACTTCAATCATACGGTCCGATTCCTCTTTATTGGCAAGGACATTGGGACAGTCGACGCGATGGACAGACACGCCATGGCCGCGGGTAACATAGCCTACGATAGGGTCGCCTGGAATGGGGTTGCAGCAGCGGGCAAGCTTCACCATGATATCATCTTCACCCTTGACGAGGATGCCATGACTTCCTTTATGGGGTTTGGATACCCGCGGTTTAAGTTCCTTAAGAAGCTGGGACAGATTCTTGGTCTGATTCTTTTTCTGGGCATTTTTGTAAAGCTCAATGAGCTTTACCATGACCGTGCTCACAAGGACGCCGCCATAGCCGATGGCAGCCAGCAGATTTTCCTCACTGCCGTCAAAGTGGGAACGTGTGGCCACTTCCTTGAGGTTTTCGCTCGTCAGGAGCTTTGCCGTATCATAGCCCAGGCGCCGGCATTCATGTTCAAGCATATCCCGTCCATTGACAATATTTTCTTCCCGCCGTTCCTTCTTGAAAAACTGACGGATCTTATTTTTGGTCTGACTTGACCCAACGATGTTGATCCAGTCGCGGCTCGGTCCAGGACTCGTCTTGGACGTGATGATTTCCACGATATCGCCGTTTTTGAGCTTATAGTCGAGAGGAACGATCTTACCATTGATCTTGGCACCGACGCAGCGATTGCCCACGCCCGTATGGATGCGATAGGCAAAATCAATGGGAACGCTGCCAAAAGGCAGGTCAATGACGTCACCTTGGGGTGTAAAGACAAAGACTTCATCAGAAAAAACGTCCATCTTGACCGTATCAACAAATTCGTGGGGATCGCGCATGTCACGGTGCCAATCAAGGAGCTGCCGCAGCCAGGCCATCTTTTCATCGGCCGACTTGTCCGATGAGCTCGGCATATTGGACCCGCCGGACTCCTTATAACGCCAATGGGCGGCAACACCATATTCGGAAATGCGGTGCATTTCAAAGGTGCGGATCTGGATTTCAAGCGGCTGCCCGCTCGAGGAAACGACGGTCGTATGAAGGGACTGATAGCCATTTGATTTGGGGACCGCAATATAATCCTTGAAACGACCCGGAATCGGGCGCCATTTTCCGTGGACAATCCCCAGGACGCCGTAGCAGTCCTTTACGCTGTCAACCAGGACACGGACTGCCAAAAGGTCATAGATTTCATTGATGCTTTTGTTGTCTTTCTGCATCTTCTTGTAGATGCTGTAAAAGCTCTTGGGACGGCCCTGGATTTCACATTTGATCCCACTATCACTGCACAGATGGCTCAATTCGTCCATGGCTTCCTGGACCATAGCTTCCCGTTCGTGCCGTTTGACCTTGACCTGCTCCACAAGCTCATAGTAATGCTGCGGCTCCATGTAGCGGAAAGACAGATCTTCCAGTTCCCATTTGATGGCATAGATTCCTACGCGATGCGCCAAGGGCGCATAGATTTCAAGGGTCTCGCTGGAAATCCGTTTTTGTTTATTGGGCGGCATGTATTTCATGGTCCGCATATTATGCAGACGGTCCGCAAGCTTGATCAGGACCACGCGGATATCCTTTGCCATGGCAAGGAACATCTTCCGATAGTTTTCGACTTGCTGCTCCTCGCGGGAAATATATTCAATCTTGCCGAGTTTGGTGACGCCATCGACGAGTCCTGCCACTTCAAGGCCAAAAATATCGGTCAGCTGGTCGAGGGTCACATCCGTATCTTCCACCACATCATGGAGGAAGGCGGCAGCAAGGGTCGTATCATCCATATGAAGCTGGGCCAGGATGCTTGCTACCCCCAGCGGATGGATGATGTAGGGTTCACCGCTGGCCCGTTTCTGGCTGGCATGCTGCTCCGCCGCAAAATTATAGGCCTCCCGGACGAACTCCACTTGGCGAGGGGTCAGATATTTCCCGATTCTCACATAAAATTCCTCTGCACTGATTGGTGTTGCATCTAACTGTTCCATCTTCTCACCCCCTCTAATTATTCCATAAGGCTGCAATTGCCGCGGCCTTCATCTGCCAAGCGGCGGTCAGGCGTTTTTCCTTACGGTCCCGCTCAGCACAAAATTCCTGATAAGCAGGGTTTTCCGCCATGTCAATAGGCTGTACCTGCCGCGGCACAATGGTGCCATCCTTTTCCAGGAAAAAGTGCAGATCAAAAAAGAGCTTCAAGACACGTTCCGTAATGCGGTACCCTTCCCGTGTCGATCCCAAAAGGTCCTGTTTCGTGGCATAAGGACGCGAGTTAAGGACGCTCCGAATATGGGCATAGCAGTGGCGTAAGCCCATCACATCCGGATAGGAAGCATGAAGTGCCTGCCGGGCAGCCACCATCTCGTCGCGATGATACAGGAGATGGAGCACACCCGCTCCTTTCAGGGGAAAATGAGCCTCATCCATAAGGGCAAAGGCACCGGCATCATAGAAAATAACCGTTTTGACCCCGCTGGGAAGAGGCGCCCCGTAAGGAAGGACATCGACCCCGGGAGGAAAGGACAGTTCTGTTTCACTTTCCTGCTTATATAGTACTGTTTTTTCTTCTTTTTGTAAAATAGTATTTAAAATAGCTTCCTTGCTCAGGTTGCTGTGACGCCAATCAACGATGGTCTGTGCCGTATCGACAGCCTTGACCTCGAGGTCCACCGTGGTTACGCCGCGGAAGGTGTTGAGGCGGGGCACAAAGGCCACGGCTGCCTCTTCTCCCTCGTAGAAGTAATGGCTCCGCGGGCCTTCCTGCCACAAAAGTCCCTTATAGCCATAGCCGCCGCTTGAAAGGTCCAGCCGCAAATGACTGCCGTCCTTTCCCATAGTGCGCACGCCCGTGATGACGGCCCTTTCAAATCCCAAGATCGGAGCCGGATTGTTCTGGCCAAAGGGTTGGAGCCGTTCAAGTTCGTGGACAATTTTTTCCGTCACAGCCTCCCCTTCGGGAATGAAATAATCCGGGTCCACTTCCGGTTCATAAATTTCGCCATGGAGGGCCGTTTTCACGGCCTCTGTAAAAAGATGCCGCAATTCGTCCACCTGATCTGCTTCCATAGTCAGGCCCGCTGCCTGGGCATGGCCGCCAAACTGGATCAGGGCGGGGCGGCAGGCTTCCAGGGCATGATAAAGATGGACCGGAGGAATACTGCGGCATGACCCCTTGGCAATGCCGTCCTTGATGGACATCAAGATTGTCGGTTCATGGTATTTTTCGGTCAGTCGGGACGCCACAATACCAATGACACCAGGATGCCAGCCTTCTTTGGCAAGGACAATGCCCCAGGTCGGAACCTTGCCCGACGCGGTCAGCATGGCTTCTGCCTCTTCAAAGATGCGCTGACTGATTTCCTGGCGCTTGGCGTTGAGGTCATTGAGTTCACGGGAAAGGGTCTTGGCTTCCTCGCTGTCACTTGTTATCAGCAGCTTTACGGCAAGCATGGCGTCGTCCAGGCGTCCAGCGGCATTGATGCGAGGTCCAATGCCAAACCCAATGGTGTCACTCGTAATGGGGGAACCTTCCCGCGTCGCCGACTGGATCAAGGCGCGCAGTCCCACAAGAGACGTATTGGCGATTTTCTTGAGTCCCCTGCGAACAATCTCCCGGTTTTCCCCTACAAGGGGCACCACATCCGCTACCGTTGCCACGGCAGCAAGTTCGATCAGATCTGTCCAAAGCGCACTTTCGGGATGAAAATGCTGCCACAGGGCCTGACAGAGCTTAAAAGCCACCCCACAGCCGCAGATGCCCTTTTCTGGGTATGAATCACCAGGCTGATTGGGATTTACGACCGTGTAGGCCGGCGGAAGCTCCTGCGGGGCCAGATGGTGGTCCGTTATGATGACGTCAAGACCGGTGGGGGCCTTCTTGATCACATCCGCTCCGCTGATTCCCGTGTCGACAGTAATAACAAGGGTCGATCCACCAGCGTAGATCTTTTCAAGGGCCTCTAGATTGAGTCCGTACCCTTCTGTATCGCGTCGAGGAATATAAACGGCAGCCTTGGCGCCCAAATTTTTTGTTAAAAAGAGAAAGAGCAAGGAGCTGGCAGAAGTCCCGTCTACGTCATAGTCCCCGTAGATCGTTATCTTCTCCTCCTTGCTGAGGGCTTCACAGATCCTCGTGACGGCCCGCTCCATATGGAGCAGTCCATAGGGGTCATGAAAAGGTTCGGGGCTGCCGTCAAGAAAGGTCCGGATGGCTTCAGGGTCCGTCAGGTTCCTTCGCTTGAGGATCCCCATAAGAACAGGAGAAAGGCCCAAGGCCTTTCCCGTTTCCAAAAGGTCAGGGTCAAGGGGCCCTGCCTTGTGACTGATTTTACTGCAGATCATGAACGAAATTCCTACTTTCCTGGGTCAAATGGTTTGATGATGGGATCATCATCCGTTTGGGGCGCGTCAGAGGCCTTAGGTCTTGCTTTAAAATGGGGAACCGTCCCCATCTTGCGCCGATTCTCGGCATTTTCCTCTTCAAGGGCCTTGATCTGCCCTTTGAGGCGGCGTTCCTTCATGAAGTGACCGGCCTTTACTTTAAGGGCAATGAGACCTGACAGGACAAGGCCAATGAGAAGGGAGCCAATGATAATCAAGGCAAGACTCATGGAAAAATGCCAGAAGAGGAAGGAAACTTCCACGCTCACGGCATTTTGAACAGCAAAGATGGCTACACACAGGGAAAGGATTCCCATGATAATCATATAAAACATGGTACTGCCTCCTCTCAACTCATCATAGTGAATAAAGTATTATATCATGGATTGGTCCGCAATTTTGCAGGAAAATCCCAAAAAATGGCATCTATTTGCGATAACCCGTCTCCCTGTCGACAATATTTTCGTGGGGTTCCCCCTTGATGAAATGCGCAAGGTTGCGGCAGCTTATGGCAATGATTGCGTCCCACGTCGATTGGGCATGGTACCCGCCGCTTACGTGCGGCGTCACAAGAAGGTTCGGTGCTTCCCACAAGGGATCTGATTCAGGAAGCGGTTCAGGCGTTGCCACATCAATAGCAGCGCCGGCAAGATGTCCGCTTTGGAGGGCTTTCTTAAGCGCGTCCTGGTCGACGGCATTGCCGCGGCCGATGTTGACAAAAAGAGCCCCTTCCTTCATTTCAAGGAAACGGGTTTCCGTATACAATCCCTGCGTAGCCGGCGTGTCAGGAAGACAGGAGACGACCACATCAGCCCGGGAAAGGATATCCCCCAGCAAAGCAAAAGTTCCCATTTCATCCGCTTCTGGGACAAGGTCGGACGAGCGCCGTCTGACACCAATGACGTGAGCTCCCATGGCTTTTGCAATGCGGCCGAAATGGCGGCCAATATCGCCAAAACCAATGACAGCGACCGTAGATCCGCAGAGCGTATTCACCGGACCGGCGTCTTCCCAGCGATGCGCCTTACCCTGATCATAATAAGTCGGAAGGCGCTTCATGAGAAAAAGGACCGTCGCCAGGATATGTTCACTGATGGCAATCCCATAGGCCCCTGTAGCATTGGTAAGAGCCACACCGTCTGGCAGGATACCAGGCTCGCAGTAGGTATTGGCTCCGGCTGAATTCAGCTGCAGGAACCGCAGCTTGGTCAAGGTCTTGACCTTCTGGGGCGCAATATTTCCAATGATGACATCTGCCTCCTTGAGCGCAGTCTCGTCCTTTCCAAACGTAAATTCAGCGCTTGGAGCGGCCTTTTTAAGGGCCATTTTATGTGCATCTGTTACAGGCATAACAACAGAAACCTTCACAATATGAACCTCCTCTGACGTCTTTTCAGACTCTTTGTTACACCTTTATTGTAGCGAAAAAAAGAGGTTTGAGCAATGGGAATTGGCTGATTGTCAGCCATTCATCCGGACTCGTCAACTCGTCAGGATGATGAAACAAGGCCTAAAGCATGCTGCTGGATTTTCTTAGTTGAAAAGGCCCTGCGTTAAAGAAGCCTTTGGATCATCCTGAAGCAGTATGGTTATCCTGTCAAAGGCCTTCGCGCTGTCAGGGAAAAAGGCCAAACCGCCATTTCCAAACACAAAAAGGAACTTCAGCCCTTTTCCGGATCAAGGGACTGAAGCTCCTTTTTCTCTATGAAACTATCGCTTAGGATTTCTTACCGCTGCCCCCGCATTGGGGCCTCTTTATTCCGCATATTCGTCAAAAGGGCGTAAAGGATATCGGCTTCTTCCCGTACCAGGGTGATTCCCTTCCCCATCTTCTGGTGATCCTCGCTCCACAGGCGGATATCAAGCTTGCTGCGGCCGCCATTATAGGAAACAAGATTGAGTTCTTTTGTCCACCCTCGGGGCGTCGTCGAAAGAACACCAATATGACGCTTGATATCAAAGGAAAAATCGCTGTCGGAACCGTTTGGTTTCTGTTGCATGATGCATACTCCTTTTTGTCGATTTCTAGTGCTGGATCCAGATCTTGCTGCAGCGTTGTAGGCCTACTCTTATTATACCGTAAATTAAAAAAAACATGTTTCCCGATTATCGCGTAAAAACCGCCTTTCAGCACGGGAAAGGGGTCATTGGTAAAAAAGTCCCTTTTAAGAATAATAAGCGTTTGAAAAAAGCACCATCTACAGGCTTTTCCGCAACACGGCGGACCCAAAGGGAGCATCCAAACAGTCCTCCAAAAAGGAAGTGCCGAGGCGTAAGAAGTCCCCATGAGAAAGGAATCCTTGTGCAAATCAAAAAAGCCTCCATGGCTTCCTTACAAGCAAGGAAGCCATGGAGGCACGCGGCTGCAAGAAATCGGAAGGGTTCCTGCATTACGTTACAGTTAGTGATCCTTCTGCCAAATCAGGTAGGCTCCCGCACATCCGCACAGGAAGTTTGGCACGGCCGCCGCGATAAAAGGCGGAATCACGCCGCCCTGACCAAGACCGGTCATAAAAGTCATGATGGAGTAGTAAATAAAGATGATGACCACAGAAAAGCCAAGGCCCATACTGGTTCCTGCCCGCTGACTCTGAACACCCAGCGGCACGCCGATAAGAGCAAAGAAGAAACTGGCAAGGGGCACGGTAAAGCGGCTGTAGATTTCCATGACGTATTTGCTCGTTGGCTGGTACTGCCGCTCCAAGATACCAATGTACATCTTCAATTCACCGATGGTCATTTCATCAGGGTCTTTCTGATCAAGGGTGATGGTCTTTGGCGTTTCCGTAATGGGAAGGACCTGCTTATCAAAGGTCATGGTCCGCGTGAGCCCTTCCTCGTTTGTGATTTCCGTGATGGTTCCCTTTTCCATGATCCACGTCCCATTCTGCCATTTGGCTTCAGGCGTGCGCTGGATGCGGACGACGCGTCCCTTATCCCAATCCTCGATGGTGATGTCCTTCATGACGCCAGCTTTTTCATCAAAGGTCCGAGCATAAGTAAGACGCGTCAGCTGGCCCTTGGAGATGTTTTTCAGCAGGATATGGTCCTGGGTACGGGGTTTCGTGTTGTTCTTGATTTCCTGCTGGATGATGCGTTCATACTCGGCTTTCGCCGGCGGCACAACTTTTTCAGCCCAGACCACGGAAAAAAGGCTGACGATGAATCCAGCGGCAAGGATTGGCATGGCAATACGGCGGAAGCTCATTCCCCCACTGCGCATAGCCGTAATTTCGCTGTTTCCAGACAGCTGTCCCATGGTTAAAAGCGAGGCGAGCAGCATACTCATGGGGAAAGTGTAGTTGATGACTTCCGGCATGAGGCACAGGAACAGACGAAAAAGCGATGAATAGGACGCCCCATACTGCGTAATGTACTGGGTTACGCGGAAAAGAAAGGAGCTTGCCACAAAGATGGTTGAAAAGGCAGCCACCCCAAAAACAAAGGGCTGCAGCATCTGTTTTAAAATATATTTATCAAGTATCCTCATGGTACGCCTCACATCTTAAAGTCTTTTCCAAGGTAGTACTTCCGGGCAATCGGGTCGGCAGCGACCTTCTCACTGGGGCCTTCGACCATGATCTTGCCTTCGTTCAGGATGTAGGCCTTGTCAACGATGCTGAGCGTTTCCCGCACGTTATGATCCGTAATGAGGACGCCAATGCCGCGTTTGGCCAGATGTTTGACAAGGACCTGGATATCGGCCACGGCAATGGGGTCAATGCCTGCAAAAGGTTCATCAAGAAGGATGAAGGCCGGTTCCGTTGCAAGGGCACGGGCAATCTCCACACGACGGCGCTCACCGCCGGAAAGGGCCGTTCCCAGACTCTTACGGATATGCCCAATATGGAACTCTTCAATAAGGGCCTCCATTTTTTCTTGGCGTTTCTTTCCATCCGGCTCCACGTCCTCAAGGATGGCAAGGAGATTTTCTTCCACCGTCAATTTTCGAAAGATGGACGCTTCCTGCGGCAAATATCCAATCCCCGCGAGCGCCCGTTTATACATGGGCAGGTGCGTCACCTCAAGCTCATCCAAATGGACCGTGCCCCGATCTGGATGTTCCAGACCGACGATCATATAAAAGGTTGTTGTCTTGCCGGCGCCATTTTTACCGAGCAGGCCAACAATGCTCCCCTGGGCCACTTCGAGGCTGACATGGTCAACAACGATGCGTCCCCCATATTCCTTTACCAGATCATTTGCACGAATTTTCACAGGTTCTTTCTCCTTTAAGCAAGCTCCGTATCAACAGAACCGATGGTTACAGGCTCACCGGGCCAGTTGTAAAATTTATAGACCGAATCGGGCACACCTTCGCGCCCTGCAATCTGGAAGGTCGGGACTTCCTCACGGGGAGCCTCTTCCTTCTTGCGCGGAATGATGACCATGCGCACATCACCATCGCCTTGGGCAATCTTGCCGCCGGCACCGCGGATCGTAAGCGTATCGCCGCTGACCGTATTGCCTTCCTGTGTCGCTGTTGCGTGGCCGTTCAGATGGATGGTCCCATCGGATTCGTTGAGGTCATATTCAGCCGAATCAGCGCGGGCCGTAAGATCCCGAGGCGGGCTGATCAGGCGTACATTCCCGTCAGCAAAAGCCTTGTTTGTTTCCATGTTATACGTAAGCGATGCCGCGTCAAGGCTTGACCCATCATCCATGGTGAGCTGGGCCCAGCTGCCGACAGTTTCAGCGTATTTGGCCGCCGAGTCGTAGTTGACCTGCTCCGCGCGCAGGGTCTTGTCCGCCTTTTTAAGGACGGCATTGCCAATGGCGGAAAGATAATCGCCCTTATTCTTGATGATGAGGGACGCACTCGTCAGATGAGCGTCTTCTTGATCGGCAACGACGGACCCTTCAAGGCTGCCTTCCCCGGTCTTGGTGTTGTATTCTGCTTTTCTAGCCGTGGCGCGTCCTTTATCGTGGCGGATTTCCACGTTACCTTCGGCCACAGCCTGGCCGCTCTTAAAATCATACTCCACCTTGTCACCGCTGACACTTGAAGCGGCAAAAGCCACAGCGCCCATGGACAGAAGGCCTGTCATGAGACAAGTGAGGAAAAGTGCTTTCATTTTCATTTAAAAATCTCCCTTCTGTACATGTGCATCCTGTTCCAGCGTGGCGTGCTCCATAGGCACATTGAAGGTTGCCTTGCCTCCCGTGGCAACAACGTCATCCTTGGTCAGCCGCGCATGGCCTTCGGCAATGACGATCTGCTTTTCGTTGTTCCAGGTAATCTTATCGGCCGTCACGGTCCCATTGGTACTGGTCGTGCCTTTGGGGTTCTTTGTAAGGATGACGCTCTTTGTTTTTACATCCACGTCCCCTTCATCAGCTGTGACGGTCATGGTTGAACCATCTTCATCATAGAAGGTCCCTTTGATGCCCTTCATATGATCAATCTGCGCCTTCCTATCGTAGACCATGGATTCCACCGTCAGGGACCACACCTTACGGCCATCCTTGTTTTCTTCGATAGTGGATCCAATGACCTGATGAGGATCTGTTTCCTTGGCCTTCTTGACCGTTCCTGCCGTGGGTTTGCTTGACAGAAGCCAAGCAATGACGCCGCCCATGAGCAGCACGGCCCCAATGACCATCATGATTGTCCGTTTATCAGAGCGCATGAATCGCTTTCCTTTCTTATCCTTCATAAGGTGTATTCCACCGGTGCTGGAACCAGATCCAGTTGTCCGGATATTCGCGGATAATGGCTTCCACTTCTTGGGTCATCTTGAGCGTCACGTTGTAATCATCCTTTTTGCGGTCTCCCGTATCTTCGTAATAAATGGGATCCTTCACAAACACGCGGTGGCCGCAGCCATTTTTCTTGCGGATGATGAAGATGGGAATGATAGGAGCCTTGAACTTGCGGGCAAAATACGCCGGACCTTCCGGTGTCGAAGCCATCTTCCCAAAAAACGGCACAAAGATGCCGTTATAGCCCCCGTCCTGGTCGGCAATCAGGCCCAGCATCCGGCCTTTTTTCATCGCCCGGGCACAGCCGAGGATCTCATTGGTCCCACGGGCAAAAATTTCCTGCCCGACACCGCGGCGCAGCTCATTCATGAAATCACTGTAGACCGGATTGGGCTGAGGTTTTTCCACAGCACTGAGGGGAAATCCATTAAGAGCCAAGGCCGCTCCGAGCCATTCCCAGTTATCCATGTGGCAGGCGAGCATGACAACCCCTTTTTTCTTACTGAGGGCTTCCCAAAGGACATCGGGCCGATCAAAAGTCACAAGGCCGCGGATGTTGTCCTTATTGAGGGCAGGCATGTAGAGCATTTCCATAAAGGTCATGCCTAGATTGAGGAAAAGGCGGTAAATGGTTTCCTTGGCCTCTTTTTCCTCCATGCCCATTCGCTCCATGATGGTCTTTTCCGCACGGACGCGTTGCTTTTTGGCAATATGATAGTATAGTTTACCACAATTTCGTCCCAGGCGGACCACAAATTTATAAGGAAGCCAGGAAACGAAGGTGCTCATCCCTTTGAGAATCGCATAAAGCATTACTGTCTGTCACCATACCCTTTTACCAGATACCCTTCCACGATGCCATCCCAAAGCCCCTTGGCCTTGAGGATCTTCTCGCAGACTTCACGGACAGCGCCTTCTCCCCCTTTTTTTTCGCAGACATAATCGGCACGGGCTGCTACCTCAGGCGCCGCGTCCTTGGGGGCAAAGGAATAGGCCGCGCGGCTAAAGGCCGGCAGGTCATTGAGGTCATCCCCCATGAAAGCCACGGCTTCCATCGGGATCCCCAGACGCTGGGCCGCTTCAACGAGGGTCTTTCCTTTATAGATTACATTTTCATAGACATTGCTGACGCCAAGTTCCATGGCGCGATGCAGTACAATCTCACTGTGACGCCCCGTTATCAGGGCCACTTGGATACCATTTCTCATGGCAAGGCTGATGCCCAGGCCATCGCGTACATTGAAATGTTTGCTGAGTTCATCTTCCTGACCAATGATGATGGATCCATCGGTCATGACACCGTCCACATCGAGGGCAAGGAGACGGATCTTGGCAAACTCTTCGTCTTTCATCATTTATACCACTCCCTGATGCACAAGATCGGTCATATGGAGCAGGCCGACGACTTTCTTTTCTTCATCTACAACGGGCAGGACCGTAATCGGATGGGGTTTATTCGATTCCATGAGATGAAGGGCTTCTGCAGCCAGTTTTCTTGCTGTAATGGTTTTTGGCGACTTTGTCATGAGTTCAGAAACCGGTTTATTGAGGGAATCAAGGCTCTTTGCAAAGCCGCGGCGGATATCGCCGTCCGTGAGAAGTCCCTTCAGCCGGCCCTGTCCATCGACAACGGATACAGCACCAAGACCTTTATCGGTAATGACAAAAAGCGCATCCTTTACCGTCATGTCAGACGGCACCAGCGGATTTTCATCCCCTTTGTGCATGATATCCCCAACCGTAAGGAGCAGCTTCCTGCCCAGGCTTCCGCCGGGATGGTAAATGGCAAACTGATTTTCCGTAAAATGGCGGGCCGACAGCAGCTCCATGGCAAGGGCATCGCCAAAAGCGAGGGTTGCCGTCGTACTGCTCGTAGGCGCAAGGCCCAAAGGACAGGCTTCCTTCTTGACCCCGACATCAAGGACAATATCCGCGTTCTTGGCAAGGGTCGACTCCGGTTTGCCCACCATGGCAATGATGCGGGCCCCAATGCGGCGGATACTGGGCAGGATATGAAGCACCTCGCCCGTTTCCCCACTATTTGAAATGGCAAGGACCACGTCACCTTGTGTCACCATGCCAAGATCGCCGTGAATGGCTTCGGCAGGATGCAGGAAAAAGGACGGTGTCCCCGTGCTGGCAAGGGTTGCTGCAATCTTGCGGCCAATGATGCCGCTTTTTCCCATCCCCGTTACGATGATGCGGCCGGGGCAGTGAAGGATCATTTCCAGAGCCGCTCCAAAATGTTCATCGACACGGGGAATCAGTTCCAATATGGAATCCGCCTCGATCTGGAGAGCTTCTTTTGCGCGTTCAAACATGGTATCACTCCCTACGCCCAATGGCATCAATGGCTTTAGCGTCCAAAAGGACCTGTTCCATCTTGTCAAGGGCAATCATGTTGGGCCCGTCGGAAAGGGCTTCTGCCGGATTGTCATGGACTTCCATAAAAAGCCCATCGACACCGACTGCTGCAGCCGCGCGGGCCATATGGGGCGCATACTGGCTCTGGCCGCCGGAACTTGTGCCCTTGCCGCCAGGAATCTGTACGCTGTGCGTCACATCCATGATGACCGGATAGCCGAAGTCACGCATGATGGGAAGGCTCCGCATGTCCGTTACCAGCGTGTTGTAGCCAAAACTGGCCCCGCGCTCAGTCAACATGATCTTTTCGGTTCCAGACCCGACGAGCTTATTGATGACATTTTTCATGTCCCACGGAGCCAGGAACTGGCCCTTCTTGACGTTCACCACGCGGCCTGTATGGGCAGCTGCCACGAGCAGGTCCGTCTGGCGGCAGAGAAAAGCCGGGATCTGGATGATATCGAGGACTTCCGCTGCTTTTTCCACTTGATAGGTTTCATGGACATCAGATACAACAGGGACGCCCAGGTCCTTTTTGATCTGCTTCAAGATTTCAAGCCCTTCTTCCAGACCCGGGCCGCGGAAAGCCGTAAGGCTCGAACGATTTGCTTTATCGAAGGAAGCTTTGAAAACATAGGGCAGGCCCACCTTTTCACAGATGGCCTTGGCCCGTTTTCCGATCATGAGACTCCGTTCATAGCCTTCCAGGACGCAGGGACCAGCCATGACAAGGAGCGGATGGCCGGCACCGACTTTGTAATTACCAATCGCTACGGTCTTCATGTTACTTTCCTTCCTCGGCAGCTCGTGCCGCTTCTTCCTGACGTTTCTTTTCTTCTTCCAGTTCAAAGACCTTGTTGGCCCGATCCAGATCTTCCTGCGTATCAATGCCAATGCCTTTGAAATCCGTCGTGAGAACCTTGATCTTGGCTCCCGTTTCCAGGGCACGCAGCTGTTCCAGACCTTCAATCTGTTCAAGAGGCGTAGGAAGCAGTGCCGCAAACTTCAATAGAAAGTCACGACGGTATGCATAGATACCGATATGCTTATACACTTTGAACTCCGGTGTCTTGTGACGGGGATACGGAATCAAGCTGCGAGAGAAATAGATGGCATAACCACTTTGGTCCGTAACCACTTTGACCGCGTTGGGATCGTCATATTCTGACGCATCCATAAGGGTCTTTGCCGTCGCCATCTGGAGCTGGTCGTTATTTTCGAAAGCTTCACAGAGGGAATCAATCAGTTCTGGCGGAATCATCGGTTCATCCCCTTGGACATTGATGATGACATCGACCTTATCATAGCTCAAGGCGACCTCAGCAAGACGGTCCGTACCGGACGGGTGCGTGGCCGCCGTCATCATGGCCTTGCCGCCAAAGCCTTCCACGGTTTCCTTGATGCGTTCATCATCGGTAGCAACAATGATCTCATCAGGAATCTTGGCTTGGGCTGCCCGTTCGTAGACACGCTGAATCATGGGCTTACCGGCCAGATTTGCAAGAGGTTTCCCCGGCAGACGGGTAGAAGCATAACGCGCCGGAATCACACATAAAACTTTCATTGTCTTTTGTTCTCCTTTTCGATGGCAGTGGTAATCGTTTTCACAAACGCCTCTTCCCCACTGGTGATCTGGATTTCCATGTCTAGGACATAGAGGGGGACCTCACGATGGAGGTAGATGAATTCTGTCGGGATCTTAACGGCGTCCTTGCCTGTTGTGACAAGGGCCGTGACCCGTTTGCTGATGGCCCGTTCCATGATGTACTGCATTTCCACCATGCCATAATCATGATGGTCCGGGTAACGGATGGCTTCTGCAATCTGAAGCCCTTCACCAGCCATGGTCTGTTCAAAGCTTGACGGGTTGCCAATGGCCGAAAAGACCATGACTTCCTGTCCTTTGAGTGCCTCAAGGGGAAGTGCCTTGGAGCCATCATTTTTATACCAATCGGCAATCTCAATGAACGCACAGGGTTTGTGGATACTCTCTACAATGGGCGCATTGGGTTTGTAGCGATGCAATTGGTCGCAGAGCGTGGCCCGGGAAATGGGTGAACTCTGGTCGCATTTGGTAAGCAGGAAGAGGTCGGCGCGGCTGAGGTTCTTCAGCGGTTCGCGCAGGGTGCCTCTGGGGAGGATGCTGCCATTGCCAAACATATTGAGCGTATCCACAAGGACCACATCCAGGTCCCGGTGGAGCTGCCAATGCTGGTAGCCATCATCGAGGATAATGACTTCAGCCTTAAATTTGTCGACAGCATACTGACCTGTAATGGCGCGTTCCTTCCCAATGACAACGGGGATCCCAGGCAGCTGTTTTGCCATGAGGAACGCTTCGTCACCGGCTTCATAAGCAGTCATGTAGATCTTTTTGCCGTCGGAAACAACACCGATCTTTTCCTGCCAGTGGGACCGATAGCCGCGGTTCAAAATGACGACACGGTACCCCATGTCGCGGATCATAAGAGCCACTTTCTGGGCGGTTGGGGTTTTTCCGGTACCGCCAACCGTAATATTGCCAATGCTGATGACGCAGCAGTCCAGCTTTGTTGTCGGCAGGAGATGGTGATTGTAGCAGCTCAGTTTGAGGCGAACCCCCACTTCATAAAGTACGGATAGGACGCGGAGCAAGGAAAGAACCAACCAGTCCAGCACATTGTTGTCCTCACCATGGGAAAGCTGGATCAAATATTGCGTCACTGCATCCCCAGGGCGCATGCGGGGCGATACTTCATCGTTGATGTTGCGCGTGCTGATCTTATAGTGGGTGTTGACCATGCTCTCTGTGGCTGTAAGCCGCAGGAGTTCCTTAAGATAGCCAATGGTGCGGACCGCGGCTCCGCGGTTTTCGCGGATAACCTGGATGGACGCGTCGCCCATCTTTTTACGGAGTGCGTCATCACGCAGGATTGTAAGGAACATAGCCGTCAGTTCCTTTGTATCCCGAATTTGGACACAGGCTCCTACCTTGCTCAAAAGAGAGAAGGAATCCTTGAAGTTTGACATGCTCGGACCCACAATGATGGGTTTGGCATGAGCCGCCGGTTCAAGGACATTGTGCCCGCCATGGTTGATAAGGCTGCCGCCGACAAAAACGACATCACCCACGGCATAGATGCGGCCCAATTCCCCGATCGTATCAATGAGGATGACAGGGTAACGCGGCCGCTGCCCTTTTTCATCGCGAAGGACGGAGCGCAGGCCCACCGTGAGACCGAAACGTTCGGCAAGACGCGTGATTTCATGGGTCCGTCCCGGCTTTCTCGGGGCAATGAGGAGCCGTGCCCTAGGAAATTCCTTTTGGACTTCTGTAAAGGCTTCAAAAAGCTTTTCTTCTTCCGTCGGATGGGTGCTCCCTGCGACGATGACTGGATAATCATCGTAAAGACCGAGTTCTTCCTTGTAGGTCTTGAGGTCTTCGGGCGTCACTTCTGCATAGGTCTGATCAAATTTCGTATTGCCCGTTATATAGATGCGGCGCTTTTCCGCGCCCAGATGCTCAATGTATTCGGCATCAATGGAACTTTGCATGCAAAAACGGGTCACGCTTCCCATCATATCATCAAGGATGCCGTAAAGGTACCGGTAACTTTTGACGGATTTATCGGAAATACGGCCGTTTACCATCATGACGGGAATGCGGCGGCGCTTGATGGCACGCAGGAAATTCGGCCACAGCTCCGTTTCCACAGGCATGAAGATACGCGGCATGATGCGCTTGACAAAGGATTCGGATACAAACGGCATATCAAGCGGGAAATAGATGATGGCGTCCGCTTCGGGAATGATTTGGTGGGCCATGTTATAGCCCCCCGTCGTCACGGCAGAAACCAGGATCTTGGCATCAGGCATAGCCTTGCGGATTTCCTTCACAAGGGGGCTTGTGGCCACAATTTCACCTACGCTGGCCCCGTGGATCCAGATACAATTCTGGTGTGCAACGGCTGCGATTTCATCGTCACGAATAAAGCCCATGCTCTGGCGGAAGCGGCGGGGAAATCCTTTTTCCCGGAAATAGCGCCAGATGAAATAAGGCAGTACAAAAAAGATCAGCAGCATCACTGCCAGGAAGTTATACAGATAATACATGAGTCACCCTCGTTTCACTTTATCGGGAAGCCTATCTCCCGTACCTTTTAGGCGTCTTCACTTGCGTCATCCCCAAAAGTGCCGGATGCCGTCTGGTTCTCCTTGAACTGGATATCGTGCAGATGGGCATAAAGACCATGTTTTGCCATGAGCTGCTGATGGGTACCTTCTTCTACGATGGAGCCCTTATCAAGGACAATGATTTTGGCAGCGTTTTGGATCGTCGACAGCCGGTGAGCAATAACAAAGCTCGTGCGCCCCACCATCAGGCGGTCCAAGGCCTCCTGGACGATGCATTCACTTTCCGTGTCAAGGGCACTTGTTGCTTCGTCAAGGATCAGGATACGGGGGTTCTTGAGGATGGCCCGGGCAATGGAAATGCGCTGGCGCTGGCCGCCAGAAATATTGACGCCCCGGTCACCAAGCTGTGTATCATAGCCCTTAGGCAGCTGTTGGATGAACTCATCGGCATTTGCGGCTTTAGCCGCTGCAATGACTTCATCCCGCGTTGCATCCAGCCGTCCATAAAGGATGTTGTTATAGACCGTGTCGTTAAAGAGGTTGGTTTCCTGAGGCACAATGCCGACCTGTTCGCGCAAGCTGGCAAGCGTCACATCCCGAACATCGTGGCCGTCAACAAAGATGGCCCCTTCCGTCACGTCATAAAAACGGGGCAAAAGGCTTGCCACCGTTGACTTACCGGCACCGGAAGGCCCCACAAGGGCAATGGCTTGACCGGGCTTTGCAGAAAAACTCACATCGTGAAGAATGGTCTCCCCTTTATTGTAGGCAAAGGATACATGACGGAATTCCACATTTCCCTCAACACTGGGCAGCGTGATGGCATCAGGCTTCTGCGGAATCGTATCCGTCAGGTCCATGATGTAAAAGACACGTTCAGCCGCGGCAAGCGCCTTTTGGATGCTTCCCAATACGCGGGCAATCCGCTTGATCGGATTGGAAATATTGATGGCATAGACGAGGAAAGCCACAAGGGACCCAGCCGTAATGTCACCGCCGATGACGGAACGGCCGCCAAACCAAATGATGGCCGTGACCCCAAGGGCCGCAATGAACTCAATGACAGGAGACAGGGTTCCCATGAGCTTGGCACTTTTCATATTGGCGTAGAAATTGGCCTTGTTCTGCTGATCGAAGCGGGCAATTTCATAGGGTTCACGGACAAAACTCTTCACAACACGCGTAGCAGCCAAGGTTTCCTGCAGGATCGACGTAATATCCGCCGTTGCCTGCTGGATACGGTGGCCGCTCTTGCGAATCTTCTTGCCAAAGAAATCCATGAAGAAAAGAACCACTGGGAAAGTACAGAACGTAAAAAGGGTCAGCTTCCAGTCAAGGTAGACCATGGCGCCGACGCTCCCGATAAGGACACTCGTTTCCGTGATGATTTCAATGGAATTGGCCACCATGGCACCTTGGAGGGCTGCCACGTCGTTTGTGACATAGCTCATGATGGTACCCAGCTTATTCGTGTCAAAAAAATGAGTCGACAGAGTCATGAGCTTGCGGTAGACAATTCCTCGTACATCGATGACAATGCTCTCGCCGACATAGTTCATGAGATAGCTCTGACCATAGTAGAAAATGCCGCGGGCAAAGAAAATGACTACGATTCCAAGGGAAATCAAATTAAGGAGATCACTATCCTTGTTCTGGAAGACCTTATCAATGACATCGCGGACAATCCACGGCACATAAAGGTTGGCAGCGGCCGTCATGACCGTACAGAAACCGGCTGCAATGAGGCGTCCCAAATAGGGACGAATGAATTTGAGGATTCTAAGATATAGGTTCATTTCTTCTCCTTGGCAGTTTCAAGTATAAGGGCAGCCGTCCGCTTGACGGCGCCCGGAGCTCCGAGCTTATAAATGGCCTCCCGAAGATCCTGATGGACCTTGGCCCCTTCGGCAGGATCCAAAAAGCGCAGGACATGACGGGCCATATTTTCCGGCGTCATCTTTTCCTGAATGAGTTCGGGCAGGATTTCCCGGCCTGCTAACAGATTGGGCAGGCCTGCATATTTCACTTTGACGAGGGCTTTAGCAATGGCCATGCTGATGGGACTTGCCTTGTAACAGATGACGCTGGGAAGATCCATGAGGGCCGCTTCCAGGACGACGGTCCCGCTCGTAGCAAGGGCCGCGTCGCAGGCACCCATAGTGTCATAGGGATGCCCTTCGACAATGCGGACGGGAATCTTGGACGTATCAAGGGCTGCTTCGAGCTCCCGACGATCCACATTGGGCGCCTTTTGGAGAATGAAATCCGCATCAGGCTGGTCCTTTTTGATAAGCGGCAATGCTTCAAGCATCACGGGAAGGACGCCTCGAAGTTCACCCTGACGGCTTCCTGGGAGCAACAGGATGAGCGGATGGCCTGGCCTTTTACCGACCGCCTTTTGGGCTTCTAATTGGCTCATCGTAGGTTTTACGATATCAACAAGAGGATTGCCCACAAATTCAACAGGCGCGCCGGCTTCCTTATAGACCTCATAAGCAAAAGGATAGATGCAGGCCACACGGGCTGCCAGACGGGCTACCATCTTGGCCCGCCCCCGCCGCCAGGCCCACGCCGAAGGCGGAATGAAGGAAAAAACGGGAATACCTAACTGCTTTGCGACCTTGGCCACACGCATATTAAAATCTGGATAATCGACAGTCACAAAAATATCCGGTTTCCGTTCCACCATAACCTGGCGAAAAGCATCCCGGAGCCGAAACAGGTCTGGTAGTTTCCGGAGGACCTCAACAAAGCCCATGACGCTGTTGTCTTTATAATCAAAAATAACCTCTCCGCCAGCAGACCGGAGCGCGTCGCCGCCCATGCCAAACACTTCGGCATCAGGTGCAAGGGAAAGAATTTCCCTCGTCAGGGCCGCGGCATGCAGGTCGCCGGAAGCTTCACCGGCCGAGATGAAGATACGCATCCTATGGAACCCTCCTCACGTAGGATTAAATGACAGTTTGACAGTTTATTATATCATATCGGAGGAAATTTTGCTGTAGCTTTGGATTCCTGGTATGTGTCGACATGTTCTTGAAAGCCCCCTATAAGATTGTGCTGCAGCCTCATTACATGCGGAAAATGGAGCCTACATTTCCTATGGCTGCTCTTGCCCGTCCCATAGCACCTCACTGATTTTTCCAGCCCCTTATGCATGGCGTGGGGCTTTTAGCCTGTCCCAATTCCTCTTTAACTAACCGCTAAGGCGGCAGAACCCATTGTTTCCTACAATAGGTTCTGCCGCCTTAAGGAGAAAGCTCCAGAGGACCTTTTTCATCTCAAATTCGTTCTTAGCCTCCCTTATTATTTTGATGACAGATCACGCTATTTCAGGGGAGACCTTCCTTTATTTTGATAGACATTGTCTAGACAACACGATTTCAGCAATAGGGGTCTCCCTTTTATTTTACAAGGACTATTTTTCCCTACCAAGAAACATTTTTTACTTAGGGGCAAAGAAATAAGGCCCTTGGCGCATAAAGCGGGAACCAGGACCATGGCCCCAGTTCCCGCTGAAATCAAAAAATGGAATGCATACGGATACGATCGGCTAGAATGTTATAGTACGTCTCTTTTTCTCGGATGGTCTTTTTAAGGCGCGCCCGCTGCTCGTCTGTATGGGTTTCCTCGAGACGTTCCTTCAGCTCGGCAATCTCGGCCTTTAGTTGACCCATCTTGCTTGCAGCCATCTTGCTGATAAAATCCATTGTGGCTGTCCCCCTCTCGCAAAACATGCTGCAGACAGTTGATTTTCATTAGGTTTCCCATTCATAGGGTGCGACATGCCCCATGAGGTTTGCCGTCTTGAGCCGTGCTTCGGCTCGGCGCAGCGTCTTTTCCGTATGTTCAATATCGGTGAGGACGCCGGGACGGGTTAGGCGCGCCGCAGCTTCATCGCGGACAGCCTCCCATTTTTTCACATCAATATGTTCTGCAAGTTCTGCCTTGGGCGTGAGGATGATGACCTTGTTATCCTTGACTTCGGCGAACCCGCCTTCAACATATAATAGAATAACATGGTTGTTTCCATCCTGCAACTTAAGGGTCCCCTCACCGAGAACGGCAATGAGGGGTCCGTGGTTTGCGAGGATTCCAATACCGCCTGTGACCGTATTAAGGAGCACATAGGCAATATCCTTTCGCTTCATGAGATACTGATCAGGCGTCAGGACCTCAAGGGTCATTAAACTTGCCATATCACTCGCCTCTCATCTTCCGGCCCTTTTCAATTGCCTCATCAATGGTTCCCACCATATAGAAAGCTGATTCAGGCAAGTCGTCATGCTTGCCTTCAAGGATTTCCTTAAAGCCCCGGATAGTTTCCTTAAGGGGCACATAACAGCCCGGCTGGCCCGTAAACTGTTCGGCGACATGGAAAGGCTGACTCAGGAAGCGCTGGACCTTGCGGGCCCGAGAAACGATAATCTTATCGGCTTCGCCCAGTTCTTCCATGCCGAGAATGGCGATGATGTCCTGGAGTTCCTTATAACGCTGGAGGATTTCCTGAACGCCGCGGGCTACTTTATAGTGCTCTTCGCCGATAATGAGCGGGTCGAGGATTCGGCTCGTCGAAGCTAGGGGATCAACGGCAGGATAAATGCCCAGTTCTACGATTTCACGCGAAAGGACGGTCGTCGCATCGAGGTGGGAGAAGGTAGCTGCCGGCGCCGGGTCAGTGAGGTCATCAGCGGGGACGTAGACAGCCTGGACGGAAGTGATGGATCCATTTTTCGTCGATGTGATTCTCTCTTCCAGGGCCCCCAGTTCATTGGCAAGGGTCGGCTGGTAACCAACGGCACTTGGCATACGCCCCAAAAGGGCAGAAACTTCTGAACCAGCCTGGATGAAGCGGAAGATATTATCGATGAAGAGCAGGACATCCTGACTCATGGCGTCACGGAAGTATTCTGCCATAGTCAGTCCCGTCAGGCCAACGCGCATTCTGGCTCCTGGCGGTTCATTCATCTGACCGTATACAAGGGCCGTCTTGTCGATGACACCAGATTCCTTCATTTCACCCCACAGGTCATTGCCTTCGCGGGTCCGCTCACCAACGCCGGAAAATACGGAATAGCCGCCATGGTTGGTGGCCACGTTATGGATCAGTTCCATGATTAGGACGGTCTTACCGACACCAGCCCCGCCAAAAAGACCGATCTTTCCCCCCAAAGCATAAGGTGCAATTAGATCGACAACCTTGATGCCCGTTTCCATGATCTTCGTTTCTGTTGACTGTTCACTAAGGGCCGGTGCAGGCCGATGGATAGGCCAATATTCACTGGCGTCCACTGGGGTCGGGTCATCATCGACGGCCTCGCCCAGGACGTTGAAGACACGGCCTAGACATCCTTTTCCAACGGGGACGGTAATGGGATGCCCCGTATCAAAGGCTTCCATCCCTCTCACAAGCCCGTCAGTAGAGCTCATGGCGACGCTGCGCACCGTATCGCTGCCGATATGCTGCACGACTTCCGTCGTCAGATGGATATGGATGTCCTTGGTCGGATTCCCGTCAATTTCAATGGCATTGAAAATTGCAGGCAGGGATCCTTCAGGAAATTGAATGTCGACAACAGGTCCCATGACCTGCACAATCTTGCCGACATGACCTTCTTTTTTAGCGGTTAGCCGGGCAACTGCCTGGTCAACACGATTTGTTAACTTAATATCTGACACAGATGGGACCTCCTCTTATTTCAAGGCTTCCGCCCCGCCCACAATTTCATTGATTTCCGTCGTAATGGACGACTGCCGGACCTTCTGGTAATGCAGGCGCAGTTTCCCTAGGAGAGTATTGGCATTATCTGTAGCAGTCGTCATGGCCGTCATACGAGCGGCGAGCTCACTGGCGGAACTTTGGATGAGGGCCGTAAAAATCTGACTCTTGAGATAGTAAGAAGCCAGATAGGGAAGCATCTCCCCAGCTTCCGGTTCGTAGACAAGGGTCGAAAAATCCGTTGGGTCATCTTTTTCCCACACTTCCTGGGCTTGCCATTGCTCATCATTTTCAAAGTTCGTCTTCAGGGGCAGGATGGCATCAGTGCGGGGAATCTGGACCATAGGAGACTTAAAGTACGTAAAGATGAGGTCCACTTCGTCCACTTCGCGGTGCGTAAACATACTAGCCGCATAGTCGGCAATCTCCTCGGCGGCTTCGTAGGTTGGCTTCTCGCTGAATCCTTCCCATTCCCGCACGACGTTGTAGCCGTGGTGCAACAGTCCCAGACGGGCCTGCTTTCCTACAGCAATGAGAGGGGACTCTTCCTTTCCACGAAGCTCGATGGCCGTGTGCTTGACTATGTTGCTGTTATAGGAACCGGCAAGACCCTTATCGGAACCGATCACAATATAGGCCGTCCTGTACAGAGGCCGCCGTTCAAGGAGCGGGTTCTTTACAGGATCCAAATGGGCCAGGACGGACGGATCACTGATGGCTTCCTGAAGGAGGCGCTGGAGCTTCCTTGCAAAGGGCAGGCTCGCCGTGGCTCGCTGCTGGGCCTGATGCATACGGGCCGACGCGACCATCTGCATGGCACCGGTAATTTTTCCGATGCTGCTGACGCTCTTCATGTGGGCCCTGATTCCACTGGTATTGGCCATGATCATTCACTCCCTATAGGGGCATCTTCCGGCGTGGGGATAAAGACCTTGTTATGATCCGTAAGTGCATCATTCAAGGTTTCCTTGACCTCATCCGTCAGTTTCCCCGTACTCGAGATCTGCGCGAGGATGCCTTCGTAATGGGCCTTGATGTAGGTCAGCATCTCATGTTCATAGCGAATGACATCGGACACAGGGATATGGTCCATATATCCCTGTGTCACAGCATACAGTCCAATGACTTCTTCTGCCATGGTCAGGGGATGATACTGGGCTTGTTTCAGCATTTCTGTCACGCGGGCCCCACGGTCAAGCTGCATCTTGGTTGCTTTATCGAGATCGGAACCAAACTGAGCAAAGGCGGCGAGTTCCCGATACTGGGCCAACGTGAGTCGCAGCGTTCCCGCAACGGATTTCATGGCCTTTGTCTGGGCTGCCCCACCAACACGAGAAACGGAAAGACCGGCGTTAATGGCAGGCCGCACACCGGAATTGAAAAGATCCGTTTCCAAATAAATCTGCCCATCCGTAATGGAAATGACGTTCGTTGGAATATACCCGCTCACGTCGCCAGCTTGGGTCTCGATGATAGGAAGAGCCGTCATGCTCCCTCCGCCATGGGCTTTATTTCGGCGGCAAGCACGTTCAAGCAGTCTGGAATGGAGATAGAATACATCGCCCGGATAAGCTTCCCGTCCAGGCGGACGGCGCAGGAGCAGGCTCATGGCGCGGTAAGCCACCGCGTGCTTGCTTAGGTCATCATAAACAATGAGGACATCTTTGCCCTGATCCATGAAGTATTCCCCAACAGCCGCTCCGGCATAAGGCGCCAGATACTGCAGCGGGGCCGTATCGGCAGCAGTCGCGGCAACAATGAGGGTATAGCCGGAAGCTCCATATTTTTCAAAAGCAGCCGATAAACGGGCTACACTGGAAGCTTTCTGCCCAATGGCTACATAAATGCAGATGACGTTCTTACCTTTTTGATTGAGGATAGTATCGATGGCAATGGCCGTTTTTCCCGTTCCGCGGTCACCGATAATGAGTTCACGCTGGCCGCGGCCAATCGGAACAAGGGCATCCACAGCCTTAAGACCTGTTTCCAGAGGCACATCAACAGGCTGTCGCGCTGCAATGCCAGGAGCCGGTGATTCGATGGGACGATAATCGGAAGCTTTGATGCTGCCCCGCCCGTCCAGGGGCAGACCCAAAGGACTGATGATGCGACCCAGCATTTCCTCGCTCACGGGAATGCTCATAATCTTCCCTGTGCGGCGCACCGTGTCCCCTTCCTTGACCTGACTGGCACCGCCCAAAAGGACGATGCCCACCTCTTGTGGCCAAAGGTTCTGGACCATGCCGTAAATCCCATCATGGAGAGAAACAAGTTCACCGCTCATAGCTCCCCCAAGACCCGTCGCTGTACAGATTCCGTCGCCGACAGTCTTGACTATTCCGATTTCCTCAAGACCCACTTCATTATCAAAATGTTCAACGCCGGCTTTCAGTGCGTCTGTCAGATGATCCGTGCCGGACAGGCTCTCTTCTCTTAGGTGGATAGTCTTCATGAGTTCATCCATCTTTTCAAGCTGGCGCTTGACCGTGGCATCGAAGATATGATCTTCATAGCGAACGGCAATGCCGCCCACAACAGAAGGATCCACCGTGCGAGACGCGATTTCAACATTTTTTCCAAACTTTTTACTTAAAAGCTTTGTTACAAGGACTTCTTCGTCCCCGACGAGCGGTCTTGCCGTCGTCACGTCAAGGGGAAGAACGGAACCAGCAGGGAAAATCGCCCTGTCATCGTCCGTTACATGGAGCCGCATGAAGACCTGCTTCCAAAAGCTTTCCTTATTTTGACTATCCATACGTTCTATTTTCCTCCCAAAACGGCTGCCTGCGGCAGCCGTGGAATCTCATGCATCACCTGAGGCCATTGTCACAAAAATGGCCGTTATGACGACGAAAAGAAGCCCGCCACAATGGGGAGCTTCCTTTTTTTCAGCGACTTTGGAGAGCCTCATCCGTCTTACGGGCCACAAGCGCCTGGTCTTCCTCACTGGTAAGTTTTGCCTGCAGGACGCGGCTGGCAATTTCTGTACTGAGGGCAATAACCTGTTCACGCACATCAAGAAGGGCCTTTTTCTTTTCAGCTTCCACCCGCTCGCGGCCGCTTTCAAGGAGAGCATCCCGTTCCTTTTGTGCTTGGGCCAAAGCCTCGTCATGGAGCTTCTGGGCATCAGCGTTAGCCTTAGCAATGATATCGCTGGCTTCCTTACGGGCCGTCTTCAGCTGATTGGCATATTCAAGCTTTAGGGTCTCAGCTTCCTTACGGGCGTGTTCTGCCGAATCAAGGTCCTTGACAATGCGGTTGCGGCGATCATCCATGGCCTTTAACAGCGGCTTGTAGGCGAATTTTGCCAAGATCCAGAGCAGGATGATGAAGTTCACGATCTGGGCAATTATCGTATAGTTCACACTGACCATTCAAAGCACATCCTTTCTCGGAAACTGAAGCCTCATTTCGTCACAAAGGGATTGGCAAAGATGAGGACAATGGCGATAACGGAGGCAATAATAGGAATGGATTCGACAAGACCGATGCCGATCAGCATGTTAGTCTGGAAGCTGCCGGCCTGTTCAGGCTGGCGGGCCATGCATTCGAGGGCCTTTGTGGCGACACTAGAGTCCCCGCGGGTGGCAGCAAAGGAGGCACCGACACCAATGAGGGCAGCCCCTAAGATAGAAGCAACAATGATAATGGTATTCGAATCAAGCATTTTGATCGTCCTTTCGTTTCTCAAAGAAATTTACTCGTGAGCCTGTTTGAAAATAGGCGCCAAAGCAATGATGGTCAGCATGGTAAAGATAAAGGCCTGCAAGAAACCAATGATCAAGCTGAAGCCGATCCAAAGATTAGGGATGATGAACGGGACCAGCTGATACAAGACGGCAAGCAGGATTTCACCGGCAAGGATGTTGCCAAAAAGACGCAGGGCCATGGTCAGTGGCTTTGCGAGCTCTTCCAAAAGATTGAGCGGCAGCATGAGGGCAAAAGGAGAAATGAGATGTTTGAAGTATTTCGGTCCCTGCTTGATGCAGCCAAAGATATAGGTTGCCACCGCAACCATGATGGATAGACCCAGCGCCACGTTGATATCATTCGTAGGTGACGAAAAATGGAAGGCTATGGAGGGCATCAATCCAATTTCGTTCGCCACAAAGATAAACAGGAACAGGGTGATGACAAAGGGAGTCGCCATCCGGCGTCCTTCAATGCCAAGGTTAGCGTCCATGAGTTTATCAAGCCACTCAATGAACATTTCAACGAGGTTCTGGATTCCGTGGGGAATCCGCTCCACGTGGCGGGTAGCCGCAAAGACAATCGCTGCCACAATCAGCATGGTAAGCCATGACATGTACATGGTTTGCATGTTGATGACAACACCGGGCAGGATCTCCGTTGGTCCATAATGGATGATTTCCGTACCCGCAGCTTCTGCTACACCCATGTTATCACTTCCTTAATCTGTAGGGAATTTCCCGATGCCCTTTCGGGCCATCTGGATGAGAAGAAGTCCATAAAAAAGCAAATAGGAAAAAAGCACCCTGTGTCCACCCCAATCAAGCTTGAGACCAATGAGGACAAAGACCAGGACAGTACCAAGCCGCACGAACATCATGCGGTGCATGGAAAGCGCCGCATGATGGGGAGCCTTTTTCATTCCGCTGTAAAGGCCATAAAGGAACAAGGCCGAATCACACCAGCCAGCGAGGCTTCCCAGAAGCCAACCGCCGGGCTGGGGTGAGAACATGAAGGCAAGGCCGCCTACCAAAGGAATTGCCAAGGCCTGGAGGGCCGCAAGACGAAGAACATCACGCTTAAATGAAGGCGGCAAGGGATGTGGCATATTTTTTCCCTTATTTTTCACTTTCAAATTCCGTCATACGCCCCGTTTGATAACCATAGGCTTCCAAGAGATAACTTACGATGCGCTCCGAGGCTTTGCCATCCCCATAGGGATTGACGGCTTCGGCCATACTGCGGTAATAGGCTTCATCACTCAAAAGGCGCATGGTCGCGGCATATACATCTTCCTTGCCCGTCCCGATGAGTTTCACCGTCCCTGCCGTAACTGCTTCAGGACGTTCCGTCGTATTCCGCAGGACAAGGACCGGTTTACCAAGAGCCGGAGCTTCTTCCTGGATTCCGCCCGAATCCGTAAGGACGATATCGACGCGAGCCATGAGATTGGCAAACGGTTCATAATCCATGGGTTCAATGAGGTGTACGCGGTCCATCTTACCAAGGACCTGTTCCGCCACTTCCCGAACTTTGGGATTCTTGTGCATGGGGAAAATGGCTTCCGCTTCCGGATAGTCACGGAGAACTTCCTTCAGGGCCTGATAGACATGGCGCATCGGTGCCCCCAGGTTTTCCCGGCGATGGGTCGTCATGAGGATCAACTTATGATTGCTCCGGATGGCCGCTTCCAGTTTCGGATTGTGGAAATCAAAGACATCCTTTACAGTCTTTTTAAGGGCATCGATGACCGTATTTCCCGTTACATAAATGGCATCTTCCGGGACATTTTCCTTTAGCAGGTTCCGCTTGGCGTTGCCGGTTGGTGCAAAATGAAAGTCAGCAATGGCACCGGTGAGCTTGCGGTTCATTTCTTCCGGATAGGGAGAATATTTGTTTCCCGTACGCAGACCGGCTTCTACATGCCCAACACGGATTTGACGGTAAAAAGCAGCCAAAGCACCTACAAAAGTGGTTGTCGTATCTCCATGGACAAGGACAAGATCGGGCTGGGCTTTTTCGAGAACATCCCTAAGGCCCATGAGGGCACGGGTCGTGACATCATAAAGGGTCTGTCCAGCTGTCATGATGTTAAGGTCATAATCCGGCTTGATATCAAAAAGGGTCATGACCTGATCCAGCATTTCCCGGTGCTGGGCCGTCACAGCAACAATCGGTTCGATAGTGTTCGGATATTTCCTCATTTCGAGAATAAGCGGACACATCTTGATAGCCTCCGGCCTCGTTCCAAAGATTGTCATGACTTTAAGTTTTTCCATAATTACGCCCCTATTCTAGCGATCCTTCAGGATGCCGATTTTCTTGGCACCAATGAAGATGATGGTAATGAGTACGCCCAGAAGGACAAGGGCATAAACCCCGTCCACTTCTGTAAGCAGTACGGCGGCAAGGCAAAGCCCTGCACTGATGAGATACATGAAAATAACAGCCTGACGCTGACTAAAGCCCATAGCAAGGAGCCGATGGTGGATGTGACCTTTGTCGGGCTGAAAAATGGGCCGGCCATTTTTATAGCGACGCAAAATGGCAAAGGCCGTATCCATAATGGGAAGCCCCAAGGCAATGGCAGGGACCAAAAGTGCAATGGTCGCTGCACTCTTGACAGCGCCAAAGATTGAGATGGCCGCCAACATGTAACCCAAAAACAAGCTTCCCGTATCTCCCATGAATATGGTAGCAGGATTGAAATTGTAACGGATGAACCCAATAATGGCACCAGCAAGGGAAGCCGTCATGATGGCGACTGGATACATGCCCTGCTGGAGCGCAACCATAATGACCGTCACGGAGGCAATGGCCGAGACACCTGCCGCAAGGCCATCAAGACCGTCAATGAGGTTCACGACATTGGTTAGGCTGACAATCCAAAAAACAGTAAAGGGAACGGAAAGATAATCCAGATAAAAATAACCACCCCAAGGGTTATTGAGCCACTCGATGCGGACACCAAAAAGGACGGGGATCAAAGCCGCCACAATCTGTCCCACGAGTTTGACCTTGGCCGACAGCTGGATCATATCGTCGACCATGCCAACAGCTGCAATTGCGGCACCGCCCAAGAGAATCCCGATGACATCCGTTGTCAGTTCAAGTGTTGTGAGCGCCGCCGTCATAAAGCCAATAAAAATGGCAAGACCGCCCATGCGCGGCATGATGCGGTGATGAACCTTTCTAGCATTCGGCCGGTCCACAGCGCCGAGGTGAAATGCCAGTTTTTTGACAGCCGGTGTCAGGATCCAGCTGATAACAAGAGAGAGGCCCAACGCCACAAGATATGGTTTCACAAAAATCCCCTTCTGCGGATGCTTCCGCCTTTGAGTCTATGTATTGCTGAAAGATGGGAAGCATCACTTCTTCCCGTTGGTACATACAAAGTATATTATAGTACATCGTCAGAAAATCTACAATGACTCTTACAGCCTATCCAACGATTTGCCCGTTCCTTCCTGTTCTATTACCGGACGGGAAAAGAGGATGAGTCCCCCTTTTTGTTTATAGCCCGTATCCCAAAGTTCCTTAAGAGAGAGCCAGCGCCAGGATCCATAGGTTGTGACTTTCACCATGACCTCATCGTGGAAAGTCTCATAGCCCGTAAGCAGGAACCAGTGCCAAACAAGATCCCGAAAGCTAGGTGCGCGGTGCTTAAGATTAAGGTACGGCAGGGGCCATCCGGCATCAATCTGGTGTTTTACAAGTTCAGCTGAGGATTCATAGGAATGATTCCCCGACCATCCTGTCAGGATAAGATCATTTATACCGCGGTCACACAAGTAGTTCGTAAAGCCTTCCATATAGATGGAAAGCTTGTCGATGCCCGTGATACGGGGCTTTAGGTAGGGTTTCATGATCATGCCCAGTTCCAGGTAGGCTGCTTTGGTCATTTTTTTCTGGGCCTGGGGCGCTGCATCAGGAAGGTTTTTATAAAGGGAAAAATAAAGGCTGCAGTCTGTAGCTGTAACGGCAGCACAGCCGCCCTTTCGCATCCACCAGTCGTGGGTAAACCATTCCTGGCTGCCCCCAAAAGCACCCTCTATGGAAAAATATGGAAGTTCACGTTTCATGAGTCCGCCCCCTCACAAATAAGTTAGGTATAGGTAATCTCTAGCGTGCCCCTAGTGTATCACATTTTTGTAGGAGAGGAAATATGGAAGGGAAAAACAAAAGGCAGGCTCCCTCACCAGCCAGGAAAAAGACAAATGAAATCAGTCCAGCCAAAATCGCAGGTTAGGGTGACCAAAGATGACTTGAAGCTAGGCGTTCCACTCTTTTCCTTATCTTTGCCTTGCTGCAAGATGGCCTTAGCCTGGAATCGCCTTGACAAGATATGATGTTATCTTGGAATCATCTTTTTTCACTACGCCATAAGGCACAGCATGACAGCAAATCAAAACGGTTTTGTCCTTATTAAAAAGCCATGGGCGACCTTTCCCCTCAGCTCCATAAATAAAAATCAGCCCCCTGCCTTACCCTTTCGGTGGAAACAGGAGAGCTTTTTATTTTTCTACCTTCCAAAATGAAATACGACGCCAACCACGGCAGCTGCAGCAAGCCAGACCACAGGGTGGACCTTTTTGAACTTCGTCGTAAGGATGAGCAGTACAGCTGCCAATAAGAGACGGCTCCCAATGAGAGACGAGAAGAAGTTTCCCGTTTCTTTCCAGACAGCGGCGTCAATCAGGGTCACTTTTGCTACCAACAGTCCTGCTGCCGCTATCAGGCCGCAGGAGGCAGCCCTGAGACCATACATACCAGACTTGACGTAATGATTCTGGCCGAATTTCTTGAGCACACTGTAGATAGCGATTACAACGATAACAGACGGTGTCACAAGGCCAATGGTGGCAGATAACATCCCCGTCAGCCCATCAATATGGAATCCCACATAGGTGGCCGTATTGACGCCAATAGGCCCTGGTGTCGATTCTGAGACGGCAATCATGTTGAGCAAATCCATCTGCGTAAACCAGTGTGTCTTATCAGCGAGTTTCGTTAAGAACGGGATGGTAGCCATGCCGCCGCCTATCGCAAATAGGCCAATCTTGAAATACTCTATGAACAGGGCTAAGAGAAGCATCATGCGTCACCGTCCTTTCTTTTTGCCGCAATTCCGACAAGGCCGGCAGCCACGACGAGATAGGCGGGTGAAATGTCCGTAATCACGTTAATGATAAGGACGAGAAAAAAAAGTACAGCGGTCAGTTTGTCCACGACGGCCTTTGCAAAAAGTTTCCGCACGGCCTGAAAAATCAGGATACATACCCCAACGCGAATTCCGGCAAAAGCATCGGCCACAGCAGGAATATGGGCAAAATTTGACAAAAAGGCCGCTATGGTTGTAATGATGACCATGGATGGGAAAATAACACCAAGCGTGGCCGCCAGTGCACCGGCAACACCTCGCAGCTTCATACCAATAAAGGTTGCCGTATTGACGGCAATGACACCAGGCGTGCACTGTCCAACGGCATAATAGTCGGCCAGTTCTTCATCCGTTGCCCAGTGATATTTGTTTACAACTTCTGCCTGCAAGATGGGCAGCATTGCGTAGCCACCGCCAAAGGTTACCGCACCCATGCGGGCAAACACGCTGAATAATTGCCAAAGTGAGGCCATAGGATCGACTCCTTTCATATTTTACAAGTGTAGCACATCGGCTTCCTAAATACTACCGCCTGATAAAAATGATTCTTTATCCTAGTAAAAAAGAAACAGGAAAAAACATTTGAAATGGTCTTTTCCTGCTATCTTTTGTATTTTTTATATTTTCTTTTGTATTTTTTATATTTTCTTTTGTTTTCTTATAAATTATGACATATTTACATAAAAATCATTGCGTACTTTTTGGATAAATCGTATCTATACGCCTTTTCATTATGCGTCGCCATCGCTATTATTGAGTTCAATCATAAGAGCGTGATGAGAGAAACTCAGGCTGAAAGGAAAAGTAGGAAAAGGGCTCACCCCCTATTTAGAGCTGAACTTTCCCACTCCTTAGGAACGCGGCACAGCTTTCTATCAATGATCTGTTATCCCCCAACGAGCGAAGCAGGCTGCAGGTCTCTTTTTTCATAACCCAGACCGCTCTTTACGCATGATATTTCTTTTCAATATAGCGCAGGCGGAGCGTTAAAAACAGAGCCGAAAAGAAGATTCCTGATATCAGGCCCATCCAGTAGCCATCGGCTTCTTTATGGAATCCATAGTCCATCACGAGCCCAATGGGAAGGGCAAGGACCCAATAAGCGGCAAGGGACGAATAGAAAGTTGCTTTGACATCTTTATAACCGCGTAAAATGCCTTGAATAGGCGCCGCCGTACTATCACAGAGCTGGAACGCAATAGCAAAACCAAGAAAATGCTCAATAGGCGCCACAAGGCTCGGATCCTGAGTGTAGAGCCTAGCTATAAGTGTCCGCCCGACAAGCAGGAAAACAGCAAAGGAAAGCCCGACCATGACATTGCCGACGCGTCCTGTCCTGCCATACAGCCGAGCCGCAGCATAATCCTTGGCTCCAACAAAGGCCCCAATAATGATAGTAAGGGAGAGGGAAAAACTAAGAGGCACCATATAGAGCAGATTCGTAAAGCTCATGGCGGCTTGGTTTGCCGCAACCGTCACAGTCCCAAACCTTGATACAAAAAGACATTCCACGCCAAAGATGCTCGTTTCAAGGAAGATTGCAACACCCATGGGAATCCCCACGCGCAGATGCTCCCGCAGGTGACTGAAGGAAAAACCTGTGCGATCAAAGACGCGGAAACTACGAAAGACGCCCAGATGCGTAACCAAAAAAGAAAAGGACAGAAAGAGCAGCCAGCAGGTAATGGCCGTTCCCACACCCGCTCCAGCGCCGCCCATACGGGGCAATCCCAGCTTTCCAAAGATAAAAAGGTAGTTCATGAAGCAGTTGACCGGCATGGTAAGAAGAAAAAGCCGCATGGTGAGCTGCGTATACCCCATGGTATCGACAAAAGAGCGCAGGATACTGGCTCCAAATAAGGGTACAATGCCCATGGCCACGTAGCTTAGATAGTTATGGCTTACAACCTCGACCGAGCTTTCAAGATTCATTAATGACAGGACCTTATCAAGCTGCAGAATACCCACGCTGATGATGCTCACGCTGAGGATCAAGGCAAGCATCAGCCCACTGAAGACCGCGCCGGAAATCTTTTCATAGGCTTTTGCACCGCGGTAGTTGGCGACAATCGGAGTCAAGGCCTGGAGGATGCCATTGAGTCCTGTGAAAATAGGCATCCAAATATTGGCTCCGATGGCAACCCCGGCGAGTTCGGCCGTGCCCGCGTGACCACTCATGATTGTATCGGCGAGGTTCATCCCCGTGATGGCAAGCTGGGTAATCAGGATTGGCACCATCACTTCCAGGATTTTTTTCATCCGTCTTCCAAAGGACGGGGTCACGTTTTCTTGCATCAGCATACACTCCTTACAAATAAACCAAGGGAGGAACCGGCGGCGGGTGGTCCCGCCACTTGGCTCCTCCCCAATTGATAACAGGCTGAGGAAGTATGTGCCTTAAAGGGAAGGCATATACTTAAGATGCCGCTCCACATAGTTGTACATCACATAATTTGCCAGGGCGTCCTTTTCCTCCCGATCCGGTGTTGGCTCGTCCAACGTGGAAACAAAGGATAAGTCGGCGGAATAGTAATAGGCTTTACCGCCAAAATAGCCCAAGGCATAGGGATGATCCGTAGGCTGCAGGAGATTTCTCCCCATGAATTCTTCCGGTACGGGGACGCCCATGAGCGCAAGGAGCGTCGGAGCCAGGTCTTCCTGGCTGCCATAATCCGTACTTTCGAGATTTTTCAACGGTTCCAGATTCTTACTCACAAAGATAAGTGGAATCGGCGCCACGCTCTTCTTGTCCTGCGGCTTTTGGACAAGGGTCTTATATTCCCCACCCGAATGGGGATTATGGTCGCTTGTAATCACAAAAAGGGTCCGATCATCCATGAGTCCTTCCTTTTCCGCTTCCTCAAAGAAATGCTTCACGGTCTGATCTACCCAATACATGCCGCACACGGTTACCGTGCCTTGGGTTCGCACGGACTCAGGCATGTTTTCGTAAGTAATCCCATAATAGGGATAAGGTTGGTGCATATCAAGGGTCTTCGTGACAACAAGGAATGACTGACCGCGGCTTTTCTTTAAAAAGCGCAGCATGTTGTCATACATAACATCGTTATGAAAACCCCAGCCACTTGCTCCAGAGTAGCCTTCTTTGGCAATATCTTCCTTAGCAAAATAGTGAGCCATACCAAACTGTTCTGGATACTCGCGGTACTCATTATTGTAGTAGCGGCTTGATGCACTGAAAAATGTCCCCGGAATCCCCGCTTTTTCAAGGGAACGAAACAGTGACGGCTGGTGGGTCCCCGGCAGGTCACCATCATAGATGAGCTGACTGCGGAATGTCGCATTAAGGCCCTGTGTCGTCGGAACTGCCGATGAGTAATAGTGGTCAAGGTGCGGATACTTTTCGACAAGCAAGTCCAGATAAGGCGTCGTTTCCTTGGGAATCGCGGGATTATAGTAATGGAGATAATCCCGATGGACGGACTCAAAGATGATCATGACAATTCGGTCATAAGCAGGTTTATCTCGAACAATGACTGGTGTTTTAGGCAGGATGCCCAGACGTTTCAAGATGGTACGATCCTTATCGGTCAGTTCCCGTTTCTTATATTCACTGGGATCGTGAACAACCTTATCGGTCTTGAAAAAGGCTTTTTGGAAAAAGTTCACGTTCACAGGGTATGCCACAGCATCCCGTGTCGTTTTTCGGTTCTTTTCCAAATCCACTTCAAGATCAAGGCCCGGCACGAGGTCAAGGCCATGATAGACGCCTTCACGGCACAAAAGATAGGTCAGGTTAAGACCCAAGGCAAAAACAGCAACGCACAGGAGCGACCAAGGCAGGTTAGGCTTGCGTCGCTGGGGGCGATCGACACGGAAAAGGGCAGTAAGCACGATAAGAAGCAGGGCGCCAAGAACCAGCTTCCAAGAAGCCGTCGTTGACAGGATGCCTATGGCCGCATAATAATTGAGGTTCTCAAAAAGAACACTCTCTACATGCATGCTCGTATTCCAGAAGTAGACTGCATCCCCCAACATAATGAAGGCTGTTACAAAATAAACAAGGAAATAAAATGCCTTCATTCCCCGATTGGGGTAATGGTGATAGACCATGGCCGTTACCAAAAGGACAACGATATTGTTAAAAAGACCGGCAAGAATTGAAAGAACCGTCATAAATCCCCAGTCAAGCTCAACATAGGTCACCATGAAGAGGGCGTCCAAAAGATACAGCACGCCAATGACCACGACGGGGAAATAGCGCCGGGCCCGATCCTTGATCCGGTGCTTCTTAAGATAAAGGAGTGAGCCCGTCCCAAGAAGCAGAAAATCCCGCAGAAAGTGATTCAAAGTTCGGTACCAGCATTCAGCGAGAGGAAAAGGCGAAATGGCTTTCAGATCATTCCAGCATAAAAAGTATTCCAGGCCCAAAATAAGAAGGGCCGGAAGAATGAGCGCAAGCTTCTTTTTCACAATGCCTCCCTAGGAAATAAAATTAAGCGGAGTCGGTAGGAGGGAAATGGAAAGGGGCGACGTTGCTACGCTATCCCCATCCAATTCGGCCGCAAAGTTCTTCACGTTGCAGCGAATCTGGACCTCCTGGGCCTTACAGATTTCGACCGATTTATCCAAGGAGAGCATATCGGCCGCAATGAGCGCTGTGTAGCGCAGGAAGTCGACACAACGGTCCTTTTTAAATAAGATGACATATAGTGCAGGATTGGATAAGGAGCCCCCGTTAACAAGAGAGAAACGGCCTGCATAGTAACGGCTCTTTGTGACGATAACGGAACTGGCCGCCCGCCATACGCCATCACCGTCAATCATAACCTCAAACTTATACTTCCACGGATGCAGCAGCATTTCATTCCCCGCCACAAGGCCGCTCTGGCGCACATAGGCAAGGGTTGAAAGAAGCTTTTTTTCTTTGGGCGTGACCATATCGACGACGAGGGAATCAACGCCGATGCCGGCCACAGTCAGAAAAATCCGGTCATTGGCCTTTCCTAACCAGACTGGAGCCGTAATGCCCTTTTCAACGCGCATGAGCCAACTTGTGGCATCGGTTTTCTGGGCCAGTTCCTTGGCAACAAGGTTCACCGTGCCAGCAGGGTAGATACTCACATAGGGCATATAGTCCCGTTCAACGAGTACTTCTGAAATGGCGCGCAGTGTACCATCGCCGCCAGCAATGATGATCCAATCGACTTGTTCATCGCAGGCCTTACGTGCCACGATTTGAGCATCGTTGAAGGTGTTGATGCGGTAATAGGAAAAGGCAGCCGGTCCATACATCGCGATAAACTCGTCGGCAAGGCGCTCCACACTGCGGTGCATGGCAGCAAAGAAAGTCTGCTTACCCGCATTGTGGTTATGAACGAGATATACTTTTTTGAATGACTTGATATCAACTTTTTTTCGAAACATCATGAACCCACCCTTTTTAGTGAGACGGGAGCTGTGGGAGCCGCCGTCTTATGAATAGATCCATTTTTTTCTGGATAGATAGTTCCAAATGGTCACAAGTGCCGATGCAAGGATCTTACTCGGCATGACGCTGCCGCCTAGGGCACCGACGAAAAGGCGCATCAAAAGAAGGTTCAGCAAAAGACCCAGGGTCGATACAATAAGGACCAGGGAAAACTCCTTTTTTCTGCTGTAGCGGACGCCACTGTCAAAAACAAAGCAATTGGTCGCAATATAGTGGCAGACCGTGGAACAAAGATAAGCAAGGCCTGTTGACAAAAGATAATTGAGACCGAGGCGCACGGCAAATAAATACACCAAGGCCCATTCAAAAAGGGCCGCCGTCCCGCCAATCACAAGATAGCACAGGATTCGTACCCTTTCATTTTCTGATTTACTAAATGCCATCGCTTAGTGCCCCATGAGCTGATAAAGCAGCAGGAGAATGACGCCGGGAATTCCAAAGAATCCCGCCACCAAAGCAGAAACAGCACCAATTTCAAGATGCAGACCGACAATTCCCCCTACCAGATTGAACAGCCAAAGGAGGATCATGCCAACAACCCCGTTCCACAAAAGCTTGAGGGAAAGGGAAAAGATATTGACGACTATCAGAAGGATGACAAGGGCCGCAAGGCCAAACACCCAAACTTCCATAACTACGTACCGCCTTTCTTCACATCCTAAGGGACAATCAAAGCTCCCGACGGTTTTCCAAGGCCTTGTAAAGCGTCAATTCATCGGCATATTCAAGGTCCCCACCCATGGGGAGGCCGTGGGCAATGCGGCTGACCTTGATGCCCAAGGGACGGATGAGACTCGCCAGATAGGCTGCTGTTGCCTCCCCCTCCACATCGGAATTGGTTGCAAGGATCACTTCGTGTACCGAACCGTCCTGCAAACGGCGCATGAGTTCGCGGATCTTCAGCTGGTCAGGGCCCACGCCATCAAGGGGAGACAGAACGCCATGAAGGACGTGGTACACCCCTTCAAAACCCTTTGTCCGTTCCATAGCCGCTACATCCTGCGGTTCTTCAACGACACAGATGAGCCCATGATCCCGCTTTTCATCCTCACAAATTTCGCACCGCGTGCCTTCACAAAGATTGAAACAGGACGCACAGAGATGGACCTGATCCTTGACAGCAACCAGCGCCGCTGCCAGAGCTTCCACATCGCTTCGTTTCATATCAAGGACGTGGTAGGAAAGACGCAGCGCCGATTTGGAGCCAATCCCCGGCAATTTGCGCAGCTGCTCATGAAGCCGGGCCAGAGGTTTGATCATGCGCATGGTGTTCTCAGTACATCCCCGGCAGCTTCATGCCGCCCGTTACTTTGCCCATTTCCTTTTCTGTCATTTCATCAACCTTCTTCATTGCTTCGTTGACAGCTGTCACGATGAGATCTTGGAGCATTTCTACATCATCTGGATCGACAGCTTCAGGCGAAATGGCAAGGCTTACGACATTCTTGCTGCCATTTACAACAACCTTGACTGCCTCCCCGCCTGCCGTGGCTTCCACGGTGCGTTCCTTGAGTTCATCCTGGAGTTTCAGCATCTCACTTTGCATCTTCTGGACTTTTTTCAGCATGCCCTGCATACCATTCATTCCCATTCCGCCTTTAAACATTGTTCATTCCTCCTATTGATTCGAATCATCTTTTACAAGGCTTCCGCCAAAGACCATCATGGCCCGTTTGACGGTTTCAGGAAGTTCGTCGTCTTCTTTGGGAAGGGGCGCTTCCTTGGGCGGCGCAGGCGGCGCCGCCTTATGCTGGGGGCGGGAAGCCACGCGAGGCGCAGTTTTCCTTGCCGCTTCCATTTGTTTTTCGCTGGCCTGTTCGACCGCAAATTCGAAATTCTGCCCTGTCCCCGCCTTTAAGATGGCAAGGACCTCGTCCCTTAGATCATTGCGTTCAAGGCGGTCCTTGGCCAATTGCGTTGCCGTCCCCACCGTGAGCCTTTTGCCATCAAAGTCAAGGGGAGTTGCCTCCCGCGCATAGGCAAAAAAGCCCATCTTATGACGCTGTTTGAGACCCTGCAGAACGCCATTCCAGAGTCGCTGGGCCCCTGCTAGATCAGAAGGCTGACGGGGAGCGTCCGTTTTTTCTTCAAAGGGCGGAGTAAAAGAGGCACCCTCGGCTTCCATTTTCTGGCCCGCTCGCTGCGGTACAGCGGATGCCTGCTTTTCAAAAGAAGCTTCTTGCCGTTTTTCCAAAGGAATGGCAGCAGGCCCTTCTGCAGAGGGGAAAGAAGCTTCTTTCTGAGTTACAGAAGGCATGTCCGGTGCCGTTGCCATCGGGGAAGCATAAGCCGCTTCCTGCGTCTTGCTCCTTTTTTCCCTTGGCAGCTCAAATGCGGGTGATACGGCTGGAGCACCGCCTGCCATAAGGTGGGTGACTTTCCCTTCAAGTGTCTCAATACGGGACAGAAGTGCCGCAGGACTCTCCCCTTCGCCGCGGCAGAGATCATAAAGACAAATCTCTGCGACAATCTTTGACCGCAGGGAACGCTTCACATCAAGGGAGGCCTCATGGATACGCGCTGTTGCAGCAAGAATGCGGCTGCGCGTAAAAAGCGGTTCCACAGTTTTGAGATTTTCCGCTGTATCGGTCAAGTAAATCTCCTGATACGCCGGATCAGCCTGATAAAGGAGCAGGGCTCGCATATATTCGAGGAGCTCTGTCAGGACCTGGGTGACATCTTTTCCATCGTCCATGAGCTGATTGAGGAGATCCAAGGCAGCAGGCAGATCGCGGCGGCCAATTTTCTCTACCAAGGCCCGCATCGTATCGCGCCCGGCAATACCAAGGACCTGCCGCACCGTTTCAGCTGTCACGGGATTAGCCATGATACTGCATTGATCCAGAAGACCAACGGCATCGCGCATGCCCCCATCGGCCTGAATGGCCATAAGACGCAGGGCATCCGGTTCCGCATTGATATTGCTGCCTTCTGCTACTTTTTGCAGGTGGGCAGCAATATCGTCGACCGTAACGCGGCGAAAATCAAAACGCTGACACCGGGAATGGATGGTCGTCGGGATCTTCTGCGGCTCCGTTGTCGCAAGGATAAAGACGACATGCTCTGGAGGCTCTTCAAGAGTCTTTAACAGGGCATTGAATGCGTCTGCCGTGATCATATGCACTTCGTCGATAATATAGACCTTGTAACGGCTGGAAACAGGTGCAAAATGGACCTGTTCCCGAAGCTTCCGGATCTCATCAATTCCGCGGTTGCTGGCCGCGTCGATTTCAATGACATCGGCACTGGTACCTTCCGTAATTTCCCGACAATGATCACAAGTATTGCAAGGATGGGGCGTTGGCCCCTTCTCACAGTTCAGGGCCTTAGCAAGGATCCGCGCCGTACTCGTCTTACCCGTACCGCGAGGGCCTGTAAACAGGTAAGCATGGGAAATGCGCCCCGACTCAAGTGCGTTCGTGAGCGCTTTCCTGATGTGTTCCTGCCCCACGAGGCCATCAAAATCCTGGGGTCTCCAAGTACGATATAATGCGACGTAAGACATGGAATCCATCCTTTCTCTCTGTTGTACCATGGTATTATACCTTGTTTCCATAAAAAAATTCAACTTATTTCTTGACAACGGCATGAATATCCTTTATACTAAAACACGCAGTCATTTTTAAAGACTGCATACAATCGAAAAGCTTTGCCTAAGCATTTCAACCTGGAGAGTTGTCCGAGTGGTTGAAGGAGCACGCCTGGAAAGCGTGTATACGGGATAACCGTATCGAGGGTTCGAATCCCTCACTCTCCGCCATTTAAGAATCCGCCGCAGCATGCGGCTTTTCTTTTAAGTACGCTTTTATTTTTTGGATGGACCATAGGGATAGGTCCTGCGCAATGAAGCCCTGTGAACCTTGTCAGGTCCGGAAGGAAGCAGCAATAAGCAGACCGCTTCGTGTGCCGCAGGAGTGCCTGTTCCTGTGGCCCATCGAGAAAATAAAGACGGGAAAGTCCCGCTGGGAAACGAAAAGTCTCCCAGCGGGACTTTTTTGCCGTGGAGGAAAAATGGCGGTCAGGCAATCCATTCAGGAAGAGTCCAGAATGCTGTCTCGAGACGCCGGCTCTGGCTGCCAAGCAAAAGACGTAAAGGTGCCTGCAATGCTGTGATGCCATGGGGCGAAAAGACCGCAGGGGAAAAGACCTTAAGGCCTTCGTGTTGTAACCCACAATTTTTAAACTCACAACTGAACTATCCTGTCCCCAAACGTGAGACGGTCCATCGTACGCTACAACGTGAGCCCCTTGCCTCAGGTCGACTTTTTCTAAAGCAAGTGGCTCAGGTCCTGCATCAAATCAGCCCGATTTTTGAGCCGGCCTCAATATCTTGCAATGACCTTCCCCGGATTGAGTACATCCAAAGGATCCAAGGCCTTCTTGATGGCTGTCATCATGAACATCTGCCCAGGGTCCGTCAAACGCTCGAGCTGTCCTACTTTCTTTGCCCCAATTCCATGTTCACCGGAAAGAAGGCCGTCATGGGCATAGACATAGGCATAGGCCTTTTCATGGAAGGATGAAAGGGTTTCCTCCCAAGCTTCATCGCTGAGCTCCCCTTTAAGGATATTAAAGTGCAAGTTCCCATCTCCCGCATGAGCTAGGGTAAAGACGCGGAAGGGATAGGTTGCGGCAAGTTCCGACAGATCCATGATGGCATCTGAAATCTTATCCAACGGAAAGACAAAATCGTCACTAGTACTGACGCGGCTTAGGATTCTCGTCGCTTCAAGACAATTTTTGCGGATTGTCCACACCCGGTCATCAGCAAGGGACACTTCCACGGCACCATGCGCCTGAGCCAGCTCATCGACCTTTATGAGCTTTTTATCCATCTCATCTTCATCAAAGGTTTCGAGGGTCAAAATAACGTAGCAGCCGTCGTCATAATGACTGAGTCGAATCTTTGAATAGTCGCTGGAAGCCTGCACAAAACCATGGTCCATGAATTCAACACTCGTCGGGTCAAGCCCAGCTTTTAAAAGAATGGGAACAAGGCTCGTGGCCTTCCGTGGATCTGTGAAGACAAGAAGGACGTCCGACCGGTAGGGGGCAATGGGCAGCAGTTTCAGCGTTGCTTTTGTAATGACGCCAAGGGTCCCTTCACTCCCAAGAACGAGCTGATCAAGACAGAAACCAGTTGTATTTTTCTTCGTTCGGGCCCCCAGGTGTGCAATCTCGCCCGTGGGCAGGACCACTTCGATGGCATGGACCTGACTGCGCGTCGTGCCGTAGCGAACGGCCTTATCGCCACCGGCATTTGTCGCAAGGTTGCCGCCAATGAGGCAGCTGTCGGCGCTGCACGGATCACCGGCATAAAAGAGACCTTCCTTCTTGGCCGCTTCCTGCACATCGAGGGTCCTAGCCCCGGCTTCGACAACCATATACATACCATCCGGGTTTACTTCCAAGATGCGGTTCATGCGCTCCATGAGCATGACAATGCCACCGCAGACAGCAATGGCTCCGTCGGAGACGCTGGTCCCGCCGGAGCGGGGTGTTACGGAAAAATGGCGCTTGTTGGCAAGTTTCATGATGGCCGCCACTTCTTCCGTACTTCCTGGCGCTGCAACAGCTTCCGGCACATGGAAGAACCGGGAATCTGTCTCTTGATCCGTTTGATACGTTTCGAGGGTCTCCGGCGTCGTGAGGACATATTTTTCGCCTACAATGGCTTTTAGTTCTTCAATTGTACTTTCTGTTAATTTTTCATAGTGCTCCATACTGCTTTCCTACCTTCCTGATGCAAAAAAAGGCCCCCCTTTCTGCAGAAAAAGAAGCGGAACCCGTGTGTGAACCTAGTGGGCTTACGCCCTTTTTCCTAAAAACGATTGTTTTCGTAATGCTTGATGGTATACGTGTAGGTGTACTTTCTGGGAACGCGCGTTGACAAAAGACACATGAGCTCATAGGGTATGGTTCCCACCCACTTAGCCAATTGGTCAAGGGAAACACCGCCCGGCCCAAAGATAACCGCTTCATCCCCCTTATGGACACCCGGCACATTCGTCACGTCAACCATAAACTGGTCCATACAGATGCGACCCACAACAGGAGCCTTATAACCACGGATCGTAATATAGCCACGGTTTGACAGGGCGCGGGAATAGCCATCAGCATAGCCCAAGGGGATCGTAGCTACCTTCATGGGTGCTTTCGTCTCGTAGGTACAGCCATAACCGATCTTCTCACCGGCTGGAACATCCTTCACAAAGACGACTTCTGCCTTGAGGCTGAGGGCCGGTTTTAGGTCAAGACAGCGTTCTACGTCGTCCGATGGCCACAGTCCATAAAGGGTGATGCCCTGACGGACCATGTCACATTCTGTATGCTTCATCTCCGTGATACCAGCGCTGTTATCGATGTGGACCAAGGGAATCTGGATGCCTCGGTCCTTGACAGCGCGGTCAGCTTCCATGAATTTTCGATACTGGCTTTCAGCAAAACTTTTATCCATTTCATCGGCGCTGGCAAAATGGGAAAACATCCCTTCAAGCTCCACATGGGGCAGCTTGCTGATGGCCTCAGCAAGATCGGCCGCTTCTTCAGGACGGCAGCCGATCCGGTTCATCCCCGTATCGACAGCCAGGTGGACCTTGGCCACCTTGTTTTCCTGCAGGGCTGCTGCCGAAAGCTCCTGGGCCACGGCAAGATCATAGACCGTTTGGGTGATGTTATAGTCCACAAGGGCCTTTTCATGTTCTTCCGTCATGGTCCCCAAAATGAGGATAGGCGCCATGATACCAGCTTCGCGAAGCTCCAGGGCTTCCTGTGTCATGGACACCGCCAGATAATTGACGCCCGCCGCCAGGGCTGCCGTTGCAACGGGCACGGCTCCGTGGCCATAGGCATCAGCTTTGACAACCGCGCAGATTTTTGTCCCCGGTTTGAGGACTTTGCGCGTGACCTGTACGTTATGGGCAATGGCCGACAGATCGACTTCGGCCCAAACATTCCTCGCTCTCATAAAACGCCACCGTTTCCTTAAAATTTACGGGAATTGTTCCCCGGCCCTTTTTTAGAAAAGGGCTATACGCCTTTATCATACTCTTTCCCTTTTTGTTTGGCAACGAAAATTCCAAGGGGGCCTTGCTTTTTTCAGGTCTATTCAAGATGACTTTGTAACAGATTGTACAAGATATCCTTTTCCTACGGAATTTCTCCCCTTGCTCCTTGACGGACCTTTCCATGCATGCTAAAATTTTTCCAATTTCATAGTAAAATGCGATGAAAGGAAGAGTACTTTTTATTGTCTGGTTCCAGAGAACTCCCGCACCGGTGAAAGGGAGTGCAGATGAGAAAAGGAAGATGGTCCTGGAGCTGATTGGCTGAAATCACAGTAGGCCGTACGGATGTGCCCGTTATTGCACTGGGGAATCCGGCTTTGGCCGCGTTTCCAAGAGACCTTGCCCAACAGCAAGGTAAAGCTGGGTGGTACCACGATGCTTTCGTCCCTGCAGGGAGGAAGGCTTTTTTTATTGCAGGAAAGGAGTTTTTGTCATGCCCATTAAAATTGACGGCGGCCTGTCCGCTGTAAACCGTCTCCGTGAAGAAGGAATCGTCACCATTGGAAAAGACCGTGCCATGACGCAGGATATCCGGCCCTTGAAGATCCTGATTCTTAACCTCATGCCCCTTAAAAAGCCGACGGAACTGCAGCTCCTGCGCCTATTGGGCAACTCCCCTATCCAAATCGAGATTGATTTCTGCCGCCCTGTGTCCCGCGTCAGTACGCACACGGATAATTCCTATTTAGACCGAGTCTATCTTGAATGGAATGACATCAAGGACCGCTATTATGATGGCTTCATCATCACCGGCGCACCAGTCGAAAAGATTGACTTTGAAGATGTTGAATACTGGCCTGAACTTGTCCAGTACTTTGAGTGGGCCCGGAGCCATGTCTTTTCTGTTCTCCACTATTGTTGGGGCGCCCAAGCTGGGTTATACTATTACTACAATATACCAAAGATCATGCTCCCCAAAAAGCTCTACGGCATCTATCCCTATGGACTTACGACAAACTTCCATCCGCTCCTGCGCGGCTTTGATGACCGCTACTTCATTCCCCAATCGCGTTATACCCGTGTCGATGACAATAAGATCGACGCTGACCCGCGCCTTGAAGTGTTGAGCCGCAGCGCCGAAAACGGCATCAACATCTGCAGTACGAGCGACATGCGCCATATCTTTGTCATGGGCCATTTTGAATATGACCGAAATTCCCTGCAGGATGAATTCATCCGTGACAAAAACAAGGGCCTTGACCCGGAGCAGCCGAAATTTTACTATCCCGACAATGACAGCAGTGAGCAGCCCTGCTTCAAATGGTGCAGCTATGCTCACCTGTTTTACACCAATTGGGTCAATATGGTCTATCAGGAAACGCCCTATGACCTGCTGCAGCTGACCCGGAAAGAATAGGAATCCTACCATGGAGCTTGCAACAGACGAAGAAAAGATGTATATGGAAGAAGCCCTGAAGGAAGCAGCCTTGGCCGCTCTTGAAGGGGAAATTCCCGTAGGGGCCATTCTCGTCCAGGATGGACGCGTCATTGCCCGGAACCATAACCGGCGGGAAAGAGCGCATGATGCCACGGCCCATGCAGAAATCCTTGTCATCCGGGAAGCCTGTAAAAAGCTCCGGCGCTGGCGCCTAGCTGACTCCACCCTTTATGTGACCATGGAACCCTGCCCCATGTGCGCCGGTGCCATCTATAATGCCCGGATCGGACGCGTTGTCTTTGGGGCGAGCGACAGCGTAGCCGGAGCCTGTGGGAGCCTTTTCCAGATTCCCCTCCACCCCAGTCTCCATGCAAATACCATCATCAAAGCCGGTATCGAAGCAGAGCGCTGTAAAAAAATTTTGCAGGAATTTTTTACACGGCGCCGTTAATATGATATAATAGCCTAGTCTGCGGATGGGTGTCCGAGTGGTCGAAGGTGCTTGACTCGAAATCAAGTATACCGCAAGGTATCGTGGGTTCGAATCCCACCCCATCCGCCATTATTATAAGTCACATCAACCCCCACCATGGGTCACGCCATGGTGGGGGTTTCTTATTGGGTAAAAAATTCCAGAAGCCTGCCTCCTGCTGATTCAAAATACCGTCCATGCCAGTTGTCCCTATTCCTCCTGATTTTTGTCACGCTCTTTAAAAACAGTAAATAAGGCTTTTGCACTGGCTGAAATATAGGCATCCTTACGAAGTACAAGTTCAAGCGTGGAAACAAGGCCCTTTTCCGCAATCACCCGACGCGTCAGATGGGGATAGCCGCGAAGGGCCTCCAAGGGTGTCACGCTGATTCCCAGTCCATAATCAGCCATCATAAGGCAAGTACGAAGGTCGTCTGCAACACCAACAATTTGCGGCTGCCTTCCAGCGTGAGAAAAAAGATCACGGATCCTTGCTTCCCAGCGTTTATAAAGGATCAGAGGACACGCTGCAAGGTCTTTCATGATGAGCTTCCTATGCGAAGGAATCTCACTGAAAAACGCTCGTTTGCCGGAAGCCATCATCGGATCCTGGCGAAGGGGAAGACGCTCAACATGCTTAAAAGTTTCCGGAGTCCGAACAAAAGCAGCTTCCAGCTCATTTCGAGCCAGTTTTTCTTCCAGTTCAAGCGTATTGCCTTCTACGATTCGCAGCCGGACAAGGGGATATTGCCTGTGAAAAGCATCAAGCCCTTCATAGACTTCCTTCACGTGGGCGGAAGAGATACAACCAAGATGCACGGTCCCAGTTCCGCCTCGGCCCATATCGCGGATTTCTTCCAAGGCTTGCCGTTCTATATCTGTCATTTCCAGTGCATACTGGTAGAACCGGCGTCCGGCCGGTGTCAGCGTGATCTGGCGCGCACCGCGTATAAACAACTCCGTTCCTACCTCTTCTTCCAGCAGCTTGATTTGGGTAGACAGGGGTGGCTGAGAAAGATTCAGTTTCCTGGCTGCTGCTGAAATCGTACCTTCTTCAACGACAGCGATGTAATAGCGCAGTTGATATATATTCATATCATATACCTCATTATAAAACAAATATTATTCATATAGTTAATTCTATGATACGCTATGGTGCAGAAAAAGAAAACCGCCAAAATCCCGTAAACGGTACCTAGATGCGCCTAAGGGGACGAAAGCAGCCTAAAGGAGGAAGCTAAAATGGATGGAATGAAAAAGTGTTGGAAGCTTTTCTGGGTATTTGCCCAAATCGGGATCACCACATTCGGCGGCGGTTATGCCATGCTGTCGATTCTGCAGCGGGAAGTGGTGGAAAAGCGCCACTGGGCAACGGAAGAGGAACTCATGGATGACTATGCCATTGGGCAGTGTACGCCCGGCGTCATCGCCATCAATACGGCTACCTTTATTGGCTACAAGCTGTACGGAATCACAGGCGGCATCATTGCTACACTTGGAGTTATCTTTCCTTCCCTTTTGATTATTACGTCCATTGCCGCCTTTCTTTTGAATTTTGCTGACCTTGCCATTGTAAAACATGCCTTTGACGGGATCCGCGCCTGCGTCACCGTCCTGATTTTTGATGCGGTCATCAAATTAGGGAAAAAAGCCCTCATTGACAAGACCAGCTGGCTGTTATTTTTCATCGTCCTTGTCTTATCTCTCTTGACAAGCATCCCAACTGTCATGCTGATTGTTCTTTCCGGCATAGCAGGCTGTCTCTTTTCCTCAAAGTCTGCCTCTATTAAGACAAGGAGCAAGGAACAAGATCCACAAGACCACGCTGAAAACGACGCAAAGGAGGACGAATCATGGAAACACTGATTCTTTACGGCCAACTATTTGGGCAATTTTTCAAAACCGGGTTATTTGCCGTTGGCGGCGGGCTCGCGACACTGCCTTTTCTTCAGGAGATGAGCCGTCTGACCCATTGGTTTACTACGACCGACATTGCCGATATGGTTGCCGTCTCTGAATCGACGCCGGGGCCCCTGGGCGTCAACATGGCGACCTATGTCGGCTTCAAAACGGCGGGATTTGCAGGCGGTGCCATCGCCACCTTAGGACTCATTGCCCCGTCCATCATCATCATCCTCATCATTGCACGGATGCTCCGTAGATTTCAATCCTCAGCCATCGTCAGCCAGATCTTTTCCGGCCTCCGCCCTGCGTCAGCGGCCCTCATCATGGCTGCAGGCCTGAGTGTCGCACAGATTGCCCTCTTCCAGGTAAATACCTGGAAAGTTACGGGAAACCTGGCCGACCTCTTTAAAGTTAAAATGATGATACTGACAGCCTTCATCTGGTTTTGCTATCGCAAGTGGCAGCTCCATCCCATCATCTACATTGCCTTTTCTGCTGCCGTCGGCATCCTTTTGGAACACTAAAAAATGGCCCCGAACCTAGCGGATTCGAGGCCATTTTGCACTTTTAGAAAGATCATCTGTTCGGAGCTAAATAAAGCCCTGCAACTAGCTTCCAGCTAGAGACGCGCCTTAAGGAAATGCCGAACTTTAAGAAGCGCCTCGTTTCAAAGGCCGCCTTACGTCCGATCAAGAATCCTGCCATCGGTCGAAATCGTTACAACGGACCAAGGGATCATCTTGCCGCTTTCCTGAAGGGCTTTGACGGCAGCATGTTCCAGACCGCCGCAGCAAGGGACTTCCATGCGGACCACGGTCACGCTCTTGATATCATTTGAAGCAAAAATCGCACCTAATTTTTCCGAATAGTCGACGGCATCAAGTTTCGGGCAGCCCACGATGGTAATATGACCTTTGATGAATTCTTCGTGGAAATTTGCATACGCATAAGCTGAACAGTCAGCCGCAATGAGGAGCTTTGCTCCGTCAAAGAACGGAGCCTGGATAGGAACGAGTTTAATCTGCACAGGCCACTGGCGCAGCTGGCTTACAGACGCGGCAGCCGGTGCAGCAGGCGCAGCTGCTTTTCCCGCCTGATCCATTATCTTCATACGGGAACCGGGGCAGCCGCCTTGAGGCGCCATCATGCGTACGCGGGAACCGGGGCAGCCACCTTGAGGTGGTACAGGTTTTCCTTCAGCCCGCATCTTTGCTTCAACAGCTTCCCGGTCATAAGGCAGGGCTTCCCGTTCTTCAAAAGTAATGGCATCGGTCGGGCAGTGCGGCAGACAGTCGCCAAGGCCATCACAATAATCATCGCGCAAGAGCTTGGCTTTGCCATTGACCATGCCGATGGCACCTTCGTGGCAGGTTTTAGCGCAAAGGCCGCAGCCGTTGCATTTATTTTCGTCGATTTTGATGATTCTCCGTTTCATGAGTGTTTCCTCCCCTGTATGTAAAAGATTCATGGTTTCACTTGCTTTTTCGATGGTGTCATTATACGATAGGGGTACAATTAATTACGTTGTTTCAACAACAAAAGGGGAGAAACCATGGATTTTGCATTTTTAGCGAAAACACCCTTTTTCCGTACCTTACGTACGGAGGAAATCAAGTCGGCCCTCACCTGTTTGGGCGCAGTGACCCGCCATTTTGAAAAAGGCAGCTACATTCACCGTGCCGGTGACAAGGTCCACACAGTCAGTCTTATCCTCAAAGGCTGCGTCAACATCGCCTACGATGACATCTGGGGAAACCGGACCATCTTGGGACAGGCCCACAGCGGGGAAATCTTTGCCGAAGCCTATGCCTGCATGGATGACGAGCCGCTCCTTATCAGCGTGGAAGTAGCAGAAGATACGGAAGTCCTTATGATGGATATGCACAAGATACTGACCATCTGTCCCTCAAACTGCAGTCATCATCATAAGCTTGTAGAAAACCTCCTGACCATCTTGGCCCGCAAAAACTTGGGCCTATCCCGGCGTATGGTCTATACAGCATCAAAATCGATTCGCGGCCGTGTCCTGTCCTATCTGTCCTTTCTCGCTGACAAACAAGGAAAAAAGCAGGTTTCCATCCCCTTTGACCGTCAGGAAATGGCGGATTACCTCGGCGTCGACCGTTCTGCTCTCTCAGCGGAACTGAGCCGCATGCAAAAAGACGGACTTATTGCCTACAAAAAGAACCATTTCACCCTTTTCACCGATGAACTTTGAAGTAAAAAGCCGTTACGAACACAGGATTCGTAACGGCATTTTTTATTTTTTAATCGGTTCTACACTGACAACCACAATTTCCGGCGGTACGCCAAGACGCATGGGAATAACGGACAGGCCATGGCCTGTCGATACAGTCGCCAGCATATTCCCAAAGGCCTGAGTGCCATGGTCCAGCGCAAAAAGTCGCTGTGTAATGAGGTTTAAAGGAATGAATTGTCCTCCGTGAGTATGGCCGGCAAAATAAAGGTCATACTCCTTTTGTGATGCTTCCAAAACATGGTATGGTTCATGTTCCGCAAAGATATGGAGGTCACTGCCTTGGGCTGCAGGCGCCTCATAGCCCTTTTTTCCAAAGCGCTCATCATCAAGGCCTGTGATCCAAACGGAACTGCTCACAGGAATGGACTCATTCACAATGAACCGAATGCCCATTCGTTCCAGATAAGTCCGTTCCTGCTCTCCCGTACCTGCCATGAGATCATGATTGCCCATGACGGAATATAGGCCCATAGGAGCGCGGAGGCTGCGCAAGGCATCCATACTGCCCTCGCGCATGACAAAGGAAAGACTGCGGTCCACAAGGTCACCGCCAAAAATCACAAGATCGGGGTCTTCCGCATTAATGCGGCTCACGAGCTTTTGCCCATACCGGCGGCCCCAAAGAGTTCCAAAATGCAGGTCCGAAGCAAAGACGATACGCATGGACCGCGTCAAAGGTTTATACGTGCGAAGGGTGATCCGCCGCACATGGGGATGAAGGGCCTGGTAAACGCCAAGACCGGTCCCCAAAAAAGCGATGAAAAAAATTGTGATGGCCGCATTGGGTGCAAGGTTCGGAGACTGGGAAAACCGGCCAAGGAGCCAACAAACACCATAAAAGATAGATAAGAGCACAGAATAAAAGATAAAACCCATCCACACTCCGCCACTCCAACTAAAATAACGAATCAGCGTAACAGGAAGCGATTCCGTAAAAATATTACCAATGGCAAAAATCAAGGGCATGAGTAAAAAGGGCAGGAGCGTCCAAGCAGAGTGAAGCAGGGAAAATCCCGTTCGGTACATCCCCCAGGAAAAGGTCGATCCCACAAGACCCAAAGCCGTCACAATAAGAAAAAACATATTGATACTCACTTCCATCACCCCTTACAAAGGAGCCGCGGTCATCCTTAAAGCAGCATCTTGCCCAACCAAAAAGCGGCACCGGCAGCAAACATACCAAGCATGTTCTGCAGGAAAATATAAAGGAATCCCGTAATATGCTCCCCATGCAGGAAAAAATGCATTCCTTCTTTGATAAATGAAGAAAAGGCTGTAAAACCTCCAATAAATCCCCAATAAAAGAGGTTGATCCAACGAGGATGCGGCAATTTCACATATAATACGGCCACAAAAAAACCAACCAAAATGCAGCCAAGCGTATTGACAGCAATCATGTGCCAGGGAAAATCCGTTCCCCCCACACCTTTGAGGCTTCCGGCAACAAGATAACGCCCCACGGAGCCCAAGGCGCCTCCAAGCGCCACATAAAGCAGCATGTGCAAATCTTCTGTAATTGTCATGATTCCCCCCTCAATTCAATAAAGCAACATTCCCAGTCCCGAGCAAACACCCGCTACAAGAATAATCATTTTTTTATTTTCTTACGCTATTTTTGTATACTTTTTACCGTTGAAAAAAGGCGCTTGCTAAAGAAGCGTCTCTCTATCCTGAATAGCTACTCTTATGGTAGATGATGAAGATATTATCTGTCAATCATTAATTTTGCAAGATGATTCATTTTTTCAAAATATCGTTTTTTTGAGGTAAATTTAGCTTTACAATTTTTGTACAAAGAGAAAACAGGGAAAAGTTGCCTTCCCTCTTCTTCCCCGCTATAATGATTGGTATGAAAAGAGATAAACGCACAACCACACCTAACGAACATATTGAAATCACCATAACGGGGCTGGGCAGTTCCGGTGAAGGGGTCGGTAAAGTGAAAGGATTTACCTATTTTATCCCCGGAGCCCTTCCTGGTGAACGAGTAACGGCCGCAGTCACAGCCAAAAAGAAAAACTACGGCCTGGGACGCTTGGAAAAGATCCTGGTCCCCAGTCCGGACCGAATCACACCGCCCTGCCCTGTCTATGAAGCCTGCGGCGGCTGCCAGATCCAGCATCTAGCCTATGAGGCGCAGCTTGTTCAAAAGCGTCAGACCGTCATCGATGCCTTGGAACGCATTGGTCATTTTTCGGGCATCAACGTGAATCCCACTTTGGGAGCCGATGATCCGTGGCATTACCGCAACAAGATGCAGGTCCCTGTGGCAGAAGGGAAAAAGCACAGCCTGTCTATTGGCTGCTTTGCCCAGGGCACGCACCACGTCATCGACGTAAAGCGCTGCCTCATCCAGCATGATGCAAATAACGAACTTACGGCCGTCGTCCGTGCCTGGATGGAACGCTACCATATCCCGGCGTTAAAAGAAGACGCCCGCACGGGCATCGTGCGCCATATCATGGGCCGCGTCGGCGTCCAGACCGGAGAGGTCATGGCTGTCCTTGTCACCAATACGGACCGTGTACCCCATCTCAAGGAACTGACCCATATGCTGAAAGAAGCCATCCCCGGCTTTGTTACCTTGGTACAGAACGTTAATACCCGCCACACAAACGTCATTATGGGTCCTCACAACAAGGTAATCTATGGGCCCGGTGTCATCCATGACCGCTTGGGCGACCTGACCTTTGTCATTTCCCCCCATTCCTTCTTCCAAGTCAATACGCTGCAGGCGCAGCGCCTTTATGAAACTGCCCTTTCCTATGCCGCCTTGGAAGGAAAGGAAAACGTTATCGACCTTTACTGCGGCACAGGAACGATTACCCTTTTTCTCGCCCAAAAGGCACGGCACGCCTTGGGAATCGAGATTGTCGCACCAGCGATTGCTGACGCCAGAAAAAATGCCCGGGACAATCACATCAAAAACAGTGAATTCATCTGTGCTGATGCGGCTAAAGAGCTGCCCCTTCTTGTGAGGGACGGAATCCGCCCCGACGTCGTTGTCCTTGATCCGCCAAGAGCCGGCTGTGAGCGGCCCGTTCTTGACGCCATCCTTGCCGTGCGTCCCAAACGCGTCGTCTACGTTTCCTGCGGACCGGCCTCTCTTGCCCGTGACGCCGCCATCCTTTGTGAAGGCGGCTATATGATTCGTCAAGTCCAGCCCGTTGATATGTTCCCTCACACGAGCCATGTCGAGTCAGTGGTATTGATGTCAAAGAAAGAACAATAGATACCAGAAAGTGGCTTAAATATGGGCTTTTAGAGATTCATGTTTTGGATAAGTTCCCTCTGGAATTTATCCAAAATTGCTTTATCAGGACTTATCTAGGATTTACTAAAGATGAATCGATATTTTTAAGGAGAATGATAGTGAAACATCAGTGCAAAATAACGGTTTTGGAAACTAAGGTATTTCCGGATTTGCAGGAAAAATATCTTGCTGATCCGAAGTCTGGACCATGTCCGTGTTTTAAAGTTGGAGATGAGTTTATTTTGGATAGGACATCCCAAAAAGATGACTTCTATCATCTGATGAATGGTCAGTTTTGCGGTGAAGCGTGGGATGCAGTTAGTCGCTATGTATATACTGCGCTGCAGGGAGGATCCATCATGCACGGCTGGACAAATGACGAACGCATGATGATTGCCTGCTGCAATGATGGAACTAGACCAGTTATCTTCAAGATTGAGCGTATAGATATTCCTGAAAACAGGGATGAAGAAGAATGGCTATCTAAGCAGAACTTCAAAAATACTGCAAATAATGCATATACGGGATAAATCAAAATTCCATTTTATAGAATCGTTATTAGTAAAAAATTATCCTTAAAATACTTCGTGGATATGTTTCCAACAACTAGGACTTTAGACAAAAAACAGTGGATATGTTCCCGACAACGTTCAACGACTAAAAAAGTGATATGACGTTCTTGCTATCCTCTCATGCCATGTCGAGACAGTCGTTCTCATGACGCGGGCGCAGTAAGGAAGCCTCGCAAAGATGCTGTGATGCTCTCTTGCGGAAAAGGCACCTATCTCAAACGAAAAACAGAGAGTCACCATCCAAATCCGTCTTGTGATTTGGATGGTGACCTCTTTATTTAATGAGTCCCATGTAGAAAAAAGCGTTTTCTACATGGCTCATTTCTTTGGCTTGTACGCTTGTTAAGAAAATTTGTCCCTTACAAAAATGATAAGAGCCAGCCTTAGAACTGTATTTCCTTCAGGAACTCGTCTTGTTTTTCAAAAATATCTTTCAAGGCAGCATCGCGCTTTTTGCATACCTCGTCTTCAGATAGAGTTTCTTCAACATGAGCCCTTACAGCCCGAAGAATCGTCCTCCCCTCCCATTTATCGAAAGATGTTTCCGTATTGGAAGATCGGATTGCCTTCCCATAAAAAATAGAGTCATATCAATCTGATAGGGTTCTATTTTTAAATGGATGACACGACGCCCTAGCGGAACGGACCCGTTTTGAAGAAATCGAGTTCCAAGGCAAAGTGCGTAAAGGCGTAGCGAGAACTTAGAGACCCAATGAGTTTAAATTCTTTCCCATCAGTCCAAATTGGAAACGGACGCCATGGGCGCATTACTCGCAAGAACAAGGCCCACCACCTTTTCCGCCCCGCCTTCTTTGAGGAGGCGGGCCGCTTCTTCAAGGGATGCGCCCGTCGTTGCAATATCATCAATGACGATGACCGTCCCATCAAGCTTCACCGGATGGAAGGCAAAGGAACCTGCTATATTTTCCCGCCGTTCCGCACGGCTGAGCCCATACTGCGGTTTTGTGGCCTTCTGCCGCCAAAGGGCCTGCGTCAGGATTATCGCATGTTTTTTCAGGTAAGGTCCAAAAATAGCGGGCGGGATTTCATAACCCCGCGTCTTTCGGCGTTTGAGGTCTGTCGGAAGGGCTACGACAAAAGGATTTCCTGTAAATAAAGGCTCAAGATCCGCCTCGTGGTGCAGGACTTCCTCCCCCATGCGGTCCAGATAGTCCCGGCGCTTTTCATATTTGAGACCATGAAGGGCCCGTTTAATGCCCCCTTCATAGCGATAGAGACGGTAAACAGCGTCAAGGTGAGGCACCGTTTCTTTTTTAAGTTCCAAATAGCCTGGTGCATAGGTGCTGCGGCGGCAGGATTCACATAAAAGGCCCGGGCCTTCTACTTCTTCATGGCAGGCAGGACAGTAATGGGGATAAAAAATAGCGAGAATGAGTTCTTTCAGTACTTGCCACATAGTCATCCTTTCAAAAAAGAGCGGGGGCAAAACATGCCCCCGCCCATGAAAAAGTGCCGCCCGCAGGCAGCACGCTTTTCTTTTTAGTAACCAATAAAGACGTCGGTCTTGATATTTTCCTTCTTGATGCCAAGGCCTTCGAGACGTTCCGTAAAGGCATTGTTCATCCCCGGGGACCCAGCGATGAGGTATTCGGCATCATTTTGTACGTCTTTGGCATAAGTGTCCGTATCCTTCATAAAGATTTCCCTGTCCGAAATGAGCCGCACTTCCACACCCGGAACCGTTTCAAGGTCTTTCCAGAAGTCCTTGTAGCAGAATTCGCCGCGGTCATCGGAATAAAGAACCGTAATGGCATGGCCTTCTACAGGGTGATCCTTGTAGGCCCGCAAGAGAGCACGGATGGGCGTAATGCCAATGCCACCGGCAACGATGAGGGTCTTCTTGAAGCCTTCCGCATCCAGGGCAAAGGTCCCCAAGGGGCGCGCGACACCAATCTTATCACCAGGTTTGATTTTACGGAGCAGGGCTTCCTTGAAACTTGTGTGCTTGTCGGCAATACGGGTCGTAAACATGAGATATCCGTCAGCCATGGTTGAGGCAATGGTAAAAACGCGTGTGTTGCGGTCCTCAGCATCAAGTTCAAAGCCGTTTATCTGCCAGGCAACATGCTGGCCGGCTTTCCACGTAAAGCCTTCGGGGATGGTCATGATAAAGCTGTAGGAATCACTGGTTTCTTGTACGATCTTAGTCAGGGTTGCTTCTAAAAATTCCATAGTACACCTCCACATATTGAAAAACTGATATGATTTATTACAGGTTACTTACTTTATCTTATTCGCTGTAAAAGGCGGGATTCCTCTTTTTAATAATCATTTTCCATTATGAAATTTTTAAATTGATTTTTCCATGTCAATCAATACCAAGTTCCCCATGAAGCCGTTCGGCAAGAAGGGAATAGCGCTTGCGCGTCCGGTCGTTCGTGACGGCCATCTGCATCGCTTTCTTGCTGCCGGCAAGATAAACCTGTTTTTTGGCCCTTGTAATGGCCGTATAAAAAAGGTTCCGCTGAAGCATGATATAGTGTCCAGGCACTAGGGGCATGATGACAACAGCGTATTCACTGCCTTGGGCCTTATGGACACTCATCGCATAAGCAAGGCGCAGGTCGTCCACTTCGCCGCCTTCATAGGTCACATTGCCCCCTTCGGGACGGTCCGGAAAGGATACAAAGACCGTCTTGCCGCGAATGAGGTCAATTTGTCCGATGTCCCCATTAAAAACGTTCTTTTCATAGTTGTTGCGGATCTGCATGACCTTGTCCCCTTCACGATAGACCGTGTTCCCCGCCTTATGTTCTGCTTTATCGGGACTTGGCGGATTGACGCGGGCCTGGAGCAGGCGATTCAGGTTTTCTACACCGCAGGGATTGCGATGCATGGGAGAAAGGACCTGTACATTCTGCCAGGAAAGGGTTCTAACCATACGGGCATACGTATCAACGACGTAACGCACGGTCTCTTCTTCGTTCATGAACTGGCGGAACGTAAAATCCGTTTCTCCATCAACAAGTGGCATAAGGCCTTGGTTGATGCGGTGGGCATTTCGCACAATGGGGCTTAGTTGGGCCTGCCGAAAGACATTTTCGAGCCGTACGACAGGCATGGCGCCGCTGCGGATAATATCCTTGAGGACACTGCCCGGACCTACGGACGGCAGCTGGTCAACGTCGCCAACAAGGACCAGGCGGCAGCCAATGGGCAGGGCCCGTAGGAGATGGTACATGAGGACAATATCCATCATGGACGCTTCATCGACGATAACGGCATCCGCTTCAAGGGGCGTATCCTCGTTGCGCCCCCACAAGGCCTCGTCGCCATTTGGCGTATATTCGAGCATGCGGTGAACCGTCAGGGCCGGCTCGCCGGCTGATTCAGCAAGGCGTTTGGCTGCCCGTCCTGTCGGTGCCGAAAGAAGGATCTTGCAGCCTGCTTCCTTAAGAACGGACAGGATGCCCTTGATGACGGTCGTTTTCCCTGTGCCCGGTCCGCCCGTAAGGACAAAGACGCCGTGATCAACGCTCGTCTTAATGGCTTCTATCTGTTCCGGTGCCAGCGTCAGGTTCTCATCTTTTTCCCACGCTTCGATGATCTTTTGGTAGTCCACCTGCCACAGTTGGTTCACACGGTCACGCAGGACCATGAGGCGTTTAGCAACGCCCACTTCGGCCTGGTAGAGATATTCTGCGTACACGCAGGTTTCCCCGCCCACTTCTTCCGTGCGCAGCCTATTTTCATCAATCAGATGCTGGAAAACCGTCCGCACGTCGACAGGGTCCACAGAAAGAAGGGACGCCGCGCTTTTTACAAGCCATTCATCAGGGACACAGGTATGCCCCTGGGTACCGCTCTGCATGAGGGCAAACCGGATGCCTGCCTGGATGCGCTCCTCGCCGTCAAGGTCCACGCCTAGGCTGACGGCAAGCCGGTCCGCCGTTTTGAAACCGATTCCCTCTACATCTTCGGCAAGACAATAAGGATTATTGGCAATCCGCGTAAGCGCCGTTGACCCATACAGGGATTGGATACGGGGCGCATAGTTGCCGCTGATACCGTGACTTTCAAGGAAAAAGACCAGTTCCCGCGTATCCGTCATCTCACTGTAGGAACTGATGATATCCTCAGCCTTTTTCTTGCCAATACCGGGCACTTCCCGCAGTCGTTCAGGATGCTCATCAATGATGCGGAACGTATCCTCCCCAAAACAATCGACAATGCGCTGCGCCATGGCAGGCCCTACGCCCTTGATGGCGCCGCTGCCGAGCATTTTGACGATGGCAGCTTCTCCGGTAGGCTTGAGAGCTTCCCATGTGCGGCAGTCAAATTGGCGGCCAAAACGAGGATGTTCAGTCCACGACCCAGTAAGGCGCACTTTTTCGCCGGCAAAAGGAGCTATGCCCTTATAGACAACAGACACTGCACCGAGATCCCGATTTTCTCCTCGAAAAACGCAAAATGTCCCCTGATCGGATTGAAAGACAATATTTTGGATGGTGACTTCAAGGGTCTGTTCTTCTGCCATGGTCGCTGCTCCTTTTTCGCATCGCTTCAACAATGATTCGCTCTATTATAGCATAGAATAGAGGAGGATTGGTGATTTAGCATAAGGTCAGAGACTTCCCATTACTTTATGGACCGCTTTTTGATACCCTCTGCCCCAATGATCAAGGGCGTCAAGGATGGGCTTTAGGCTCATGCCAAGGTCTGTCAGGGCATATTCAACGCGAGGCGGTACTTCAAGCATAGACGGTACGGGTCAATAGTCCGCAGGCTTCCATATCCCGAAGGTTTGAAGTCAGGACCTTTTGGGATATATGGCCAACGGAATGACGCAGTTCACCAAAGCGCTTTTTGCCAGGCAGGAGATCACGCAAAATGAGGACCTTCCATTTATCTCCAATCAGCATAAGGGTGGTTTCCACTGGACAAGCAGGCAGTGATTCAATGAATTTCATAGCATTCCTCCGCAATAGTTTCTTTTAGGTACTTATAGCACTTTATTGTGCCTACTTCACAAAAGTTACTTCTATGAAGTATAATAAAGCCATCGAAAGAAAAACACAAGCCCCTAAAGGGCTCCATCTTAAAGGAGGATCTCATCATGAAAATTGCCGTTGTTGCCGCTAATGGAAAAGCCGGTCAGCTGATTGTAAAGGAAGCCCTTGCCCAGGGCCTTGACGTAACGGCCATCGTTCGTCACACCAATCATTCCCTTGCCCAAAAGGTCATTGAAAAGGACCTCTTCGACCTCACATGGGACGATCTTGCCGGTTTCGATGCTGTCGTCGACGCCTTTGGTGCCTGGACGCCGGAAACACTGCCGCTTCATAGCTCATCCTTGAAGCATCTCTGCGATACCTTGAGTGGTACGAAGGTCCGTCTCCTTGTTGTAGGCGGTGCTGGAAGCCTTTACACGGATAAGACCCATACCCTGCAGCTTGTTGATACGCCGGACTTTCCAAGCGCCTTTAAGCCCCTTGCAACGGCCATGGGAAAAGCCCTCACCGAGCTGCGCAGCCGCTCCGACGTCAATTGGACCTACATCAGCCCGGCCGCGGATTTTCAGGCAGATGGAGGGCGCACAGGAAGCTACATGCTTGCTGGCGAAGAACTGACGCTCAATAGCCGCGGCGAAAGTGTCATCAGCTACGCTGACTTTGCCCTTGCCATGATTGATGAAATCGTCAAAGGCAGTCACATCAAGGAACGGATTTCCGTGGTTCGTAAGTAATGCTGCTGTCCTAGGTCAGGCATAAAAGTAAACTCATTTGAGGAAGAACGTGAACCCCTTGCTTTAATCTAAAGCAAGGGGTTCACGGCTTATTGTATGATACCTGTATCACGGTTGGGAATAGGGACTGTTGTGAATTGTGAGTTGTGGGTCTTGAGTTGTGTAACCGATACCCAAGGTCGTTGACACTCTGATTTTTTAAAACCCTTCATTTTTGACAACCTTTTTTGACTATACCCAGCGTTGTTGACACCTTAACTGATTGAAATCGCTGGGAGAAAACTTTATAAAGAGGTTTGCTCTAACGCAGGGAAAGCTAGAAAACATAAAAAGGAGAATGCGAAGAAATGAATGACTCATTTTCTCACAGTCTCTTTTTTATCATTTCAGCGATTCAAAATAGGAGAAGCGCCAGCCCTTGGCAGTCTTTACGTACGGGAAATCGACGGATTCCGTTTTGACAAGGGTCTTATGTTCCTTATCGGCATAGACCGGAGTCTTTGCCGTCACAACAATCCGGTCGCTTGACGGACGGCTCAAGCTGTAGGTCGGTGTACCCCTGAGAGGGTTTGCTTTTTTGGCGGCAGGTGCCACAAAAAGTTTGTTATCAGCCTGGCGGTACATCTTATTGCTGCTGATGATGAAGCTTGCCAGGGAATCCGTAAAGATGTCATGGACGGCAGCTTTTAGATCCAACATGTTGTGAATGGTCGGGTCCGATACGGAATAATAGAGCATGTAGCCACTGTCAAAGCGTTCCTTTCCATCCGTCGGCAGGGGGTTATGTTCGAACCACTCAAAGACCGTCGTTGCACGTGTAAGGGCGGTCATCACTTCTTCATTGGTCGGATTTTTAGGGGAAGCAAAGGCCGTCATGGCACCCATGATCAGTGCGAGGGCCGTCAGCATCAAAGTGCGGATTTTTTTCATAACTAGCACTCTCCTTTGTTAGACTGCCTCCATTTTACCATATTCTGAAGTCATAGTATAATAAAAACCTGAAAAAGAATCGATTTCCTCTGGGAAATCAATACAATAAAGGATGGAGAAAATATGAAACCATACAAAGCGGTCATCTTTGACCTTGACGGAACGCTCCTTGATACCTTGGCGGACCTTGCGGCCTCCCTGAACGCCGTCCTCACGCGGCACGGTTACGGGCCCCAGCCCCTTCACGCGGTGCGGCGCTATTTAGGAAACGGAGCAGAACGCCTCTGCCGTCTGGCCCTGCCAAAAAGCGTCAAAGAGGAGGAATTCCAGACCATTTTCAATGAGTTCAAGGCCTACTACAAGGATCACTGTCACATCGCCACAAAACCATATGATGGCATTCTTGGCCTTCTTAAGGGCCTTCAGGCGCAAGGCATCAAGACGGCCATCGTCTCCAATAAACCCGATGAATCTGTCCGCGCCCTGCGGGATGATTTCTTTCCTGCCGTGACCCTTGCCGTGGGGCAAACGGAGGGCATTCCCCGCAAACCGTCCCCCACCATGGTAGAAAAAGCCCTGCATGACCTAGGCATCAAAAAGGATGACGCTGTCTACATTGGCGATTCAGAAGTTGATTTTGAAACCGCCCGGCGCGCCGCCATGGATGTCATCCTTGTAAGCTGGGGATTCCGGGACCGTGCCGAGCTGGAAGCCTTGGGAAAAGCGGTCATTGTCGATACACGGGAGGCATTATCTGCCTATCTTTTGGGATCAGTCCAAAAATCGGACTGATCTGATACAAGTAAGGGTCCCTTTGCTCTATGAAAAAGGGAGAAGAACCATGAGGCAGGCCTACCAGACAACAGCCCATTTGAAGATGGTTATCGTCTAGGCACTTTTAGAGGAGCTTTTGCCCTTTTCTGCCTGTATAGGCCCGCCGCCTTGTCCCCCACTCCTCAACTTTCTTTAGAAAATAGGAATATCCCTTTATCCCCTGTATTGCCGGGGCTTTCTTTATTTTTTGTACCCTGCAAATGCCCTTTGGATTTATAGTGGTAGTTGCTGTCCGAGTCGTATGGTGTTCATCCCAATTGCGGAGCACCGGAAATCTGTAGTATAATGACATATAAGACTATGCCATTATAGATGGTACTCAGATTTACCGGTCATGGAAAATAAAATGGCGGTTTTATCCTCCATGGCAACAGCCCTTTATGGATTCACCCCGTATTGGGCTGTTTTTTATGCTCATTTTCTCGTTTTCCCCTTGATGCCATTCTACGCTTCCGCATTTGCCCTGACATCGTTTTTTGCATTTCCTCGATTACTTATTACTTGCTTGCGCGGAAAAATAAAAACGCTCATAGGGCAACCTCGCGAGTGTATTTTATCCTCTTTTTCCATGAACATCATTTTCCTCGTTTTTTGGGGCTAAATAGCAGAATAATCAATATTCTATTTGCATTTTTGAAACACTAGAGGTAATATCGACACAATAAAAGAAGAACTATTATCAAGGAGGAATAAATCATGGAACGGTATCCTAATCCGAAAATCATTGAAGCGCTGCAGAGAAAGTATCCCGCCGGTACGCGGATCCGTCTTGTGCAGATGGATGATCCCCAGGCGCCTCCCATCGGAACGATGGGAACGGTGATCTGTGTGGACGACATCGGGTCCCTGCTGGTAGCCTGGGATAACGGCTCCACACTCAGTGTGGTGTACGGGGCCGATACAGTCCACATCCCCTGGACCAATGCATACGAAAAGATTCCGGCCTTCCTGCTTGCGGTGCCTGACAAATAAATAAAAACGACCCCCGCCCGGACGAATCCGGACGGGGTGTTTTGTCATTTGGCAGCCCAGGCCACTAAGAGACCGGCAGCTACTACTTCCCAGGTGTTCCGCTGCGCCTTAATCCGTAGCCGGGTCCTTTTCTCCTCTTTCGCGGATTCCATCAAGGACCTGTTGACAGTCTCTAATGAGTTCTCCTGATTTTTGGAGGCCATCGTCAACAGATCCAGCTGCTTCTTCAGCTCGCTGGACTGCTTCCTGGCCTCGTTCAATTCTGTTTTCGACGTCGCCAGCTCTTTGCGCAGCGCTCTCACTTCCTGCTGTGATTGCTCGTTGCTGTCCTTGAGCTCGTTCAAGTTGCTGCTGAGCCGTTCCAGTTCGCTCTGCGTCATCATATACACCGGCTCCCGTGTGGTAGCCGATGCCGAAGCCGAGGCCGAAAATGAGCAAAGCAGCAGCAATCCGGCGGTACCAATCAGGGAGGCAAGGAGCCTTGATTGTATCATCATCTTTATTCCTCATTTCCCATTGCTTGAGCATAGTCTGTCACCCCACGGGCGATGGCCCGAGCGAAATCATCATACCCTGTCCGCAGAAGTTCCGAATCTTCACCGTTATCGATGAATGCAGTCTCCACCAGGCAGGCCGGCATATCGGTATGCTTTAATACCATGAGCCCCGGCATGACCTTGACCCCTCTATCTGTGGTGTTGATGCTGGCCACCATCTGCGCCTGGATTTTTTCGGCCAGTCTGGCCCCGTCCGTACCCTCTGCAAAGCACCAGGTCTCAGTTCCCCGGGCATCATGTCCGGCGCAGGCATTGCAGTGGATGGACACAAAAACGTCGGCGCCCCATCCATTGGCATCGTCGCAGACAGCCACCGGGCGGTCAGAGTACTCGCTATCATTGCACAAGTTGTCGCTCTGGAGCATCCGGACCTGGCACCCGGCGGCTTCCAGGTACTGTTTAGCCAGGGCTCCGATCCGGGCAGCTACGTCGCACTCCCGCAGGTCCACATCCCCATTTCCATCTGTATGGATAGCGCCGCTGTCATATTCCAGGTCATGGCCTGGGTTGATGTATACTTTCATTTTCTTCTCCTTCTTTCTTTTCCCATTCATCGGGAACGCCGTCTTCATCTTCATCCACCAGGCTCTTCCCGATGAAGCCTATGGCTGCGATGAAGGACACACCGGTCAGAGTCTGGAGCAGCATGTTCAGGGCCGGGAGGTCCACCCGCCCCAGGGCTGCCCACAGCCAGATCCAGCCGGCCCAGTATAAAAGGATGCTGCCGATAATCAGAAGCATCAGCACGATTACCAGGGCACGGGGCAGGCCTCGGACCTTCATGCGGCCCAGGGAGCCCATAAGGCTCAGCAGCACCCCGTGGATGCCTTTCATTCCCGTACCTCTTCCGGCATGTGGAGAACGGCTTCATGCTTGGCGCTCATGACGCCGTTGTCCGCCAGGTGTTCGTAAACTTCGTACATTTCCTGCCAGACCTGCTTTTCTTCCGCCGTGGGGGCGGACCTCTGGAACCGGATATACATATCGTTGAGGGACGCCCTCAGAATCAGCTGCATCCCCTTTCTCACGGCCTGCAGTCCGGTTACGTAGGCAATCACATAACCCGCCAGCCCGCCCAGCAGCAGGCTCACCAGCGTGCTCATTCCTTCAATCACAATTGCATCCAAAATATCACTCCCTTTTTCGCATCAAAAAAGCCCATCCCCAAATAGGAATGAGCTTAGAAATATGAAGCTGTTTCAGCCATTAAATTAGGCCGTTCGTTTCCAATAGGCTACAACGATATAAGGCTGACGGTTTTCGTGATAGCCATTGCCACCTGCACTACTAGTGGTAAAAGTATGCGTATGGGCTCCAGACAAGCTCGTGGTGCGATTCTGCGTCCCCTTTAAATATCCGGAGTAGTCGTTTCCGTTGATATTGGCCGTCCCAGCATATGATGTATAGGTGTGGTTATGTTCCCCTGCAGAGCTTGTGGTCCCAGAGTGAGTATGGCCCGGGGCTTCCTGCAAAGATAACTTATGTTTTGCTTCACCGCCTGTCTCTCCGTTATTGTAGGTATAATTAGTCCCGTTTTCAGAATATGTTCCTGCTCCTACAAGAGTACGCCCTTGAGCAAACTGTACCCACGTCATCCCTGACCATTTTGTATTGGGGTCAGTATCATCAGCAAATGCAAGTACGGAACCTACTGGGTGCACAATCTTAGCGATGTCGGATTCAGTAAAAAGAGTTTTCCATGTTCCATCTCCGGCCAGAGCTTTATTCTGGTCTCCGACCGCTGGGGCCGGTACTAACCCCGCGGTCCCATTTGCATCTGAGGTCGCTCCTGTAAATGCTACCGAAGTTTCCAAAATCTGGTTAATAGACTGCTGTGCAGCCGCAGCACTGGCTTCAGACGCCTTTGCCGCAGCCTGGCTTTCTGCCGCTGCAGTTGCGCTCTTACCTGCATTCGTTTCTGCAGTCTGTGCCGCCGTTGCAGAGCTGCCAGCACTGGAAGCAGAAGACGCCGCTTCTGTTGCGCTCTTCCCGGCTGCTGTAGCAGAACTTGATGCAGCATCACGGGCTGCTTCAGCAGACGTTTGCGCAGTAGCCGCGCTGGCCGCTGATGCAGCCGCATTACCTGCCTGCGTTGTAGCAGTGCTGGCCGAGTTCGCGGCTGCAGTTGCTGATTTCTGAGCACTTGTCGCATTCGCAGCAACACTGGTTTCAGACGCCTTTGCAGCCACTTGAGAGTCGGCAGCCTGTGAAGCGCTGGCAGCAGCTGCGGCAGCATTAGAAGCTGTTGCGGCATTAGACGCTTCAGCAGTTTCAGCTGCACCTTGCGCGCTGCTCACGGCTTCATTCATAGCAGTGACTTTAGCTTCGGCGTCCTCTTCGTCCCAAACAGTGGTGGAAGCACTGTACCTAGTGCCTCCGGCCCCGCCCAGGACCATTTTATATTTCCCAGATGTTTTCTTGGCGAAAACCATTTCCCCCTCACGCAGAGTAGGGTCTACCGTTGACCAGTTCGTATCAGTATCTGTAGAAAACTGGATTCTTGCATTTGTTTCCATTTCGTTTCCCCCTTATGCAGTGCGGACCCACATATACACTGCCAGATATTGCGGCCGGCAGTCCCAGGCTTTTCCTTCGCCAGTACTTTTAACTGTTACCGTGTGGCCGTGCCCGCCTTCCCATGAAGTTCTGCCAGACCAGGATCGAGAGGCGTCAAAGTTAGCAGGAGTGATATCGTGCCACTTGCTGCTTTCGTTAAAGTCTGCACCCTCGATGTTTGAATTGGTACCCTCATTGGCAAAAGCGCCATAGACATTTCCGTTCCATCGGCCCGTGTGTGTTGGCAGCATAAGGTGGCCGGTGATATTCATCGAGCCTCGGCCGTGATCATGGTAGCCATTCGTAGAGCACGTAACTTCATGGTCGTGTACTGGCATTTCGGCTTTGGTGTTTGTATGTGTGTTGCTGCCACCCGTAGCCCCAGCTGCCACTGTTTTCCCGGCACTCATAAGGAACGTTTCTTCTTTCAGTAATTTCCACGTGGTCCCAGCATATTTTTCAGCCGGGTTGGTTGAACTCTTTGTAAGAATGATTTCCCCCACCTCTGGAGTGGCAAATGCTTTGAGGGTCTTGACCAGTTCAGTAAGGTCAATGTTCCCCTTTTCATCCGGTTTTATATTATTGACGCTGCCCGCAAAAGTGTGCCGCATATTTGCCACCAGTTTGCTGTAGTCAGAATCCAGGGCATCGAACCCAGCCTGCACGATTACTTGGGCCATAGCAGCCGCCATAATGGACACTTGCTTATAGAGCTTGTTATGCAGAGCTGGTTCGGCGATACCCGGAACCACCCCGTTGATACGCTGGGTGTCTGTTTGATATACGCTGTCGGCTTCAATGTCGCTTGCCGCGACAGATTCACCGAAAACAAGAAAATTGGAATTCGCCATTTATTTCCCTCCTCAGGTTCCGGACCCGCTGCTGTTAGAGCCGGAAGTATCAGTTTTAGTAGTTTCAATCCAGTGAGAGTTATACCCATTGTAATTGAGCGTATTATACTTGTATGCAAAAATCGGAAGCCCTTCCGTGGAAATGAAGCTCATCAGATTAATCCGGACCCCTTCCGGTTTCGGGACAATGTATCCATGGGCAATCAGCTCCTGCATAAGCTGACTATAGTCGCCTAAAAGTACAATGTTATAGCTCATATCCTGAAGGTCCTGGATCTGCAGTTTCTGATTTGCTGGGAACAGTACATTCCACATTTCGTACAGATCTGCAACCGATCCTTTCCAGATATTCTGGATGATCTTACATTTGATCATAGTCCGATAAACATCATCCGTGATAAAATGATCTGCCTCAAGGTATTGTGCTACCCAGCCAACAACTATGGTTTTCGCGTCAGAAGATTTAACTGCGACTGGAGTTTCAATAGTATCATAAATACTAGTTGCCCCTGTATCAGCTACCATTTCCGATGGAGACGGGCATTTAACATCACTGGTGGCAATAGCTGAAGGCGAGAAATTCAGATTACGAGACACCCCCACGATAGCCCCCAGGATATCTAACTGTGCATCAGCCGCCGTATCAATATCGAACTGGTCGATCATTTTTAAAATTGCTATATCCAACTTGCAGCCATAATCCACCATTCCGCGGACCATATCGTTAAATTTAGGGCTCCCCCTGTATTCAGAGGTCATTAACCCCCTATAGTATTCTTTTTCGTTCGTCCGCATGATTACACCTCTACCGTGATGTTGTCATATACCGGCTGGGCAACCTCATTATAGGTGATAGCCATATCCACCGCAGACTTGCTGTCCGCAGTTCGCCCAATCAGCAGCTCTGATACCCCAAAGGTAGGTTTATAGACATTGGTGTTGCAGTCCGTAATGACCCCCATGAGGAGAGAATAGGATAGAGTCTGCCCGATTTCCAAAGACTTGATATAGCCGTAAACAGCAGCCTGGATTTTGGCCTTGGTCCCGTCCACATAACCAGTGTACTTTGCCACTTTTACCGATACGAAAACAGGGACGTAGGTGGGCCGGCTGAATCTGACTTTATTGGGATAATCATTTACATCAACGACTTCCACCTCTGTAGTTCCGTTGGTATAACAACCAAGTCCCTTATGGTAGAGGATACTCTCTGCAATCTCCGTGTCAGTGCCTCCTTCAACAACGCAGGTAACTGAATGAGGCGGCAGCCCGTACGGGTTATTGTCAGCATCCACCTCAGAGATATTCGTATCATTCTCATAGCAGGCTACCCGGGTAACGTTGTCCAGAGCAATCAGTGCGCCACGAGTTCCCGCTAACATGCTTTGGGAAGGATTGGCTACCGAAATTTCCTGCCGTTCTCTCAGCTCTGCATCAGTTTCTTCTGCAACGCCGGGGACCGCCGTAGAGTTATTGGTCACACTGACCCAGCCGTATGTAGGGGTATTGATTTGGGAGATATCTCCTACGCCAGCTGTCTTTGCACCGGCTGTTTCGCAGGTTACTGTGGTCGTAAGAGTCCCATTAGAACCGATAACCACCGACGCCGGCAAGTCCCAGATCAGTCCGGATGTATCTTTAACGGATCCCTTTTTGATTTCTGTAAAAGGAGTCCCCGTAAGCGTAACCTCACACGTACTGTAGCCTGCCGCCTTCCTCTCCAGCCCGTTCAGTTTTACAATGGAATCAAGGGTTGCCCCGATTGCCGTTTGTGGGCTCCTGGCGTTATAGGCGTACTGTACAGCCTGGTAAGAATCCGCGATCTTCAGTGCCAGGATCGAAAGAAACTGGTAATCCGCCGCGTCGTTTCCCAAGTATATATCCTGGCCATAAATGGACTTCATCAGGTCGATCATATCTTCAAGGATATCCTGGTACGTCGGCAGATGCAGACCGGACGAATCAATAAATGGAGTAAAATAACTCACGCTGCTTTCACCTCCTCATTAGTTACACTGAGCGTCCCGTATTTCGTTTCAACCAGAGCTCGGAAACCATAGTTCCGGTTTTCAAAGCTGGAAGTCCAGGCGGTAATGGCCAACACTCCTTCTGTTTCTGAGATCCGGTCCCGGATAATGAGGTCGACCGCCTGCTGGTTTTCCGGTCTGCCAGAAGTTCCCATAATCTTCTGCCACAAGGGCAGCCCGTCTTCCTGGTCTTCCCACCATTCCCCATAAAGAAGGAGCAGCCGGCTTTTGATGGCCTGGGCTACAGCTTCTGCTCCGCTCAAATAGTTGGATGTGCCATTTCCAAACGTATAATCCCAGTCTTTGCTGAGTCTTCGGTAAATCATGCCACGCCTCCTGTATTTCCACCACCGGTCTCGACTCCACTATGTTTGTGGCCGATGAAGTTCTTTCCATCAATCATAGTGGAACCTCCAATAACAACAGAGCTTCCCAGGATAGAAACAGTCCCGCCCACAATGTTAATGGAGTTCCCGGACAGCTCAATGTATGCCTCGCCGCTTTCTGTTCGAAGCTGTGCGGATTTCGTGCTGTAGTTCGGGACTATCCGCGGCTGGCTCCAGGGGCCCGGGATTGCATACCCATCAGATAGATCATGCCGCCTGCAGTCAATTTGGTTCTGAACCCCGCCAGACTGCCACCAGGCATCCATGCAGTTGTCACCGAACACAACCAGGCACTCATCTCCTTTTTGCACCGGAAGCGTAAGCAGGTATCCGCCGGCCCTTGGAAACACAATCGGTACATCCACTAAAAGTGGAACCTCTTCCCAGGTCTCTTCGCCATCGTTGTAGCGTTTTTCCCGGATAGCCAGCTGCACACTGACGGTCTGGGTTTCAGGGTCAAAAGACTGGATAATGCCAGGAGAAGCTACCCGTGTCTTGATAGCCCGGCTTCTCGCCTTGTTTTTTTCATTTACGCTGCGGGAAGGATCCCGTTCGTTCATAGGAATCACAACGTCATACCCCCATCCCATTGTTCTTCGTATTTGCCAGCATAGCCGGCAGCGTTCCCTTGCCATATCGGGAAATTCCCTGGCAAGACGTATACCAGTTTGTTCCTCGGGTGTCGCCCGAATGCGTCAGTGCTGTTACCCTGTAGATCCATTCGTCATCCAGAGGTGCCTGCTGCTGCCCTGGCGAAACCTGAGCTTCGTTGACTTCACTGTTCTTCAGCTTAACCAAGGTGCCCAGATGAATAGCAGGATTCAGGAGCAGCTTGAAGGATACCCCGAACTGCGTTTGCTGGGGCATTCCGACAAGGCCCGTATCGGGCGTCACAACTAGAGCTTCATCGTTTGATATATCCTGCAGACGGGTAACATGCAGGGTCCCATCTTCCACATAGTAATCTGCAGCATTTCCCCTGCAGATATCTGCGATGTAGTCCGTCGGGTCCCCAAAGAACACCTTTCCTCTGGGAAGGGCCTGCAGAGACAGCCCGTCAGTAATTGTCCCCGTGCTTGCTGGGATCTTCTTTTCCGCACTGTCACACACGGTCTGCAGGGCTTGCCGCTGGTTCAACCCCTTGTTCACGGTTTTCTTGATGAAGTTCAGATGCAAGGGACTGTCACCATCAATGGCTGTAAGGGTCAGGACATAGTCTACGTTGGATTCTTTGGAACGGCTGGACCAGATGATCTGCCCATCAAAGATTTTCCCGTACTGAAGTTCTACGTCAACCGTTTGAGAAGTGACCGTCTGTCCGCTGGCTTTAGCCGCACTGGCCTGCTCATCTGTAAGTACATTCCCAGAACTATCTACGTTGGCATTTTCCTGAACCGTCGTAGAATAGCCGGCTTCGATGATGAGCCGGTCCCCTTCGTCAATCAGCTGCTTTTCCGTAGCCGCAGTCAGATTATAGATTTTGCAGGTAGCATAGAACCCGTTCTTGTCCCGACTCTTGTGGACTTCAAAAGTACAATGCAGTTCTGACACGTTCAGGGCTTCATTGTCGTTTTTATCTGCAATGAGGATTTTCCATTTCCGAAGCCATAATTTCCCGTTCAAGAATCATCACCCCACACCAGAATAAACGTCGACCCCAAGGTAGTGTTGTCTGGCTGCTGCAGATCGCTGGCCTCATTTTTTACTACATATGCGCTGCCAATATCCAAATATTTGAACTGTCCCAGTAAATCAATACCGCAGACCAGTGGCAGCATATCAATCAGGGTTTTCCCTGTCGCATAGTCAATGACCGTCGCAGTCCAGTAATCGCACAGATCATGGTACCTGAGGCACAGCTTGATATGAATGTTTCTTGCCCCGCCGTCCAAGGTCAGTTTGAACATTTGTTCACTAAAAGGTACGTTGGTAAGCGGGATTTCTGACCATGCCATTTAATCACCTCAATTCATGCCGGCTGCAATCTCGCCCTGGCGCATAACAGAAGTCGGGGTCTCTTTGGGCTGGGCTTCACCGCGTTTCGCTGTACCTGCGGAAGTCCAGTTCCTGGCCGAGACCTTTTCCGTGGCCACGCTGGCCATAATGATCTGCTGCATGTTCACATTGGCCCGCAGCCCCGTCAGTGTGTTGGGGCCATCCTCTACAGTAATTCCCTGGATAACCATGTTCGGAAACTGGTTCATCCGGGTAAGAACCGTAATAGGCTGGTGGGACTGCATCAATTTGACGAGTTCCCTGTAGGCCGAAACAGATTTGGTATACGCACTGCAAAACTGGCCGGAGACCATGGTGGCCATGGCATCGCTCATGCCAATTTCCATCGAAATACTTACCGGGTTATCATACATATGATCTGAGATATTGGCCCCGTTTTGGACCGGGTGGGATGTTACTGTAGCCGTATGACTGGTAGTCGTAGAAAACACTGCGTCAAAGAATAGCCCGCCAATATTGGTTTTGCAATAGACCAGTTCTTCCACCCCAGCAGCAGGCCATTGCGGAGGCCGGTACCCTCCCTGGATTGCCTGCAAGAAAGCAGCCGTCTGGCTGCTGTCATTGATCAAAGATACAGCCAGATCAGACAGCCCGTTTAAAGATAGATTCATTTATACAAGCACCCCTCTTCCTGCGCGCGCTGCTATACGCTCGCTAATGTCTTCAAAGTTGCTTCCACCTTCCTGAGCCGGAGCCTTGGATACATTGATCTGGATCGCCCCGATAGAAACTTCTGTTCCGGCCTGGTTGCCAACACCTTCCGGAGCCACCATAGGTGTGTACCCGCTGGACGCAGCAGCATAGGAATTGCTGTTAAAGAAGCTGCTTCCATTCCCGACAAGGCTGTTCCCAGCCCCGCCATAGCCACCTCCAGCAGTTCCCTGGCCGGCAGCTTGGATATAAGCATTGGTAGAACCATACCCGGTAATATTCCCAAACCACTCCTGAGCGGTATCCAGGTCAATGGTCTTGATCCCGCCGTCAGACTGGCGGTTAATCATCATATTTCCACCAAGGGAAATCCCTACATGAGAGGGGAAGAATACAGCGTCCCCCGCATCAGGGGTGTATCCTGGGCCTCTCATGGCATTGCCGTATGCTGTCTGCATCGAGCCGATATCATCCACAGCCGGAAAATTTACGCCCAGATTGCGGAGATAAGCGGAAGCAAAACTGGCACATTGTACAGCAGGATCTGTATTGCTCCCGTCCGGGTCCATCCATTGATACCCCTGCTGCAAGCTTCCAGCCAGGCCCGTTACCGAACCAGCAGAAAGATTCCCGTTATCATCCAGATTAGCGTTCAGGTTGCCCACGTCATTAGAGGCCATACCACCATTAGCACCACCGGAAAAAGAGCTTCCAAAGCGGAATCCTCCAAGATTATCATACTTTACATGGGTTTGAGCTTTACCAAATCCGCCAAGGCCCCCGGCTAATTGGCTAGCCGCTCCCAACAGGCTTTTCCCTGCTTCCTGGAATCTTCCCTGTGCCACGAGAGCCAAAGCTTCGATAATTTTTGCAAAGACACCGACAAAAGAAATTCCCGACTTAATGCCTGTGGTAATAGCTTCCCCGATCACTTTCCAGTAGGAAGTCCCCTTCGACAACCGGGATGGGCTCTGGTTTTCATCCAGGGAACGATAGAGTTCTGAAATGGATTTTTTCAGATCCCGGAAAGCCTTCGTCAGTTCATCAACAGTTTTGACCCAAGTGTTCTCAATTTCGCCCCAGTCGATACTGTCATTGATTTCCTTGGCAATATTCCCTAACACTCTGAAAATGGTATCCAGAGCCCCGGAGATCTTCCCCAGAATATATTGGATCACACCGCCAATGGTTTTCACCGTATCACTGCGCATGAACTTCAAAACAGTTTCCCACATAGGGGCCAGAGTCTTAGAAGAATTCCATCCGTTCGCATAGTACACAAAGTCCTGAATAAGCAGCATTGCAATACCCAGGATCATTACCAGCCGGCCAAAGGGGCCAGCGGTAATTGCAGCTCCTACAACTGCGAAAATCCCCGCCCACTTTTTCACACTGGCCGGAAGGTCTTCGACAAAATCATATACCGCGCCCAGCACAGATTTAATGGCATAGAACGCAGAATAGGCAACACCTACGATTGAGGACAAGACGTTCGCTATTTTCTTTGCCACCTCCGGCAGATTCCGTCCAAGCCGTTCATTCAGCCACTGGATGAATCCCTGGAAGCGTCTTATGAACGGGTCCATGTATTTGATCAGGTAGTAAGCGATCCATTCCCGCAGTGCTTTCAGCTTGACCTGCAGGCCCTGGATGTCATACCCGATTTCACGGATCCATTTAAACTGCTGTTCAGCGTCTACCGGCGTGGCCAGCTCATTCATCTCCTGCCGAAGCCGGGAAAACTGTTCACGCAGTTCAGGAACCCAGGCAATATCCTGTTCTGAGACGCCCATGGTCTTCATGGCTACAGACAGTGCTTTAGCGCTATCTCCAGTAATCCACATCTGGGTTCCCAGACGCTTGTACTGCATTTCAGCATCGGCCGTGCTCTTAATCAGGCCCGTAGTTGCCTTAACCACTGCCGCGAGGCTAATACCAACGCCTACTGGGATTGCCATCCTGGCCATCCCTTTGAGTGCGTGTACCAGGTCATTAATGGCCGTCTTCGCGGTTTCAAAAGAACCTGTGTCTAAATCCGCACTTAATTTGATCACATATTGTTCCAATGGCGTCATACAATCACCTCACGCTGGGCCCTGGCATTGAGTCCACGTCTAAAAGCCTCATAGATTTCCTGAGGAGTAGCATTGGTACCGGATACATCAACCCGAATAATCCCAAAGCTGATACTGCTGCTTGAAGAGTTGTTCCAATTCGGGTTGGATATAGCAGCAGCGGCGTAACTCGTAGGGGAAACAGCCGGCATAGAAAAAGCTGCCGTATTCCCTGCAAAACCCATCGCCCCGCTTCGGGCACTAATACCGCCACCTGCGGAAGCCATAGCAGCCGAACCATTGGCCGCCCGTTCTTCTTCCACTGCAGCAGACTGATCAGCCGGGCTTTCAAAATCATGGAGGACCGCATCAGAGGCTTCCTTTACGCTGTCCGTAGAGGCTAATACCTGGTAAACACTGGAATAGTTTTCCTTCAGTTCATTCAGCAGGAATTCCAGCTGCATGCCCAAATCCGCAATGCTCCGTCCGGTCGATTTCGCATACCGGTACAGTGCCCGCTTCCGGTTTTCTGAAGTCCACTGGGCCAGGCCAAAGCCAATGCCGTCGCCAGCAAATTCATCCTCACTGATTGAACCATTATCCACCCCAGCCACATAGGCTGCATCGTCAACTCCGCTGCTGTCTTCCGCATTTCCCGGGTTCAGGCCGCTTTCAGCCTGGAGGTTCCCAACAAGGCCGGCGGCACCAGCAGGAGTAAGGCCAGCCTGTACCAAAGCCCCAATAAGCTGACCAGCACCGGCCCCGACTGACCCCATACCAGAATTACCAAAATTGCCTCCTATACCGAAATTGCCATATTCGTTTTCCAGGCTGTTATCACCCATAGCGCTCTGGATCCCTGCGAAAAACGGTATCCCCCACCGGTTGATTGAAAACTGGTGGGCAAACTGGTGCATGGTATTGGCCGCACCTTTGAAGTCTCCGCTGAACACCTGCGACGTTGCTTTCACCAGCTTTGCAAGCAGGCTGACGAATACCGCTAAGGTATTGACCCCGCCTTGAATAGCCCCGCCCAAGAGTTTCCAGAACACCAGATATCTTTGTGCGTCTAACCATCCGGATTTCTTAGCCAGCATAGTAAAGAAACTGTCGGCTGCTTCGTTCAGATCCCAAAAGGCTTTGCCCAGTTCCCCAGCTGATTTCTGGGCCTCCTGCGCCACGCTATCCCAGTCAATTGCTTCACTGATTTCCGTTATGATTCCTACGACAGTTTTGAGAATCTTTTCCAGGATATTTGCGACTGCCGTTAAAAGCTTTGTAATGATTTCTCCCAGCTTCTTCAGGGTTTCGCTGTTCAGGAACTTCAAGACTTTTTCCCACATAGGGGCTAAGGTCTTTGAGCTGTTCCATCCGTTCGCATAGTACACAAAGTCCTGTACTAGAGTCAGAATAGCCGTAATGGCAATCAGAAAATGCCCCATAGGGCCGGAACGGATTGCCACGAACACAAGGCCAAAGATTGCTGTCCATTTCTTTACCTGGCCGGGGAGATCATCCACAAAATCTAAAATTCCCCCAATGACCGACTTCAAAAGCGAAATCGCCGAATAAGCAATGCCTACTATGGTCGATAAGGCTTTTGCTATCTTCCTAGCAATGGCTGGCATATTTTGCCCAAGTTGGGCATTCAGCCACTGGATGAATCCCTGGAACTCTTTAATCATAGGGCCCAAATACTTGATCAGAAAATAAGCTACCCACTCAGAGAGCATCTTTACGCGCACTTGTAAGGATTGAACATCATAGCCGATCTCCCGGATCCACTGAAATTGTGCTTCCGTGTCTACAGGAGCCGCCATAGCATCCATCTCTGCCCGGAGCCTAAAGAACTGACCCCGCAGTTCCGGTACCCATGCAATGTCTTGCTCAGAAACGCCCATGGTTTTCATTGCAACAGATAAAGCCTTGGCACTTTCAGCGGTAGTCCACATTTGTGTGCCAAGGCGCTTATATTGCATTTCAGCGTCAGCAGCGTTTTTGATAATTCCGGCCGTTGCTTTGGTAATAGCTAAAATGCCACCGAACAAGGCAGCAGGTACAGCCACCGATTCGACGCTGCCAATGATCTGTTTGAGTTCCTTGAGGCAACTAATAGCCTGGTTGAAAGACCCTCGGTCAATCCCCGCTCCCAGCTTATATAAATACTCTTCAATCGGTGTAGTTGCCATTACTTATTCACCTCGCTACTGGCCGCCTCCTGAGCGCGGATTTTATTGATCGCATTGGTGTCCAGAAGTTCGTGGGCATCCAGCAAATCATCCAGATCATACGTCCCGTCAAACGTCTCGTGCTGCTTCCACAGTCCAGCTGTTACCGGGGCCATTAAAAAGGCATCCAAATTGGGATATGGAAGCGGGTCAAACCCAATCAGTCTTTCTTTTTGCCTTCCAAGATCGCCGGAGATAACCCGGCTTCTCCGAAAAAATCTCCTACGTTAAAAATTAATGCCTGTACCGTGAGCCCCATGACTGTAAGTACATCGTAGTTCAGTTCCGGGTCTACAAACCGGCCATCTTCCCTCAGCAGTGGTACCGGAAGGAGTTTGCCATCAACGTCGTCCAGCTTAACCACAGTTCGCAGAATCATGGTCTGGATCTCATCAAATTCCTTTCTGGGGAGGGACGGCAAGGTGGTAGTGAGCATTCCCACGATTTCCTTATCATTCCGTGCGGTCATCGCCGGTGCGAGTACCGCCGCAGCTTTCACAGCCAGATAGGAAGCAGACCGGGCGTCCAGTTTGCCCAGTCTGTATTTCACTCCTTTGATTTCAGTGATTTTTGTTTTCGGTTTCGGAGCTTGCATATTTCTTTCTCCTTTCATGCTCAAATGGCATTATTAGTAATGTCAGCACACATCAGTGTCCAGGTCACACGCTGCCCCTGGGACTGGTACGGTACGTCCGCTTCTTTCTGCGGGCTGACGCCGGAGCAAACATGGGAGCCGCCGGTACTGGTGTTTTTCAGCAGCATGGTGGTCGTTGCCCAGTTAGTCGTATTAGCCGCCCAGTGAGCGTTGAACCAGTTCAGAAGCCAGAAATGCAGAGGGCTGGTCTGCTGGACTTCAATCGTAACCGTGCCATTATTCCCGGCCACCTTAGAAACCATCACAGAGCCATCCGCAGCCACATCATGCGCGCTGCGTTCGGTAGACTTGGACACCGAAACGGATCCGGCACCTTCGCCGGTAAAAATATAATCACCTACAAGATCGCTGTGGATAGAACCCACAAGATCAGTAAAGCTATAGGTCGTAGTTGCCATTTATCTTCCCCCCTTAGCGGTTGACATAGACTTCAATGGTCACAAATTCGATAGCGCCGGCCAGTTTAACAGATACATAGATAGGCGGCGCCTTGCGGGCGTCTCTATCGGCCTGAGACTGATCGTCCACGTCTTCGGCCTGTACCAGATAGCCATTCGTCAAATAGGTGCCGTTTTCCAATTCCAGGACGGTCCCGCCGTTCCACTTACCCGGTGCGATAAAGCCAGTGTTTACGTACTTGTTGCAGGCTGTATTAATGACGTTCACAATGGAAGCCACCCCTGCATTGGTCTGAGGAATCTTGCGGTTATTGGCCAGCAGGTCCATGACGTTCAGCTTGATATCATTTTTCAGCATATCCAGGTTCAGGATTTCGTCGAAGGCGGTACCGTCAGCCATACGCCCGTACTGCAGCAGATTATAGTCCTCATCCCGGGTGACATACACGTTCCCGTTTGCACCGGTGGAATCGCGTCCACCTGCGATTTGTTCAACCTGGTTTTCCGTAAGGCTGTCAGTTGTCACTCCCGGCAGTTTCTTATAAGCAAGGGTAAACGCGGAGTTGCTGGTCCCGCGATTGGCCCCCATAGCATACCCAGCCGTTGCGGCTACCGCATCCGGAGTGTCTGCCTGGCCGCAGTATTGGCCAAAGGTACGCCGGTACGCCTTCTGCTTCATAGCATAGAAAATGGCGTCCTTACTGGAGGTGTCAGAAGCCGGGGATACACTGGAATCATCAGTCGTGTAGAACAATACTGTGTCCGGAGTCGCTGTTTCTACCCATGCCGCGAGAGCCACCAGGTCGTCATACGCCGCTCCCAGAGGAACCAGGATATACCATTCGCTGTTAGCGGCCCTGCAGGCCTGTGCAGCAGCCAGGAGGCTTTCGTCGTCAGAGCTCTTTACACCCACAGCCAGCTTGGTAGGCGTAATGGTCGCGGAGAAATACAGCAGTGCAGCCTTATACTCTGCGCTGTCCGTAGTGAAGCCATCAGCCAGGAGTGCGTCCACAGAAGTGTAGGTTCTCACCCTTTCATCTTTCGGGATTACCGAACTCGTCCCAAGGATCAGGGCAACGTTGAAGCCCCGTCTTGCGGCAGCTCTAGCTGCCAAGCTGACGGAAATATCAACAATGGGATTCAAAGTTAATTTATTAGCCATATTATGGTCCTTTCATTCAAGATTTATTGATTGTCAGACTGCCCAGCTGGGTGATCGTCCCCGCGGTTTTGCCTGGCAAAGTCTTATCGGTGTTAACATGGACATCCACAGTAGCAATGGAACGCACGTCTTCATCAAATTCTACCGTAGAGTTGAATGTCATCTGAAGGTCGGCCCTTTGCCACCACAGCCCCTGAAAGATTTCCGGAGCATAGGTAATTGCATTTCCGCTGGGAACTACGTTAATCCCCTTTTCCTTCAGCTGCTTTGGGTTATCCATGAGCTTATGCCGGAGCGTCACCAGGTTGTCGTATCCGTTGAGCCCATATGCTACGAAGGACATTTGAAGGACCCGGTTTACCTTATGATGGCGGACAAGGTCATCTCCAGAGTTCTCCCAGGTCTCATCTACAGTCTGCGTTGAGTCGTCGTCCGCATCTCCAAAGAGAATGAATACCACGTCATCATTTACACCCCAGTCCGGTTGGCCCTGGGCCGGATAGGTTAGGCGAACAGGAGGCTTTTTAGAGCCATAGTCTTTATTCTGGTCGTAGCCAAGGGAGGCCATGACCGCTTCATAGAAAGCTGCTTCGATTTCTTCTCGTTTCAACGTCGCCACTAACTTTCACCTCCAGGAATTCGAACACAGATAGCCCGGTAAAAGCCATATTTCTGATCAGGGTCCACACTGACGATTTTATAGGTATCACCTTCCCAGGAAACAGTATCTGCCAGGTTCTCTCCTTCATTCTGCCCGGTCACATAAACCGGGATTGTGGTAAGAACGCGGATCCCGCCACCTTGACGATCCCCTTCGGGAACGACCGACAAGTCTCGCGTATTTGCTTTGGTGACGATACCCGTTGTCGTAATGGTTTCTTTTTCCCCAGCGAGAAAGCGACCCTTTACCCAAGTCCCACTTTGCCGGTTAATGACGACCTGCTGGGAAAGCATGGGGGAAAGGACAACCGAAGACAGATTGATCATGGCTTATTCCTCCCTCACTACATAGATAATGCTGTTTCTCAAATTACCAGAATCAATCAACGGCCTTTCGCTGCCTTTCACTTTGATTGTACGCGGCGCATTTTTGGGCCAACCGTTCCGGGCATCGTAGAACCAATCTCGGCAAGCATTTTGCGCTTTCATTCCAGTCCAGTTAATAGCATTTTTGAGCGCTGCTTCATTGCCATCAGCAGCCGCCTTATATATCCGCTGGAAGCCTTTGCCAATTTCTTTCCGATGTGCTTTTAGTGCCGGTCCAATAACTGGTCTGGGAGGGACCGCATATAGAGCGGACCCATTTGAATGGAGGTACATTTGGTAGGCTTCGGAATAGGTACTACCTGATTTCATCATCTTGGTCATAGCTTTCCGCATGGCAACTTTTCTGACGCCATGCGTGTGGACGTACAGCAATTCAGCATTCGTTATTTCTGATTCGCCCCCGCCCCGCTTCATGGCAGTAGATTTAGGAACCCCTACATAAAGGGCTCTTTTCTCCAAACCTCCTAGTCGCTTCAGCAACCCTTCGATCCCGCCGTTTACTTCATTGTGTGTCACTTTTGCCTTTACTTTTCCAGCGTTTACCATACATACATCCCACCTTTGCCAGCCATTTTGGCTAAGGTAGCAAACTGTACACCATAGGCGGTTAATTTGAAACCAGCCCATCTGGAAAGATCATTAGTGATAGAACCGATTTCCCTGGAATAGGAGACGCCGTCAGCACTTTCACCAGAAAGCAGCCCCGCATTTGTGGCCGCTTCCAAAACGGAATTGGCATCACTGCCGGCTTCTGTCTGAGACTGCAGGTATAGAGCGCAGAAATGAGCGATGAACAAACCAATAGCTGTTTTCCACATAGCCCCATACCGGCGCTTGTTAACACAAGCATTGCCCATTTCCACGTACTGGGAAATAGCGGCATCCGAGACCAGTCCCTTGAACTGTGGGTAAAGTTCCTCGAAATCTGCGACCGTGTAAGACGGATTACCGTCGGTTGGCTTCAAATTGGACGCCTGGGCCAATAGCCCATTGATGAACATCAGCCGCCCTCCTTGTTAAGCCTTGATTTTAGCGGTAGTTGCTTTTGCTGCTGTTTTAGTTTCAGCTGCTGTAACCGCCTGGGTAGCCGCTTTTTCCGTAGGTGCGGTTGCTACGATGATGTCGCCATCAGATTCTGCGGCCTTGAAGAAGTCATTATCAGCGCACCAGTCTGGGGCTTCTTCCATAGCCATACCGCCCTTGGTGGTAAAAGTTTCATTGTTTGCATTGCGGAATTCAAAGCGTTTTTTGCTCAGAATAAACATGTCATTTCCTCCTAATAAAACAGGGAGCTGCAATTAAGCAGCTCCCCATATGCCGGATCAGATTCCGTCGATATAGCGGACCGGCTGATAGTAGTTGAATTTAACCTGACCGATCTGAGCAGCGTAGAGGGTCAGATAAGCACCACGTTCTACAGACGGCTGCGTCATGGCCCGGGTAATAGGCACCGTAATATCAAAGTTCACTTTGTCTTCGTCATTTACGTATACCATCATGCGGTCGGTTTTACCGGTTCCTGCTTCCTTGCACCAGCGGCAGGGCTCGATAGAGATTTTGCCGCCCTGGTTACGGGCAATGTTGTTCTGCAGCAAATATTCCAGAATAGAGATGTTGCCAGCGTCGGATACCTTTTGAGTCACCAGGTAAGCGTACTGTTTTGGGGGGATCAGGATGTGGTTGGGCATACCGTCCAGATCATATTCGGCGGCAGTCCAGGCTGCTACCAGTGCATCATTGATATCATGCAGGATTTCATCCGGGGTCTTGGTCACCCAGGTTGCGGTCCCAGCCGCGCCATTAGCTGCGGTAGCGGCTACCACATTGGCGTCGTTCAGCAGGCCCGTAGTCCCAAACTTAGTCATGCCCTGGTACACGTTCTGGTCCAGAGTCTTGTTGTAGTTCAGTCGGATACCTTTATCCAGCAGATCTTCCAGGGAACGGCCGATCTGCTGCAGTTTTGCCTGATCAACAAAAGGAACCTGCATAGCGTGCATCCAGGTGAACACACGGAACAGATTCTTGTTGGTGTTGACCTGCATCACAGGGATAGCGGTAGTACCCGTACCCACAATAGACAGATCATTAGGGCCAGTGGTGCCATAATCCATGTCAAAGGTACTGGTGAAATCCACCCAGCCGCCACCAGTACGAGCTACAATATCCCGCTGCCAGGTTACAGAAGACAGCGGTTCTCTAATTTTAGTGTCCGTCTTTTCCAGTTCGCCCATCAAATAGGCCATACCGGAAGCAACTGCGTCGTTTGCACCACCGTAGAAGGCTTGCCGGCCGCCCTGTTTCATAGCAAAAGCAGCGCTGCCAGCCATGTTCCCGTTGGGTGCGCCAAATTGTACATTATCGTTCATTGTTTCCCCTCCTCAATCATGCGTTCAGCCGAGTCAGAATAGTGATTTCAGCAACACCATTGGCATCCACATAGCCATTAGTCCACTGTACATTAGTCAGCTGAACGGTATTCGTGCTATCCGCTTCTGCTTCAAAGCCACCTACAACCCCGGCAGGGATGGAGGAATTTGCCTTGATTCGTACATACACAGAACCGCCTGCAGTCGGAGTCCCATGGTTGCAAGTCACAACCACAGCCCCGCGGTTGATGGCGTTTACCAGGTCTTTTGCGTGGTATGCGGTCGCGGTCTGATCGTCATATGCAGTTGCCTGCTTTACCACACGCAGTGCCACGCCGCCGAATTTAGCTGCAGTGAAATCAGCCCTCACAGGGCTATACGTATTGTCCCCATTGGCGCACAGTGCCATACCAAAAGGAACATCATCGGAGCCCTCTTTCAGCTGCCGGCTGGTTACAATATCGTCCGGAGTTCTTGCGTAGGTACCCGGAAAACCATAGTTCATAGAAATGCCAATTGCTTTTCCACTCATTGTATTGACCTCCTGTTATTTCTTCATGTAATGGGGATTGTATTTGTCTCTGATAGCGCGTCCCAGAGCTCTGTCATCTTCAGCGGTATCTCGTGCACCAGCATAGCCGTTCTTTTTAGCTTTTGCCAGCGTACCATAGCCATGATCATTGGCATTGCCACGAACCAGATAGGCCAGAGAATCCGCCACTTTCTTGCGCTTTTCCTGAGGCAGGTTTGCAATAATCGGTTTAATGCCCCGAATTACTTCCAGTGCTGCGTCACGCGCCTGCTTGCTGTTTTCGTCGCAATCACTGGAGACCACACCAGGGGCGCCCTCATCTTCCGTCTTTTTCGGGGGTTCGCCAACCTGGCCAGCCGGTACCTGCACGTTGCTTTCGTCAGAAGGGTTCGCCGGAGCACCTTTTTCCAGTTCATTTTCCAGAGCGTCCAGCACATCCGGTTCTTCCTGGGCACCGGGTTCCCCATCATCCTGGGTTTCAGTACCTGCTCGCATCATTTTGGCCAGTTCAGCCACTGCATTTTCCAGACGGTCAAGGCGCTCACCGATATCGGTGCCGCCGGCCAGCCCCTCATCTTTTGCCGGTGTTTCCTCTTTCTTTTCATTCTCAGGGTTCAATTTGGACGCCTGTTCCAGATCATCCGGCGTGGTGTCCTCGTCTCTGGCAAAGCTTTTCAGCATTCTGCCAAACAGTCCTTGTTTCTTTTCCATCTTTTTCCCTCCATTTTTGGAATCTCGGATTGATACTTTATGCCCCGCGCGACCCTGGTTCACTACCGCCACATGGTTACCTCTGATTTCTTTTTGGGTATACCCATTTTCACCACTTGGTACCCACAGGCAATTGTAGCCGCAGGATATATCGCGCTTGCCATTTTTAATTTCCTGGATCAGCTGTTTATCGTAGACGATCAGATCAGCCACCATACATTCGCTAAGCTCTCCGTCACCTCGTCTTACATCCCGGCACACACCTTTGGTATAGCGGGAATAATTCGTCGATGTAACATCTTCATTTGGGTGTTCATCGACTACCGGTTTTCCCTCGAAGGAAGCCAATGCCGCAGCGCTGAACACTTCCTCTTCAGGCCGTTCTACCTGGTAGATCTGCTGAGGCTCTGGGGCCCCGAATTCAATGCCCCTGTATTCCTGCACGCCAGTTCTTGCAATGGGAACCGACTTACAAATCAGATACCCTTCTGGGGTCTCGATCATGTGATCGGAAATCTTGCTGCCGTAAAACGCTCTCAAATAGCACCGCCTCCCGTTATTTTCTTGAAGCCGGCCAATGTCATACTGGTAATTCGGCCGCCACGATAAACCTTGTGGGGCCACTTCACATCGTCATAGTCAAGCAGGGGTTCAGCATAACACCGGCAGTTTGGGAATTCCCCCGCGTGGTAGGATCCATAATCTTTCATCCCGATCAGCTTTTCCGGGCTGGGCGGGTCACTCCAGTTAACCAGTACCCCGTCCATATGCGCATGGGAGCTGCGGACCCTTGCGTCTTCGCTGGTCCTCCACACATACCACTCTGCGCCAATACGCTGTGCCCGTACCCGGGTTAGTGCCGTGGCTGCCTTTGAGGTTTCCGTCCTGGCAATCAGCCGGGCTTTTGCCTCGGTCAGGTCTGAGAACCGGTTCATGATGTCTGCTTTCAGGTCTTCCGGCCGCACACCGGCTTCATAGCCTTCGGCCATCGCTCTGGAAAGGGCCTGGGTCGCGTCAGCCGGTACCGACTTTATAAGTTCTGCATTCCGGTCTATGATCTCTCGGAATGCATTGGACTTATTCAATTCCTTAGTAAGTGCATAATAGATTTCGGTTCCCTTGGATCCAGCTGCAGCCGCTTCTCTCCAGGTTCTGTAGCCATTCTGCATAACCTGGGTAGCCATGGCCATAGCGGCCATTCTTGCAGCAGCATCCATAGTAGGTGACCGTGCCATCTCTCGCAGCATCGTAATAGCCTGGGTGGGGGTAGAAGCTGTTTCCAGCTTCCTCCGCATCCGCCTCACGATACCTTTGATAGCAGCCTGGTAGCGCTTTTCTACAACGCGCCTGGGCTTGAATTTCTCCTTGTTCATAATCGTATCTCCGCTTTGACTTTCAACATAAAAGCGTTATAATGTGGCTACAAGAGCTTTGTTATAATGTGGCTACAAGAGCTTTAAGGTGGGCAAAAGAAACGGTCTGTTTGCTCGGTAACCCCAGATTAGTGAATCGTCTTTCTGGGATCTTAAATCTCTTTATCATTTTGACTTTTAGCTGGAAAATGTTATAATTTAAATAGAAAGAGCTTTGAAGTTGGTAACGCAAGTGGTCTGGTTACCAAGCAATGTCCAATTAGTTTACATGCTTTGGACGCTTCAAGGCTCTTTATTTTTGGAATAATTTTCGTCCCATCCGGTAAGCAGGAAGGTAAATTTATCATCAAAGAAAGTTGGTGAAACAACTGCAGTATAATTGTCTTTTCTTATATACCACCTACCTCGATCTGTCTTCAGCTGCCCTGTTTCTATCACATTCGGAAGATTTGAAAGGAACTTATCTACATCAACCCCTTGTTCAGACCGTTCTTTAATTATATGTTTTAGCCCCATCCAATTATCGCCCCATGGAAGGGCAATCCCTCCGATATCCTCACGGGTAAAAGCATCAGGCACATATCCGCTTTGTAGTTTTCTTAAGAGATTAATAGCTTCAAGGCCTTTATGTTCCCCAGCTATAGGTTCCCCAATCTGGTTCTTATATGCTTCTCCTTTGGAATATCTAGGGGCTTTTTCTTTATGCTTAGGTTTTTCAGCACTTCCGTTGCCAAACTGTCCATTATCGGCCCTGGGGTGCTTACTTTCATCCCAGTTCTCGTCGCTGTCCCTACCGGGCAGTTCCTGGGGCTCCTGCTGCGGCAAACCCAACAGGCTGCCGAGCTCTCCTTCATTCTCCAGGTCTTCAGGGGCCTTCATGATATCGGCTTCCGTAATGTTCGTCCAAACGCCGGTACGTTCAGACTGCTGCTTCAGCTCCTTAAGGGCGGTCCGTTTGGATACCAGGCCGGCATTAAGTGCCGTGACTACGTTCTCAGTCCCGGATTTCGCCAGCTCTGCTCGTTCCTTGTCATTGGGCTCAGAAACAGGGTCAAAGTCGTAGTCCAGATCATCCGGCACAGCGCCGAATGCACTCATGCACACCACTGGCAAAAGCTTGTCCAGAATCGGCCGGAGCTTGGACTCTTGTTCTTCACCGATCATGTCGTAATAGTTCTGCAGATCCGACTCACCGGTAGAATTCAACCCTGACGGGGACCTGCCGAACAGTTTTGTAACTGGGATCCGCGCGGCTCCGGCTACATCCATCATGAACTGAGAATAAACATCGGCCAGCCCGCCAAAAGTGTACTGGTGGGTTTCCATGCTGTCGTCCTTATCCATGATCTGCAGCCCCATATTGCTCATCAGCCAGTTCTGGGCCTGTACCGTGTGGTATAGCTCAGCCTTGGACTGTTCGTCTGCTGAACCGAGCATCTCCCCTAAATCAGCCATTTTCAGGATCCTCAAGTTTGCTACAAACGTTAGCTGCGCAATATTCCAGGAAACATTATCCCGCTTCTTCAAATCGTCAAAGACCGCCTCAACAACAGAGGCTCCCCATTGATTTTCTGCCAGGCTTTCCCAGTATGGCAGATCATCCCCAATAAACCGCAGTACGCGGCTATGGTGGACATTGCAAACAGTTCCACTTGCAGGATCTGAAATCTGGTAGTACTTGGGAAGCCCGTATTCCGGGTCCCCGATATCAGTAATCAGTTCTCCAGAGGGACTTACCCCGTTCCAGCGGTCAAAGTTCAGAATGCCGCAGAAATCACCAGGAAAGATTCTCTCTAGGTCCAGGGGCTGATCCAGCATATCTCCCTGGCCCTTGATCATGAGAACACCGATGGCCCCTCCAAAGAGGCGCCCCCACTCCATCCCCTCTTTCAAAGAATTAATTACGCGGGTTTGCCGGAGAGCCCTTTCAAACCGCTTCATCGTTGCCGGAGCCACTTCTGTGCTTAGCGTAATCCAGTTTTTCAACATATCCGAGGGAATCGTGTCCACAATGCGGCGGACAATCCACTGTTCCCGGTACAGCGTATTCAGCAGCGCATAATTCCTTGTGATCCGCTGCGGGATGTACTCAGTTGCTTCCAGCAGATTAGGGGTCCCTACGCCCAGCCTGGCCAGCGCATTAGAAAAGCCATCCTGGGCTTTCCCCCGGATGGCGCTATTTTGTCTTTTTTTCTTGTATCTAGGCATTTGCCAGCCTCCTTGGCCTTACAATCGTCATAACCCCATACCGCAGGGCATCCACCGTATGGTCCCTTGCTTTTATAGGCCGTTCCCTTCCGCCATTCTGGATGGCTTTCTCATCCCAGCAGTAGGATGTCATTTCTTGAATCAGCATAGGACAGCCTTCCTTGTAGATCCGTATCTTGCGCCGGGTCAGCATCTTGTTGACTGCCCGGATTCCTTCCAGTACTTTGTTGTCTGCATTAATGGTTTCTACAGTTTCTTTGGCGCGAAAGCCTCGGTTTTTCATCTCAATCTTGAAAGACTCAGCTGACGGGTCAATGATTACCGCAGTTACTGGCTGATCAATTGCTTTAATAAAATCCATCAAATCATCGCCATACTGGCTGTTGTCTTTTTCGTGATTTCCTGCCGCCCTACTGTCCCAGTAATATTCTCTTGTGATCCACAACACATCGCCATCATCCCATATGTCAAGGAAAGCCATAGGGTTGACCGTCCCATAGTCGATTGCGATGTATCTGCGATACATGCGCGGGTTCAGGTAGATCAGCTCCAGTTGTTCTTTGCCAAAATAGAGATCTTCGCTCCAGGCGTCTTTGTAAACAGCCCCTTGGGCCATGACCCACAGCCCCTGGATAAAACGCTGGTAGAAAACACCGCTGTATGTGGTCTTGTACCGCTCCCGTACTGAATCGCTAAGCGATGGATTGTCATCCATTGTAAAATGCAGATGCAGCAGCTTCTTTTCGGCCTGCTTCTTTATCCAGTTATTCAGAAACCAATGCATGGGGCTTTCGGGGTTGCAGTTGAACCACATTTTCGCACCGGCTACGCTGCAGCGGCCGGTCGCCTGGTTGACGAATGATTCTGGCATCAGGGCAACTTCATCACAGTACAGCCCCGCCAGAGTCAAGCCCTGGATCAGATCCTGGGAAGATTCATCTCTTCCGCCGAAAATGTAAAAATAATTAGTGCGTATCCCATCGCTAACTATAATAGTGTTCGATGTCCGGCTTTCTTTCACTTCCCACTTTCTTGCATAAATTACCGGCCGGAGCCAGTTCCACACGTTCCGTCTAAAAGCCCCTACTGTTTTCCCGCACATAGCAAAATTCTGATGATCATATGACGCCATTGCCCACAGGATGAAAGATACAGCCATTGCCACAGTTTTCCCGGCGCGAATGGATCCATCAGCAATGATTCCATTGTAGTTGCTATACGGAGACTCAGGCATCCACCAGGTGAAAACCTGCAGTTGTTTTTTAGAAAACTCCTGGAAACGTATTACCGGTTCAATCAGGTTGATCATCATCATCATACCACGCTTTCTTGGCGGCTCCACTCAAAGCCGCAGTCAGCCCGTCATCTGCAAGCTGCATTTCAAGCTGTTCATTCTTATCGCGATCCGACTGGCCCAGATAGTTTTTACCAAGAAAAATGGCCATGGCTGCAGACTTCTGAGCTAACTGCCACTGGGCCCTTCTAAGGGATATTTTCCCTATTCCGCGTTTTACCTTAAAAACTTCGGAAAAACTCAGCTTGTAAGTTATCTTGCACCATCGATTCAGCGTCTTGTCCGTCACCCCAAAGAAAGCACATACTTCCTGTTCAGTACACTGCAGCCCGCAGAGGCGTTCAAAATCTTTCTGATCAATCACAGCCATCGGGCGCCCTGTTTTCCGCATCTCATCACATCCTTGCATTAAAAAAGCACAGCCATCAATAGACTGTGCTTACTTTATCTCCTTTTCAAATTTTCTTTTGCATTTATAGGAACAAAAGATATAATTCCGTCCCCGATAATTGGTTTTCCATGGCCATGGAGTGCCAAATGGTAGATAAAACTTTTCCCCGCACTTTTTGCAAACCTTAAAATTCCCCAATACCGGCATGTCTTTCATAAACGCTTCCAATCTCGTCGTGTTTAAAAGCGAAGCATAAATTATAACTGCTTTATTTTAACACAAATTCTTCATTTAAAATCGAATAATCTCGAATTTAAGAAAATATAGAAACATTTTTATTAATTGACTAACAGCTTAAGTTGAGGTATATTATAGGCGGCTTATGTTTGGTTCACAGAACAATCTAAATGACTTCGCGAATCATTTGGCCAAGGACAATTTTTACTTCAATATCCAGTTGCCCCCCCGAAAAAAGGCCCTAGATTTATCTGGGGTCTTTTTTCGTATTTACTATATATGCTATAATATATTCGCACGGGGCGCCCCGCCTCAATTCTTTACGAAAAGAGGTGGCAGCTGTGAACAAAAAACATAAGTCTAACGTCATCTTCAGGACTTGGCTCAAAGATCCTCGTACTGGAAAAATCTTATACGCCCGTAGCTACGGCTTGCGTGCTTGGCCCATCCCTGTTGATGACCTAAAAGATGACTCACAGTCTCGTGCAACTAAGTCTGAATAGGATTGCAACCTGTTCAGCAGACTCTCCTGGCTAATGTAAGGAGAGTTTTTTATTTTGGCGTGAGGAAAATACATATTCTCTCATTGGCTGCCCCCCTTTCCCACCTCCGCGATAGCCATAAAAAACAAACACATCCAACTTTTCGGGAACGAAAAAAGCACCCCATCAGGGTGCCTTTTCCGTACTGCCATATCTTAGAAAGGAGGTTCCGCAATCGGTTCGGGCTTGCCCTTTTCCCTTACCTTTTGCAGTCTACACTATATCACGTCAAGATAGGGAATTTCTAGGAACTCTTTGAACTGAATCTCAAACTGCTGCAGTGCTTTCCCATGAATCTTGATTACATTGCGGTAAGTGTAGTTCATGTCCACTGCAATCTGCTCCCACCGCTTGTTGTTTAGATACCGTTCTGTCAGCACTGCCCGGAAACGGCCATCTTCCAACTGCATGATTCGTTCCCTGGCTTCCTTTCGCAAATCCAGAAGCTGATCCCATTCCTTATTGATTACGATCTGCATATCCCGGATCCGCGCCACCTTATCGGCCATGGATACCGGTATCCCTCCGTCAATCCGTTCTCGGCTGGTGTCCACGGAATGGATAGTATAAAGATCTGACTCTAGCTGCTGTAGTTCCTGTTCCTTAACCCGGAGTCCAACTGAAATAAAACGGATCCGGTTCAAATATTCTTTTGCTGTCATTAGCTCCTCCTATTTCTGACTGCTAGCTTCAATCTTCCGCAGCATGGTCAGGCATTCGATGGCTTTGTCCAGATCTTGTAGGCCGTTTTTCTTTGGGTAACGGTAGATGTACTTAACGGTACATCCGATTAGATACGCCCGTACGCCATCCGATCCCTGGCACAGCTCCTTAGCTATATCAATACATTCCATACCACCTCGCCAAGTGTAATGGTTCGGCCGGTGGATCATATCACTCATGAGGTTCCTCCTTTGCATGATCATTGTTCTTTTTCATCCAGTTAAAAAAGGCTTCTGTAGATTTTTGATCCTGATATCGTCCGTAGATTTTTCGAATTTGTTCGTAAGCAAAAAGCGCAAGATCAATGGTAGCTAAAATAATTAAAGCGTTAAAAATAATCTGCATACCTTATTCCTCCTGTCTGTCGCGTCTGCCTGTGCTACCGGATCCTTCACAATGAGCATCTGGGCGATCCGATCGCCGTCTTTGATGCATGCCCTTTTCACCAGGCTTATGTTGTCCAGGATAATGCACACTTCCCCACGGTAATCAGAATCAATGATCCCGGTGCTGTTGGAAACCCGGAATTTGGTCTTAACTCCTATGGAGCTTCTGGGAAGGATTTCCGCATGATAGCCTTTGGGAAGCTCCATGGCAAATCCCAGGGGAACTTTGGCCCCCATGTCCATTGCTGAAAGGACCAGTTGATCCGTCGGGCTGTATTTTTCATGGATCCGTGCATAGCAGTCCCAGGCCGCAGCTCCAGCCGTCTTCTTTTTTGGCATACGTCCGCCGGGCATCAGTTTGATTTTTACCTGTTCCGTCATTTTCCCTTCTCCTTTCCATAGGCCATAACTTCTTCGATGGCAGCTTCTACAAATTTGCAGGCCGGTTCATCAAGATGGTTATCGCCGCTCCAGTGGTACCAGCCCCTTTTATACCTATGGACTGCTTCGTCCATAAGATTGCTGATCTCCTCAAGGTTCGCCAGCTCCGCAAGTTCTACTACACCCTCGCTTTCCAGCTCTTCCCGGATGTATCCGTTAATAATAACGTCTGGATCCACCTGGAAATTTTGCTCCCGGATCAGATCGATGAATGCCAGTTTGTCCTGGCCCCGGTAGTCCTCAGCCGTCCCTGCGGTATAATCGCGGAACGAGTTTCGGATCTGCTGCCTGAATTCGTCAGTCACCTCAGAACGCGGTGTGATCTTTACTTCGACCCCTCTGGGGAAATATAAAATCGATTCCATCATTTTCCGTCCTCCTCTATTACACTCAAATTTTCGTTTTAAAGCATTTTGTCTTTCAGGGTATGTAGTTATACCACCATCAGCACAAAACGCCAAATAGCCAGGATTCCGCCGATGTACATGGCTAATCCTGTTAAGACTCCGACTGCTATTACTACTTTCACGAAGGTTTTCATTCTTGTCGTTTCCATTTCTTGATCCTCGCTTTCAAACTTTCCAGGACATAATCTTGGGCCTTGTCCTTCCAATCCAATGCGTCCACCAGGTCATCGTCCCGAGTTCCCCGGCAAACCAACTGATGGATAATGACAGGTTCCGGCTGCCCCTGCCGATGCAGCCGCTTGTTGGCCTGTTGGTATAGCTCCAAAGACCAATTGAGGCCAAACCAAATGATGTGATGCCCGCCGTTCTGAAGATTGAGTCCATAGGCGGTGCTGGCGGGATGGGCCAGAAGAACATCAATTTTACCGCTATTCCAGTCTTTTTCCTCTTCTGCGCCCTGGAATACCCGTACCCGCAGTTTCGATGTTTTGAGGGCATCCTGTATGCGCGAAAGATCATGCTTGAAATTGTAGAACACCAAGGCATGCTGCCCGTTCAATTTCTCAAGCAGCTCTAGGAACGCTTCCAGCTTACAGTTATGGACTTCATGGACGCCATGTTCATCATCATACACCGCTCCGTTGGCCAACTGCTGCAGCTTGTTTGACAGTCCTGCCGCGCTGGCCACGTCGATATCCCCATCAGGCAGCGCCAGGACCATATCACGTTCCAGTTGATTATAGGCTTTCTTAGCTTTCGCGTCTAATTCAACCGGGATATCATCTATGATACAGTCGGGCAACTGCAGATAATCCGATGCTTTCATGCTGACGCAAATATCGGAGATCCGGCCCATGATGGACTGCTGGGCGCCGTCCTTGGGATCGTAGGAGTAAATCACTTCCCGCGTCCGCTTCCCCGGATCAAAGAATCTATCGCGGAAATGGGTGTAATACTTCCCCAGGCGCGCCCCGCCATCCAGGAGATACAGCTGGCTCCACAGGTCCATCAGGCTGTTAGGAGACGGCGTACCCGTCAGTTCCACGATCCGGTGGATATGCGGCCGGATAGAAGCCAAGGCTTTGAACCGTTTGGCCCGGTGAGACTTGAAACTGGAAGATTCATCCACGACTACCATGTCAAAGGGCCAGTCATTTTTATAGTAATCCACCAGCCAATCCACATTCTCACGGTTGATCACGTAAATATCGGCTGGCCGGTAAAGCTCCTTGATCCGATTCTTCGCGCTGCCCAGTACTGTAGCAAACCGGAGATTCCGGAGGAAGTCCCACTTGGAAGCCTCCTGCTGCCAAGTCGCTTCGGCTACTTTCTTCGGGGCAATCACCAAAACTTTGTTGACTGCAAATCTCCCGTACTTTAGCTCCATAATGGCGGACAGAGTGATCACTGTCTTACCGAGGCCCATGTCAAGGAACAATCCGATTGCCTGGTCTTTTACCACCCGATCAATACAATACCGTTGATAGGGATGCGGGGTAAATATCACGCTGCATCATCTCCTCCCGAATGATCCTCCATCAGATAGTCCACAACACTCTTCAGGCCATACAGCACCCGGGTGTAACATCCCAGCTTCAGAAGTCGGCAGATCTGCACCGACTGCAGCTTGCTCAATCGTCCGTTATCAGTCTTCAGTTCGATGAACTCGACTTTGCCGCCTGGCCACACCACGATTCTGTCCGGCACACCGACATTGCCAGGGCTCACCCACTTATAGGCTTTACCGCCCTGCGCTTTCACCCCGTTCACTAAATGACGTTCAACATCTCGTTCCAGCATATTGGTCCTACCTCCTTTGCATATTTATTTAATGCGACGGATATTTATACTTTTAAAATTTTTACCCAAGAAAAACCTTAAATCCAACTGATTCAACTGAAATTCAACTGCTTTCAACTGGTTATTTCAGTTGATTCAGTCGGTTTTAATATATTTCTTAGATAGAAGGTTCCGGGTACCCGTTAACCCATAAACCTAGAGATAATGCGGTTTAACGCCGGAACTTTAAGCGGAACTTTCTATTTTTGAGGTTCCAGCTATTTTTAGGGTGGAACTTTCGAAAGTTCCGTCTTTTATACACCGATATTCATGACCCTCTCAAATCCTTTTTGTTTTCCTGCATATCCAAATCTGCGCGAAGTAACATTTCTCCGCCATCCTGGAGTATTCACCAACACCTGATTGATTTCATTGGCATCGCTCCGCCGCATATGCTTTGGATCGCCCATGAAGAGTTCACACCAGATTTCTGCGGCGCATACCTTCTCCCGGGGAACCAAATCTCCCGTTCCCGCCATCCCGCCATTCCAGAAGATCCGCCGCGCCGATAGGCTCAGGCTGGTGTAATTAGGCGGCACCGGCTTTTCGATCCAGTCCCGGATCATCCCTTCCCGGATGCTGTTCTCCCGGTGGGCTTCCTGGGCTTCCCGGGTAGCCGCATCCAGTTCCGGGGTATCCATGAAGAGTTGTTCCCCTTCTGCATACCGTACAACCGCTTCGGCCCATAGTTGGTCTACTTCGTCAGGAAGCTGGACCCAGATATTTTTAGCCGGCTTATGCAGGCCCACATCGACGGGCCAGAAGCGGCGGTTTCCAGTCGGGTCTTTCAGGAAGTCATGGTTATTGCAAGTCCCGAAAAACACACCCTTCCGCGGGAACCGGACGGCGTGCTTGCCGTAGGGCTGCCGGTACACATCATCGCACCGGGACAGGAACTGCTTGACGATATCCATTTCGGACCGGTTGTACCCGGACATTTCGCCGATTTCGTTGATCCAGATGCCCTGGATCATTTCGCTGGCCTCTTTTCCGTTGAAGTTCTGGAGGCTGTCGCTGTACCAGTTTTTCCCAATCGTCTTCAGGAAAGTCGTCTTACCGATCCCCTGGGGCCCGTTGAATACGGGCACATAGTCGTACTTGCAGCCAGGGCGCATCACCCGTGCTACGGCCGCGGTAAAGCTCTTGCGAGCCACCGCACGGGTATACGGTGTATCTTCGGCCGCCAGGTAATCGATGAACACGCTATCGAGCCTTTCCGTGCCATCCCAAACCAAGGCTTCCAGATAATCCTTGACCTCGTTGTATTTCTGCTGGTTGCTCACCAGCATGACGGCTGCCAGGGCTTTATCCCTGCCGGTGATATCGTACCGGTACTCCAGCCACCACAGGAGACCTGCATCATCAGTATCCGTCCAAAGGCGCTTATCCGGACAGGCGTTCCAGGGCAGTTCCCCCAGGGCCATACCTTGATTACTGAAATCGTCGATGGCGATTTTTCCTTTAAGCAGCGGGTCGAACCGCAGAATCCGCAGGATGTTGTCCATTGTCTTCTTCGGGTTGCCGGTATCCGGGTTATAGTCCAACTTGGCTTCCCGCATCCAATCCACATTAATCACGGTTTCAGTTGGTTTTTCTCCGATTTCCAGTTGATTATCTTCTGTTTTCGCTTGATTATCTTCGTTTTTCAGATCAGTGAAAACTGACATCGTTTGCTGTGCTTTTTCTAAGTTAAGTTCCCGGAGGACCACTTCATCCGCCATGGCCAACTTACGCATGGCTTTGAAGGACGGCCTGGCGTTACCGCCAGTATGCGGCTTTATATCAACATCCAGCTCGTGGAACAGATGGATCCGCACCAGGTCGAAGGCGTTCACCAGCTGATCGCAGCAGGGATCCGTAGCATGGTGACTGTAAAGGAACTTACCATCCTCGTACAGCACTGCCCCGGCGGTTGTTGTGCCGCCTGTGTAGGTCATCCGATCTGCCTTGCCTTCCACATCTTCGTAAGCATTCGGGAGGTACTTTAGAAGGGCGCCCCTGATGTCGTACACCCTGCAGAATGCACCAACGAGGCCTTCCTTTTTAGTAGGATCGGACTGCCGCGCCAGAAGTACCTTTGCCCTGGGGGCCGCTCCGGGTACCTGTGGCCACGCTGTCATATCCCGCCAATCGTCATACTGAGCTAGGATCCCATCCGCACTGGCAAACGGCTTGTCCTCGAATTGGAACACGTACTCGCTGTCTTTGCTGCAGCCGGGCCAGTACATCAGCCGGGAAGCTTCAAAGGTTGTAGGGTCACAGTATTCGATGCCGATCACAGCCGCCAATTTTCGTGCTACAGGCTCGTATTCGTCCGGCGTGACCGTTTTATCCAGCGGGATGATAATGCGCAGCCTGGGCCGGTATGGCGCATGGGAGCGGGTACTGTAAATGCAGTAAGCGATGCCTAAAGAGGATACCCGCTTCAAGACCGCATCCGTGCCCCCCGATGGGATATTATCGAAATCCAGAGTCACAAGGTCCCGGCCGGTCACGGCTTCTGCTTTGCGCCGGAGCCCGTTAAGGGTCCCCCCAACGAATCCTCCGATATCCTTCAGGATTCCTTGCTGGGCCTTCTGCATCCGGATGTACTCGTCGAAAGTTTCCTGGCTGCGGATTGGTACTTTGACCCGGCGGATGAAGTCGGACCAGAGTATTTCAGTGAGCTGCCAGTTGAGAGAATTGCGGCTGGAGCCGACTGAGATTTTGAGTAATCTGTCGTTTAACATGGCTAATCCTTCTTATAGAATAGACTGATAAAGCCGTCAGCATTGAGCAAGAGCCCAGGGGCCCAAGAAATCGGCTTACACATGAGCGCAATCACCCGCTGGAGTTCGTCTGGGTGCATCTGCGCCTCGGGGACTTCCAGCACTACTTCATCATGGATGTGCATCACAGGATCGTATCCGGCAGCTACCAGGTTCCGGATTGCTTCGCAAAGACAGTCTCTGGCGATTGCTTGGATACAATTTTCTGTGATTTTTCCGCCGTAGGTTTCTGTATACGTCCATTGGGATCCCAGTTGTGTCCGATACTGGATGCTGGAAAAGCCAAAACGGTTCTTGCACAGTCCCGGCTGTGGATAGAAAAGCTGTCGGCCGTTTGGCAGCGTCATCACCAGGTAGTCATATCCGTATAACATGTTTGCCTTATGCTGGAAGCTGACGCCTTTTGTCACGGGAACGAGTTCAGCCGTGTCCAGTGCCTTGATGGCCGCTTCCTCCATCAGTCCCCAGAGCCGGACAATGCTGGGGGACGCCGTGCGCCACTGACTGACCACCTGCCGCAGTTCGTCATCGTTGAGGCCCATCTTATCCGCGCCCATGGCCTTAAGGGCGTTGACTCCGCCGCCATAACCACAGGCCAGCGTTGCCACCTTACCCTTCGCCCTCAGTTCACCGTTAATGCCGTGTTTCACAACCGGTACACCGAACATGGCAGAAGCGGTAGCACAGTAGATATCCTTGCCAGCTGCAAAAGCTTCCATTTCCCATTTTTCGTCCGCAAGCCAGGCAAGGACCCTGGCTTCGATGCTAGAGAAGTCGGCTACCACATACTGGCAGCCGGGCTTAGCCACTAAAGCAGTACGGATGAGCTGGCTCAGGATAGCAGATACGTTTCCGTATAGCAGCTCTAGTTTTGGCAGGTTGCCCGCCTTAACTAACTTTCTGGCAGTGTCCACGGCAGTCGGCACATCGTGGGGCAGGTTCTGGGGCTGCAGGATCCGGCCAGCAAATCTTCCGGTCCGGCTGGCCCCGTAATATTGCATCACGCCGCGGATCCGTCCGTCATCGCAGACGGCCCGTTCCATAGCGGCGTATTTAGCTACTGAGCTTTTGGCCAGGTACTGCCGGATTTTCAGGACTTCTTTGGTCAGTTTCTCAAGATCTGGAAGTCCGTTCTGGTTGAGCCAGTCCAGCAGCTGACTGCGGCTGTTAGGGTTTTCGATTCCGGTGAGCGTTTGTACTTGCGCAATAAGTTTCTCACGGTATTCGGTATCGATGGCAAGTGCTCCATGCATAAGATCCAAGTCGATGCCAACACCCCGACAGTTGAGATGATAGTTGATTTCCCGATCCCGCCACACTTCCTCCGGCACTGGGAAAGCTGCCAGCCGTTTGTAGTCTTCCATTTCTGTGACAACATCCTGCCGGTTATATTCCTTGAAAAGGTCCCATTTTTCCGGATCTCCGTAGGGCTTATTCCGTGTCCGGCCTCCGTTTTTCTGGGTCGGCTTGCAGGGTACGCAGAAGTACCGGATCAGAGCTTTGCCGATGGACATTTTCTGCTTATCCGCAGGAAGCCCTAATACTTTTCCCAGGGTGGCCAGCCCTGCCGGATAGCCCAGATACATGCTGTGGATCATCGTGCAGCGCCATTGCTCAATCGGCGTCTTATATCCGGCATGGTTCAGGCAGGTCACTTCGAACTGGTCATTGTAGGCGTGTTTGATTACATCTGGATCCTGGAGGTCTTGAATAATACTGTCCGGGATTGTTTCACCCTGGGCCAGATCGATGACATGGACCGCGCCAAAATCGTAAGCATAGGCGAACAGGAGGATTTCAAAGGCTGGCGTATCGCAATACCGCCATACCCCAGTTTTCCCGATATCCTGGTCGGAAAACGTTTCTATATCTATGCTGAGATGCCGCATGTTCCCCCTCCTTTCTTCAGATAAAAAGAGCGGGGCCAATTAAGCCCCGCGATAAGCCTTACATCGGTTTGCCGGTCAGCGGGTTGATTCTTTGGGTATTGGCGGCCATGCTGGTGAATACACTGGCCGCGGTCGGCGCGCCTCCGCCAAAAGCTTCCCCATCGGCTGTCTTCTGGACCGGGCCCAGGCCGCAGCCAATTCCCTTCTTACCGTTGTACAGGTAAGGGTACATGTTTACGCATACATTAGCATACATCCCGCTGTAAATCTGGGTGGGATCTAGGATCTTGTTCAGATGGCGGTCAACGATTTCAATCGGATAATCAGCTTTTGCCCCGGCGGTCATGACCCAGTGTCCTTTGCATTCAGGGCCGAACTCTGTCCCATCCTGCTTTACGCCATCTCCATCATGAACCGGTGTCGGGCATACGGGAGGGACGATCCCGCCCCATTGGCTTTCTGCGCCCCGTGCTTTGGCAGCTTCGATGGCTGCATCTAGTTTTGCTTTTCCCGCTACATCAGTCTTAGGCAGCAGGATCGTGCAGGAATATTTGGCCGGTTGATCCGGATGGTTTGCAAAAGGTTTTACCAGGTGGACATAACTCAGTCTGACATTCTCCAGTACGCATTGTGTGTTGTTCATAATTACGCCTCCATATCTTTAAATACATTTTCAGCCTTGGCCACGTTGCTGATGGCCGGCCGTTTATCTGAATCGGGCACCAGGGTAGGTTTTCCCGGATTCTTAACGATAAAGTCTTGCATCCATTCTTCGAATTCTTTCTTGCCTACGGCTTTCTCGGTCTGTGCCAGTGTAAGCGGCACCCGGTTGTACAGAATGGATTCAGGGATACCATGCTGCAGAAGTACTGCAAACGCTTTTTCCTGGTCAGTCCACCCCCGGCTGCCACGCCCTTCTACCGCTTTCCATCCAGGGATCTCCGCGCCGTTGAGGGCGGAGGTAAGTGCGTAATCCTGCAGATCCTCGATCCATTGTTTCAGCCCCTTGGCCAGTTCCAAATACTGGGAAAGGCTGCTTGGCTTCAGTAGTTTTGGATCTCCGGCTTCTTGAGCTTTTAGGCCAACGTTTTTGTAGTAGTCTGCCCGGGCTTTGCACTGCTGCCGGGCCCGGCAAAACCGGCACCATTCTCCGGGCTGAGCTTCTCCCTCGCCTTTCATGGCCTTATCGGCTGCAGGTTTGACCACGTTCGTTCCCCAGTCCCGCAATTCGGCGACCGAAATGGAATCGGTACTGTAGTTGTTGATCCGGGGCTGGATGATGGTCATAGTAACCTGCTTCAGAGGATACAGGATTGCGTACCGCTCCAGGGCGCCCAACGCATATAGCCGCAGCTGCGGGTTGTTTTTGGCGTCAACTTCCACGCCTTTGCCGTGTTTATAATCCACGATATTAAGGGTATCACCGCCCAAAATGAGGCAATCGGCTGTACCGAAACCATCCGGCACATACTTGGAAAAATCTACTTTCTGTTCGGCTACCACATGAGGTAAATTCGGGTAGGAAAGCATGATGCTTTTAATCCGATCCAGGTACTCTTCGCTGCATTCGTCCATTTCTTTTTGATACCCAGTCTCTTTCTGGAGTTTGTGCAACTGCCGGGTATAAGTACTGCTGGACATAGGCTCCACCGCATATTTCCGAAGCTTCAGTTCACAGAACTTATGCGCCAGGGTCCCCTCAGCCGCATATGGGCTGAGGGTATCCGGAAATTTTGCCTCCAGAGAAGGGGCGATGGGGCAGTGCAGCCAACGGTGTGCGCTGGATGCTGAAAGGAATGCATGGGCGGTCATAATTTAGCCCCCAGGGCCCGAAGGTCCGCAGCTACCGATCCGAAATCGGATTCCTTGATTGCCATGAAGCTATCCGCGCCATATTTCCGGGTAAGCGCAGTCATTTCATCGAACTTCCCGGCATCGAGTAAAGGAGCTGCCGCTGTGATCAGATCATCCAGGGTATAGGTTTTGGCAGGTGCTGTGGGAACCACGGGAGTTGCTGTTGGGATGTGCGCCGCGGGATTGTTGTTTTGGATGACCACGGTGGAACCCGGAGCCAGCTTGATGGACTCATCCTTCGCTGGGATTTTTTCGGCTACATAGTCTGGATGGGCCGGTTCGGTTCCGGGTACTTCCACCAGTACTGGTTCATCTTTGAAGCCTAGCAGTGCAGCCGCTTCCTGTCTGATTTGCTTCGGTGTGCCCTCAAAAATAACTTTCATAATAAAAACCTCGCTTTCTTTTTAATCAGTTTCGCGGTATAATCAGTGTTGTATATTTTTATGCGCTCATCAGTATGGCTGTGCTGATGAGCTTTTTTTTGCGTTCAATTGACCTCACCTCCCTTCAGCAGTAAGCGGCCATCCCGGCTAGAATAATTAGGCCAGCAAGAGTTGCCGCCATACCCGTCACAAAACCTTGGAACCGTGGCCCCAGGGCCTGGATGCCGTCGCAGATCACATCAATAAGCCACATAACCAGATCCATCGCCGTCCGGATCAGCACATATGGCAGCAGAATCATCAGCGCCGGCCAGGGTGCGTTCTTAGGTTTCTTTTGCATCGTTCTCCCTCCCTATCAATATCCCCAGGGGAATCCCCAGAGCTTTAGCAATCTTCTACCATGACTTGATCCCGAACTGGTTGTATCCAGCCAGGACTCTGTGCAGATGCCCTTTGCTGAGTCCCAGCCGGTCATTAAACTGGGGCACCGTCAGGTGTTTCTTCTTCCTCAGCTTTTCCAGATTCCGCAGTCCGAATTCTGCTTCCGCCCGGCTCACGTCCATGATTGTTTCAGGGACCGGCTTGATCAGATCTCTCAGCTTCATTCCGAGGACCCGGGAAATCTCTAAGAGAGCATCATCCGGTATACTCTTGATGGAGCCTTGCTCCACCTGGGTCAGCCATCCAGGTGACCGGCCCACCGCAAGGCTGATGGTCATCACGGAAATCCCTTTCTGAAGCCGCCAGTATCGTATGCTGGATATGATGTTGTCCATCATCTCAGCATCCATGGTGCCACCTCCCTTCACTGCATTTCTTCTACTCGCCTTTCCAGCTCTTCCACCGGAATGCCCAGCCAGGCTGCCAGCTTCCCGGGACTGATGGTGTAGTTCCACCGGCTTCCAGTCATCTTGTAGGCCACCCCGATATCCAGCAGCTTCCGCTGCAGGCCGATCCGCACATACATCGGACCCTTGCCCATCAGGGCTGCTGCCCTTGATACTGTCAGTTTCATTGTTTTCACCTCGTATTTCTATTTTAGAAATTTATCTTGTAAAAAAAATCAGTAGTATAAATCTTCAATCTTGCAGTCAAATGCCCGAGCTAAAACCGGTAGCATGTCCGCCCTGAACTTTCTCTCACCTTTTTCATAGTGAAAATACGCCGGCGCAGATTTAAATCCGAGCAGTTCAGCCATATACTGCATTGACAGGCCTTTTTCCTCTCTCTTCCTTTTGATGAATAGAAGATTGATGTTCATCTTATCTCCACCTCCCTTCATTTGCTCTTTCATTATAATATTTCTGTTTTGGAAATGCAACAACTTTATTGCTATTTTGTAAAGAAGCCTCTTTTTCCGTTTTATTAATGCTATAATGTAAACGTATTAACAATATAGAAATATGGAGGTGTGTCATGAATATTGGTGACAGGATTGCTGAACTGCGCGAACAAGCTGGAATGAAACAATATGAACTTGCTCAAAAGGCTAACCTGAACCCGGCCGTTCTAAACCGAATTGAAACCGGAAAACGTCCCGCCCGTGATGATGAAATCAAGGCTCTTGCACATATTTTCCATGTTTCTACGGACTATCTTCTTGGAAACTCAGATTCTGGGTACTATACCGATCCTGAAACCGCCCGGCTTGCCCAAGAGCTCCACGATAATCCGGAATACAAAGCCATGTTTGATGCCACCCGGGGACTCTCTCCCGAAGCGGTTAAAGAAGTCATGAACTTTATTAGATTCCAAAAAGCCAAGGAAGGCGGCAAGGACAATGGATGAACGGCCCCGTGCTGTGCTGTATGATTTGCCCCTGGGAGTGCGGGAGATGGTCTGTGAATCGGACGACGGATCTACTGTGGTGCTGTTGAACTCTCGGTACAATCGGGAAACAAACCAGGCGTCCTATCTCCATGCGCTATCTCATGTGAGGAATGGGGATCTGGACAAGGAATTGGATGTGGGACAAGTAGAAAAGGAAAGGCACTCTAAATGAACAGAAAAGTCAAATTTCTACTATTGGTCATCGTAGTACTTGTATTCCCGCCTTCCCTGATTGTTTTTCTGCTATGGAAACTTTTCCATAAAAATAGCCGTAACAATGAAATCTGCGGGGGATATGCAATACCATCTGATGAAATTATGAAAAAACGGCGTCCTTATCTGAATCAAGCCAAGAGTTTTGGCTTTTTTGAATTGAGAAAAATGAGAGATCTTTCCAATGTGCCAGATGACGTTCTGCAGCGCTGGGCGTCCCGAGCTGTTGAAGATTTGGGGCGCAATGCTATAACCGCAAATGATGTGATTCCTTTTTTCTCCGGTATCACCAAAAAAGATGCAGGCTATTTAGCGGCATCCATTAAATCAACTTGTCGATCCTATTGGGATCAGGTAGAGGCTCAGCGGGTCGGCGCTCGGTTCTATCTATGGAGCTCGTTAAAGGGAGAACAGCACTTTCACCTAGACAACCTGGTTGTTCCAGTTGGGGTTCCCCTTCCTCCCAATTTGACGAAGGATACCCATATGAATGGTCCTATTTTCCCTGGGGAAGGGTTTCGATGCTTGTGCTACGCCGAACCCATAATTGATGCTGATCAATTGAAAAGAACCGTAAAAGTCTATGAAAAAGGGATGATTATTTCCATGCCGAAGCGAGAATTTTTACGAACTCATAAAATATAAAATACCCTGCCTTGTGAGCAGGGTATTTTAAAGGACTTTTAAGCAAACATTTGTACAATATGCGAAAGGAGATACGAACCATGAGATTACCAAGCGGTTATGGATCCATCCGGAAATTGTCGGGAAAGCGCCGGCGTCCCTTTGCCGTCCGGATCACTACCGGATGGACGGACGAAGGAGAGCAAATCAGGAAATATCTTGGGTATTTTGCCACCAGGCGGGAGGCTCTGGAAGCTCTGGACCTCTATAACCAAAACCCATACAATCTGGATTCCCGGTCCATCACCTTTTCCCAGCTCTATGAAAAATGGGCAGAATGGGAATACAAAGGGGAACCGATCCCCCACTGCTACACGGCTGCCTTCCACTACTTTTCCCCCGTCCAGGATACTGTGTGGGCGGACCTCAAGGTGGACCCGGTGCAGGACTGCATCGACCGCTGCCCACTGGGGTACAGCACCAAGAAGAACTTGAAGACCCTGGTGAACAAAATGACCAAGTACTCCGACCGGATGGAGCTGCCCCACCGGGAAATTGTCAGCCTGCTGAAGCTCCCGCCAAAAACCGAGAGCCGGCTGCACCGGCCCTTTACGCCGGCCCAAATCAAGGCCCTATGGGAGCACCTGGACGATGCCGGAGCCCGGATGGCACTTATCTACATATATACAGGGCTTCGGGCCACGGAGCTGCTGAAGATCAAAACGGAAAACGTCCACCTGGATCAGCTGTACATGATGGGCGGTATGAAAACCGCCGCCGGCAAGAACCGGGTCATCCCCATCGCAGAGAAAATCTTTCCCCTGGTGCAGGCTCTCTATGATCCCAATCAGGAATACCTTGTCATGGATCCGAAGGACGGGAAGCCTATGCTCGGGTATGACCGTCTGAATGATCATGTCTGGAAGCGGTCCCCGGTCCTGCGCCCCATGAAGCACCTGCCTCATGACTGCCGGCATACCTGTGCTACCCTGCTGAGCAATGCCGGGGTCGAGCTGAAGATCATCCAGCTCATCCTGGGGCATTCCTCCAAAGATATCACAAACCGTGTCTATACCCACAAGACGATAGAGCAGCTTATCGAGGCCATCAATCAGATATGATTGTGTGCCCTGTACGTACCCTTTTTGTACCCTGTAGATAAAATCAGCCTGGTTTTCTGTAGGTTTTATCCATTCTTGAAATAAAAAGAAAGCGCATCCCGTCTTGGGATACGCTTTTCTTCTTGCATAAATTTGCAACAGTTTGCAGAACGACTTACCTTTTAGCATACACGAACGATTGCTCTGTCGCAGGTTCTATTCGGAGGACAAGAGGCCCCCATTGTTATAGCATGTTTCGTCTCTCAAAACGCAAAAAGGAGCTGTCAAGCAATGAACAAGCCATTGCTTTACAGCTCCCTCTTTTATTTTTTATAGGCTTCTCGGATACTATCTGCAGTAAACTTGGCATCTTCCATATCTGTACCTGCAAGATTTGCATCGTCAAGATTGGCACTTGTTAGTTCCGCTTTTGTCAGGTTTGACCCCACGACCGTGGCGCTTGTCAAATTGGCGCTGCGCAGGAGGGCTTCTGAGAGGTTGGCTCTCCGGAAACGTGCATCATAGAGGTTTGCCGATGTAAAGTTGGCACTCATGAAGTTGGACCGGAAGAACCAGCTCCTAGCAAGGTTCGCCGAATAAAAATTGGCCATGGCCCCAGAAGCATAGTCAAAATTGCTTTCCCGCAGGTCTGCCGTATAAAGGTTTGCAAAAGTAAGCGATGCATGGGCAAAGCTCGTGCGATACGCCGTTACGCCGATCAGGGAGCCTCGGTTCAAGACCGCGTAAGAAAGGTTGGCGTGGGTAAGGTCTGCCCCATCCAGCTTTGCCTTCACAAGATAGGCTTTGCGCAGATTGGCCTTTTGAAGGTTTGCCTTGGAAAGGTCAGCGCCTTCCAGGACGGCACCGGAAAGATCAGCATAACTGAGATCGGCTCCCGTAAGATCTGCCCCTGTGAGGTCCTTGTTTTTAAGGGTCGCCCCCCGAAGGTCCCCGCCTGGACAGGATCGGGTCTCCACAAGACGCGCCACATCTCCCGCATCAAACGCAAGGACCGGCGACATCACAAGGCACGAAAGGGCCAGCAGGGCCGCGATTTTCCATTTTTTCTTACTCATTCCACTCATTCCTTTATTAACTGCAGCAGCGTTTCCGGTGCTTTGGGCAAAGTCTCAATGATTTTCCAAGGCGTGTATTTTTTTAACTCTTCCGCCTTGTAGGTCGAACCGCCCTTTACAATCAAGGCCCGCACCCCGATGGCATCAGCGCAGGTGATATCATGGGGCGTATCGCCGATCACAACGGCATCACTCGGCGTTACCTCAGGATCAAGGGCTGTCAGTTTTTTCCACAGGGCCCTTGAAAGATCATCGCGAAGCTCGCTGATTTCTCCAAAGGCACTGACACGGCGGTCAAAATAGCTATCAATCCCAAAATGGGCAAGTTTTGCCAAAGCGGCCTTTTCACAATTTCCTGTCAAAAGAAGGTTTGTTACGTCCGGTGCGGCCTGCGTATAAGCAAGGGTTTCCTTGACAAAAGGCAACAAATGACCATGCCGTTCGGCAAGGGTTTCTGGCAAGCGCTTGGCATAAGCTTCGATGAAGGTCTCTACATCGGCTTTTGTGCAGTTTCCTTTGATTTGTTCAATGGCCCGGCGCGCAATATAAGTATCGGTACGTCCGCTCATGCTGTAGGAAAAATTGAAACCATCGACGCCATACAGGTCGCGGATGGTCTCCTTCATGGCTGTAACCCCGGCAAAATTAGTCAGCATCAGCGTTCCATCAATATCCCAAAGTAAATAGTTCATCTTTTTTCCCCATGTCACAAAATCGAGGCGTTCCAGCAAGAAGCTTCTTGCTGGAAAAAAGGCACTGAGCCAATGATTCTTAGCATGCTGGGATCATTTTTTCAGCATGAAATTCTTGAGTTTCACTCCAGCGTTTTTAGCCCGCCGCATAGGTTTTACCATCTTCTGGCGCCGCGGTTTCATATCCTCTATATTGCCAAAATCACCGCGTTTGATGACTGTCATCTTTGACTGATCCGGTCCCATTTCCTTACGGATGGCAATGCCCAGTTCCTCAGGAATGAAGTCCCCATTCATGTTCATGATATCAAGGCCAGCATAACCAAAGTCTTCGCAGACTCGCAGAATGACGTGCCCACCCTTTACGGGAACCGTAAAGATAAGACTGCCTTCGTCCGGATCTTCATCCAAATAAAAATGAAGGGCCTTGACGGAAAACCGGTCCATACATTCTTTCAAAATGGTTTCGATTTGAATGGGGTCCTGGATAACCGTTTCTAGGCAGCGATACATATCGAGCGCAATTTGTGTTCCTTCTCCAATCACAGGGTTCACATCCTTGTGGGTTTATTTTAAATCTCTTCATTATATCCCACGAATGGATGGACTGTCAAAAAAATAAGGAACAGGGTTAGTCTGCCCTCAATAAGATCAAAGGGCCTGCAGCACAAAGCACGCGGTCTTTTACCGCAGCATCTGTCAGCTATTGATGGCATTTTAGGAGCAGGAAGGGATACGAGCTCTCAAATCGGTGCGCTAGTTGCGCGTTCCCTATGTTCAGCAAGCTCTTTATCAATCATCGCCAGTTCATCATAAACGGCCCGCACTTTTTCGTTTTCCTTTCCGTATAGCCCTTCGCAAACTATTCCTGCTTCCAAAAGGGCTTCACGGGCGTCTTGGATCCTTCCTATGCCACGCAAGGCCCAAGCCTCATGCTGCCTGTTAATGGCATACTCATGAGTCTTGCCGTAAAATTTCAACAAATAGGCCGCTGCTTCATGATAGACCTGGGCGGCCTTTTCATACGCCTCTTTTTGGTAGAGAATGCCTCCCAGCCCATTTAGTGCTGCCGCATAATAGGGATTTTTCCTATCTCCATGAAGTCGAAACTCTGATAAAGCCTTTTCGATGTACTGGTCTGTCTTATCCCCTTCATCCATACGATAATAGAGAAAGGCAAGCTGGTAATAGACCCGACCAACATCTTTTTGCCGGCCCGAAAGGAGAAAATAGTGCAGGCTTTCTTCCAGCCGTTTCGCCGCTTTTTCAAGTTCTCCTTTTTCCTGATAGACCTGACTGAGATTGAGGTAAAGACTGGCACAGACGGAGACATTCAGCCGTGCTTGGGCCTTATAGATGGCAAGACTTTCTTCAAAAAGGGCAATAGCCGTGTCCTTATCACCCATCTTTCGATATGTTCCGCCCAAATTGTTCAGAAGGGATGCGTATTCCGGCGAATGCCGTCCCCGCTCCTTAAGAAGAGCCTTCCGAAGGCTTTCCATGACACTGATGGATTCTTCAAATAATCCGATTTTCCGATAAAACAGACCTTTTTCATTGGTCACACTGGCCCAATCCAAAAAATTTCCTTTTGTTTCCATCTTTTGCTGCCACTGCGTCAGGAACGTTTCCATTCGTTCCACTGATCCCGTTCTCATCAGGCGGTCCCGAGTTTCCCAAAACTGCTGCATTTCAGTTGTCATCAGGGATTCCTCCTTTACTTATTTCCTATTGTAGCAAAGGTTCAGGCCCCATACTTTGCCCGTTCTATCCCTTCCTGTGCTGGAGCTCTTCTTTTTTGCGCAAAAGATGGTGAGATTCAGCAAAAGAATGATGAGAATAGGCACATCATGGATGATGTGTACCCCAAAAACTGGACGCATATAAATTAGTTA
>UMEL01006297.1_pt1 | contig 95901 bp, 87 predicted proteins | sample 1964741 | NCBI WGS metagenome assembly UMEL01 (sample SAMEA4836019, study PRJEB28245) | human gut metagenome | biome: gut microbiome; material: fecal sample | place: Denmark | collected 2008
AACGTCAACGCCTTCTTTCCACATGATAGCTACACCTTCACGTACATCATTTGCACCGTAGCAGTTTACTTTAGAACGGAGTCCGTCAGAGTAAGCGATTCTCTGAACTTCTTTCAATTCTCCTGTATAATAGTCATAGTCTGTCTGAACATATGTGAATCCGTTAATTCTTGAAATGATCTTTGCAGCATCTTTTCCAAGACCGTTCAGGATAACACGAAGAGGTTTCTGACGAACTTTGTTTGCTTTTTCAGCGATACCGATTGCACCTTCAGCAGCTGCGAATGATTCATGTCCTGCAAGGAAGCAGAAGCAGTCTGTTGTTTCTTCAAGAAGCATCTTTCCAAGGTTACCATGTCCCAGACCTACTTTTCTCTGATCTGCTACAGATCCCGGAATACAGAAAGCCTGAAGTCCTTCTCCGATTGCTGCTGCAGCGTCTGCTGCTCTTGTACATCCTTTTTTGATTGCGATTGCTGCACCTGTGATGTAAGCCCAGCATGCGTTTTCAAAACAGATTGGCTGAATACCTTTGATCTGGTTGTATACATCCAGTCCGGCATCCTTTGTGATCTTTTCAGCTTCTTCGAGTGAAGCAATGCCATAGCTGTTTAAAACTTCATTGATTTTATCAATTCTTCTCTCATATGATTCAAATAAAGCCATTTAATTGTCCTCCTGAAAATATTGTTGCCTATATAACCCGTTAATTACTTATGTATGTAATTAGTTTTTACGCGGATCAATGATCTTAACGGCATCAGCTACACGTCCGTACTGTCCTTTAGCTTTTTCCCAAGCTTCGTTCGGAGTATCGCCTGCTTTGACAAAGTCTGTGAATTTTCCAAGACTTACGAACTGGTATCCGATGATTTCATCATGGTCATCAAGAGCGATTCCTGTTACATAACCTTCTGCCATTTCCAGGTAACGTGGTCCTTTTGCGAGAGTTCCGTACATTGTACCAACCTGTGAACGAAGTCCTTTACCAAGGTCTTCAAGTCCTGCACCGATCGGAAGTCCTTCTTCTGAGAATGCACTCTGAGTTCTTCCGTATACGATCTGTAAGAAAAGTTCTCTCATTGCTGTATTAATTGCATCACAGACAAGGTCTGTGTTAAGTGCTTCCAAAATAGTCTTTCCTGGAAGAATTTCTGAAGCCATAGCTGCGGAATGAGTCATTCCTGAACATCCGATAGTCTCCACAAGTGCTTCCTGAATAATACCATCTTTAACGTTCAAAGTAAGTTTACATGCACCCTGCTGTGGAGCACACCAGCCGACACCATGTGTAAGACCGGAAATATCTTTGATTTCTTTAGCCTTTACCCATTTTGCTTCTTCCGGAATTGGAGCTGGTCCGTGGTTTGCACCCTGAGCTACCGGACACATCATTTCTACTTCATGTGAATAAATCATGTTAAAACTCCTTTCAAATACATCTGTTTTTCTTTTATAAGGCGTTTGTGATTGTTTTAACACCATATGTATTTATTTTCGCACAATTTTCGACATTCGTCAATTGTTACTTTGTACAAGATTCCAGAACTCACTGTCTGTTTTATATTCAATTATTTCTTTCATAGTAAACGGCGCTGTGATCCATCCACTCTCCGCAGATGATTTTTTTCCATCTCCCGGGTAATGGTAAGTAATTCCGATCTCAATTCCATCCTTATCTACAAAAAATGCATCAAAGTACCGGTTCTCCAGGATTTCCCCATTTAAAATCTGTCGGAAATCATTTAATTTCACACTGCTTAACACCTCTGCCGATGGTGCTTCACCCTTCATCTTTTTCATCCAATCGTGCATAAATGCATCGCTTAGATCCACGATATCTGCCACTTCAAACTGCTTTGCGTCAGAAATACGGATGTTGCGGGTACGGAGGTCACAATACTGCGCAGAAGTATTTCCTGCATAATAAATATCATTGAATGCTACGCTGATAAAATCTTCTCCTGCATAAGAAACCTTGTACGTTACAAGACTTCCTAAAAACGGGTTCGATTCCTCCAACATTTTCTCTTTCATAGAATCACTCGGAGCCAGATATAAGGTATTGACCGTACTCATCGCACAGTCCTTCAGCATTTCATTGATCTTGTCAATATTTTCACCTTCCACACCTGTGATCTGCGGATATTTGACATCAAACTGCATCGGATATTCGCCTTTATTTCCATTGGAAAAATAAGTGTAATTTTCCTCCGTGATCGTATACGGCAGATTTTCTGCCTCGTAGCCTTCAATTGCCTCGATTCCCTGTGCTTCTTCAGAACTGCTGTCCTTATTATCCTCTTCATTTCCATTACTGCCAAAGATATCGTCAATTTCTCCGTCCTCATCCGGGTTATATTCAAAAAACTGTGACGAATCCTCCTGTTTTTCTTCACCACTCGCAAAATTGCTGATGATTTTTCCGAAAAGCAGTCCCAGGAATATCAGAAAAATAAGTACGGTAACTGCGATCCCGATAAAAAGTCCTGTATGTTTCTTTCCATTATAGGAAGATCTTACATTTGACGGTGATATCATCAAATCCATCGGAACAAAACGGATCCCGTTCTTTTCCTGAACCGGTGCCAGATCCCGGAATCCCATATGGTGATAAGCTTCCGTACTCACAACCGATGCATTGACCGTCATACGCATCAGAGCAAACTGCATCGTACAGTATCTGCACATTTCACCAACAAGAGCCTTCGCAATCCCTTTTCTCCGCAAATCCGGGCGGACAAACAGAAGGGAAATATGTCCATCCCTCCGCACGGCTCCGATACCGCCAAGATCCTGTCCTTCTACCGCGCCAAAGACGATCATCTCTCCGCTTTCGACAAGAGGCATAAAATTCTCCATCTTGATAAAACGGGCAAATTCCTCGATTCCCTGCTGTGTACAGGAATTGGCGTTTTCTCTGATAAATACATCCCATACCAGATGCAGACCTTCCACAACCTCCTGACTGCTATATAGTCTTTTTATGATCATTTTTCTGTACCTCATCTTTTCCAGAATGAACTGGTTTTCTCTCTTACGCCCTCTTTAAAAGTTCTTCCCGCAAGAGCGTGATCGCACGTGCAACCGCATAGTCCCGGTTTTTCTCACGATTGCCGGTAAAACGGTACTCTCTTACCGTTACCTCTCCATTTACCGCACATCCGATATACACAAGTCCGACCGGCTTTTCCGCTGTACCGCCGCCAGGTCCTGCGATTCCGGTTACACTAAGTGCCGCATCCGCACCTGCCGCCTTTGCTGCCCCAAGTGCCATCTCTGCTGCTGTCTGTTCACTGACTGCCCCGTAGGTTTCCAGTGTCTCATGCTTCACACCAAGAATCTTTTCTTTCGATGCATTCGCATAAGTAATGTATCCTTCATTGTACACGCCGGAAGCTCCCGACACATTCAGAAGTCTGCCGGAAAGCTTTCCTCCTGTACAGGATTCTGCCGTTGTCACAGTCATCTTCTTCTCTTCCAGAAGACGGATCACTGACTCTTCCAGTGTCACATTCTCTTCGGTCGTATAAACAGCATCACCAAAACGCTTCTTCATCTCTTCGATCATCGGCTCCATCAGTTGTTCTGCCGCTTCTTCAGAGCATGCTCTTGCAGTCACACGAAAATGTACCTCTCCTGTCTTTGCATAAGGCGCAAGCGTCGGATTGGTCTGTGCATCCATCAGATCCGCAACCATGGTCTCTGCCCTGCTTTCCCCGATCCCGCACACTTTTACCATATGGGAATAGATTCCCTCCGGCTGCTTTTTATTGAGGTACGGTGCAATGTCGTGTTCAAACATCGGCTTCATCTCATTCGGAGGCCCAGGGATCAGGATTGCTGCTTTGCCGCGCTCTTTATCCTCCAGGATCAGTCCAGGTGCCGTTCCGTTCAGATTGTCGATCACGATCGCGCCTTCCGGAACCAATGCCTGCTTCCAGTTATTCTCTGTCACCTTTTTACTCTTAATCTTCTCAAAATAGTCCCGGATTCGAGTCTTGGAATGTTCATCCATATAAAGTTTTCTGCCAAATACCTTTGCGGTTACTTCTTTTGTCAGATCATCCTTGGTAGGACCAAGTCCCCCTGTCAGAATTACGATATCAGCGCGCTCTATTGCCTGGCGGATTGCTTCTTCCATACGCTCTTCATTGTCACCGACAACAGTCTGGTGATATAAAGAACAACCTAGCAGAGCACATTTCTCTGCTAGGTATGCTGCGTTTGTATTCACAATGTTGCCAAGTAAAATTTCAGTGCCGACAGAAATCAGCTCTACAACCATTTTACATGCCTCCTTGTGTTAATACCTGTTTGTTCTTTGCAATATAATCGATCAGTGAAACGATGGTCAGAAGCAGTGCTACCCATGTAAGGACTGTTCCTACAACATTCCACACACCGCCCAGATCCATGATCAGCACAATGATCAGTGCCATCTGTGATACGGTTTTGAATTTGCCCCAGTAGCTTGCCGCAATGACGATTCCATTGTCAGAAGCAACCAGACGGAATCCGCTGATGATAAATTCTCTGGCAATGATCACCAGAACAACAATGACATTCAGTCGGTTCATAGATGTCAGACAGATCAGCGCGGTACATACCAGCAGCTTGTCTGCAAGCGGATCCATAAATTTACCGAAGTTCGTTACCAGATTGTACTTTCTGGCGATTTTCCCATCCAGCATATCCGTCAGGCTGGCAACACAGAAGATCACAAGTGCGATCCACTTATCTGCTGCTCCGGTAATATCAAATAACATAAACACTACAAAAAACGGAATTAAAATCACTCGTAAAATCGTTAACTTATTTGGTAAATTCATAATAACTCTCCTATCAAATCATAATCTGCTGATCCGGTCACTTTTACCTTTGCAAAATCTCCCGACATCAGTTCTTCCGATGTGTTCACAAAAATAAGTCCGTCTACATTCGGCGCATCCCGGTAGGTTCTTCCCACATAGGCATTCTCATCTGCTACCTTGCCTTCGATCATCACAAGCAGCTCTTCCCCGATCCGGTCTTCTGCCTGGTCAAATACGATATCCTGCTGAAGTTCCATGAGCTCTGCCTGACGTTCCTCTTTGACTTCTTCCGGGATCTGATCCGGCATAGATGCTGCAGGAGTATCCTCTTCCGGTGAGTAGGTAAATACGCCAAGTCTGTCGAATTCCATCTGATCCACAAAATCCATCAGCTCTTCATGCTGTTCCTGTGTCTCTCCCGGGAATCCAGTGATCAAAGTTGTGCGAAGTGCGATATCCGGAATCTCACGTCGAAGCTTCTCAATGGTCTCGATGAGCTGCGCTCTGGAAGTCCGTCTTCCCATTCTCTTCAGGATACCATCGCTTGCATGCTGGATCGGGAGATCCAGATAATGGCAGATCTTTGGTTCCTCCTTGATCACCTGAATCAGCTCATCCGTGATTTCCTCCGGATAGCAGTATAAAATACGGATCCAGCGAAGTCCGCTGATCTTGCAGAGTGCTCTCAAAAGCTGCGGAAGCCGCTTCTCCCCGTACAGATCGGTTCCGTACATGGTGGTCTCCTGTGCTACCAGGATCAGCTCCTTCACCCCTCCGTCTGCCAGATTCTGCGCTTCCTCCAGCAGATGCTCCATCGGCACACTCCGAAAATCTCCTCGTACCTTTGGGATAATACAGTAAGTACAGTGCTTGTCACAGCCTTCTGCAATCTTCAGATAAGCGAAATGTCCGCCGGTCGTCACCATACGGTGTGTGTCTGTCACCGGGAGATAATCCACATCCTTCATAGTCAGGCGCACATCTCCACGCTCCATCGGACTGTCGCTTAAAACTCCATCGATCACGTGTGCGATCTCTTCATAAGAAGTCGTTCCGAGAACCGCATCAACCTCCGGGATTTCCTGAATGATCTCTTCTTTGTATCTCTGTGCAAGACAGCCTGTTACGATCAGGGCTTTTAATCTACCGGTCTTCTTCAGATCTGCCATCTCAAGAATATTCTGGATACTCTCTTCCTTTGCGTCATGGATAAAGCAGCAGGTGTTGATGATAATGACATCTGCCATTGTCTCATCGTCCACCATCTGATGACCGTCCTTTGCAAGAATCCCAAGCATGACCTCCGAATCCACAAGGTTCTTGTCACAGCCTAATGAAATGAATAATATATTCATAAAATAAATTTCTCCTCAAGCATAATTTCTGGGCGGCAGGGGAAATCATCTTCACCGGAAAATAAAATCCCCTATCATAAGAATACCCCGCAGACAGCTGCAGGGTATCGAACTTCTTTTATTTATCTGCATCTTCTGCAATAATTTTGATCTTTCCACTGTTCAGCTCATCAATTGCAATAGAAAGCGGCTTTTCGCCGTCCTTAACAGGAACAAGCGGCATCTCGCCGTCAATGATCTGTCTCGCTCTCTTTGCTGTTGCAAGAACGATAGAATAACGGCTGTTGACAATCTTAGTTGCGCCTTCTTCCACGTCCTGATTTACTACTTTCATCAAATCGGTATATGATGGATGTAACATAAATTCTGCTCCTTTCCTACAGTTCCTTCAGTTCTTTTCTGATATCATCTATAAAGTCAGCATTCCGGCTTACCCGGTCATGCTCACCCTGAATAATGCTGTGCATCTCTTTTGCGCAGCGCTCCAGGTCATCATTGATCACAAGATAATCGTACTTCTCTACGCCCTGTGATTCTTCTACTGCCCGCTTCATTCTCGAATCGATCACTTCTGCGGTCTCGGTTCCCCGTCCTACCAGTCTGTCTTTCAGTACCTGCGCACTCGGCGGAGTCACGAACATCAGCAGGGTATCCGGATACTTCTCTTTCACTTTCAACGCACCCTGGATCTCAATCTCAAGGATCACATCCTTGCCTGCCTCTAACTGCTCCATAACATACTGCTTCGGAGTTCCATAGTAATTTTCTACATATCTAGCATACTCTATAAGCTCATCACGCGCAATCATTTTTTCAAATTCTTCTTTGGTTCTAAAAAAATACTCTCTTCCATCTTCTTCCCCGACACGAGGCTGTCGCGTGGTTGCAGAGATCGATAATGCATAATTATCATAGTCCTGCATCAGCTTTTTCATCAGTGTTCCCTTACCGGCTCCGGAAAATCCGGATACTACAATAAGAATTCCTTTTTTTTCTCTCATAATCAGTTCTCCTGCATACTCAGACATTGAAATGTTATTTTAACACATCTTTTTACATTTTTCAAAGCTTTATTCAATATTTTGAATCTGCTCACGGACTTTTTCAATCTCAGTCTTCAGATCGATCGCATAATTGGATACTTCCAGATCATTTGCCTTGGATAAGATCGTGTTCGCCTCACGGTTCATCTCCTGCGCAATGAAATCAAGCTTGCGTCCGATTCCCTCTGTCTGTTCCAGAGTTTCCTTCATATGCTTGATATGGCTTTTCAGCCTTACCACTTCTTCATCTGTACAGATCTTGTCAGAGAAGATCACAACCTCAGCCGCGATCCGTCCTTCGTCAATCTGGGTGTCCCCAAGAAGCTCCTTCACTTTCGTTTCCAGCTTCTCCCGGTATTCAGCAACGATCTGCGGAGATCGCTCTTCAACCCTGGCAACAACTTCCAGCATTCCATCCAGCTTGCCAATGATATCCTTTTTCAGGTTCTCACCTTCTGTAGTCTTGGTCTGTACAAACTGTTCGCATGCGCCTTTCATTGCTTTTTCAAGACCACTCCACAGTTCTTCCTCATCCACAGATTGTTCTTCCATCGTAAGGACTTCCGGGCAGCGTGCAAGTGTGGATACCCGCACATCATTGTCAAGCCCAAACTGTTCTTCCATCTGCTTAAAGCTTGCCATATATTCTTCTGCCAGCTTCTGATTATATTTCAAAGTCATCTGGCTTTCTGTCATATCTTCATACCCGATGAAAATATCAATCTTTCCTCTCTGCACATACTGCTTGAGCAGGTTGCGGATCGCGGACTCAAAGAAGTTAAGCTTCTTTGGCATACGGATATTCACATCCAGGTAACGGTGATTAACCCCCTTCATCTCTACGGTAAATTTGCGGTCTGCTTCGGCGATCTCACACCGTCCAAAGCCTGTCATACTTTTTATCATTTGATTTTCCCTCTTCTTACTGACCTTTTAAGGGCCGTTTTACTATCGATTATTATAGTTCATTTACACTTACTCGTCAACCGGGTGACAGGGCATTTTCACTTGTCTATGCATGCCTCTCTATGCTATAATGAGCCCATTGAAAAAAGAATGTGCCCTGGCATATTCCCGGATAAATATGAGGTGAATTTTTAAAATGGCTTTTGATGGAATTACAATCGCAAATATCGTAAAAGAATTAAATGATACCATCCTGAACGGACGGATCGCCAAGATCGCACAGCCGGAAAATGATGAACTGCTTCTCACGATCAAACCTGCAAAAGGGCAGGTAAGACTGGTCATCTCCGCAAGTGCATCCCTGCCGCTGATCTATCTATCCAGAGATAACAAACCAAGTCCGATGACTGCGCCGAATTTCTGTATGCTTCTGAGAAAACATATTGCAAATGGCCGCATCGTAGGCATTTCTCAGCCTTCCCTGGAACGGATCATCCGCTTCGAGATCGAGCACCTGGATGAACTCGGAGATCTGTGCCGCAAATCCCTGATCGTTGAGATCATGGGCAAGCACAGCAATATTATTTTCTGTAATGAAAAAGGAATGATCATCGACAGTATCAAGCATGTTTCCGCGCAGATGAGTTCTGTGCGTGAGGTTCTTCCGGGAAGAGAATATTTTATCCCGGATACTATGAAAAAAGAGAATCCACTTGGCATACCGGAGGAAAATTTCACACAGGAACTTCTCTCCAAACCAATGCCGGTCGGAAAAGCGATCTACAACAGTTTTACCGGAATCAGTCCGGTTGTCGCCGAAGAGATCTGCTATCTGGCAGGAATCGACTCCTCTGTTCCGGCATCGGAGATGTCCGGTGATCTGCTGGCGCATCTGTACCGGCAGTTTACCTATTTTATGGAGCAGGTGACAGAAAGCAAATTCTCTCCTGCTATTTATTACGATGGAAATGAGCCGAAAGAGTTCTCATCTCTTCTGCTCACCCACTTTTCCAACTATCAGGTAAAATCTTATGATTCGATTTCCGAAGTGATCCGGACTTATTATTCTTCCCGTGATCTGATCACCCGGATCCGCCAGAAATCTTCGGATCTGCGCCGTGTGGTTCAGACAGCACTGGAACGTAACCGCAAGAAATACGACCTGCAGTTAAAGCAGCTTCGCGATACGGAAAACCGCGATAAATACAAGGTATACGGGGAACTGATCCACACCTACGGTTACAATCTGGAAGAAGGTGCAAAAGAACTGGAAGCACTCAATTATTATACTAACGAAATGATCAAAATTCCGCTGGATCCGCAGAAAACACCACAGGAAAATGCAAAGAAATATTTTGACCGGTACAATAAACAGAAACGTACTTTCGAGGCTCTTTCAGAACTGATCAAAGAAACGAAAGATGAGATTGATTATCTGGAGTCCGTCAGCAAATCCCTGGATATTGCACGAAGCGAGGATGACCTGATCCAGATCAAGGAAGAACTGATCGAAAGTGGATTTATCCGCAGAAAGCAGTCTGCCAAAAAGGTGAAGATCACAAGCAAACCGTTCCACTATATTTCTTCAGACGGTTTCCATATGTATGTTGGAAAAAATAATCTTCAGAACGAAGAACTCACCTTCCATTTTGCAAATGGCGGGGACTGGTGGTTCCATGCGAAAAAGGCACCGGGTTCCCATGTCATCGTGAAGACGAACGGGGAAGAACTTCCGGACCGGACCTTTGAAGAGGCAGCCAGACTTGCTGCGCATTACTCGAAGAATTCCGGGGCTGAAAAGGTGGAGGTTGACTATGTAGAGAAAAAGCAGGTTAAAAAACCAAATGGAAGCAAGCCTGGGTTTGTCGTGTATTATACCAATTACTCGATGATGATAGATAGTGATATTTCCGGGATTCAGGAAGTACAATAAGATAGGTTGTGACACCACCAGAGAAGAATAAAATCCACCCCATTCCAAGTTGTGCAAAGCATTCCGATGAGCCTCTTAGGGCGAGAATCGTGTTCAGCAAAGGCTTCCACGATTCTTGAGTCTCATCTCCATTGCACAAGATAGGAATGGGGTGGATTTTATTCGATATCAGTATTTACTTGATCTCATATACTTTATCTAACTGCGTCATACATGCCTGGATTTTCTTCATACCCTCATCATCAGCAGGTTCTCCGGAGAAGTAGTAGGTGACTTTGCTGGGTTCTCCCGGGGTGGTTTGTTCGGGGAGGACTCTTCTTAATTGACGGAGGGTGCCTTCGTTGCCGTCTACGAAATGGATTTCTCCCGGGAAGATTTTGCGGAAGGATTGTTTGAAATAGTTGAAGTGAGTACAGCCAAGTACGACTGCAGCATACTGGTTGAGTGTATAGCTCTGAAGGCTGTTTTTCAGGTATTTATCTACTTCCGGGTCCTGGAATCTTCCGGCTTCGGCAAAGCGGACCAGTTTTGGAAGTGGCGCAAGGTCTACTTCGTGTTCAGTATCTACTTTTTCCAGAAGGTTGTGTAATTTTTCTCCGGCGATCGTAACCGGTGTTGCTGTTACCAGGATCCGTTTCTGCATATCCTGATAGAGCTTGAGCGCGCGCTTGACTGCCGGTTCCATACCGACGATCGGTACGGCAAATTCGCCTCTGAATTCTTTCGTTGCCACGCTGGTTGCCGTATTACAGGCAATTACGATTGCATCAACCTCCTTCGCGATCAGGAAATTCAGAACCTCTTCTACATATCCTTTGATCTGTTCCCTCGTCTTTTCTCCGTATGGAACATGCTTTGTATCCGCATAATATATAAATTCTGCTTCCGGCATCTTTTTCAGTGCGCGGTGAAGCACAGAAAGTCCGCCGATACCTGAATCATATATTCCGATTTTCATTGGTGTTACCTCGATTTCTTATTTTCTTATCTGGTTTAAATCCAAAATCTGCATAATCTTCCGGCAGGAAACGATGATAAATAATATGGCATCCTTCATCTTTAAAGCAATAATAATACTTGTCTTCTCCCTCTTCAAACCGGATCATCCGGTCAAATTCTCCATTGTCCATAGGTTCTGCCACGATCTTGTCTGAATGAGAACGGAACAATACTTCGATATCTTCCATCGTGCAGCCATGCTTTGCGACAAGTTCCACCAGCTCTTTGATAAATTCATTCGGTTTCATATTTTCATGTACATATTCCGATGCTTTTTCCGATAAAGCAAAGCAAAAACGGTCCTTTGCATGTGTAATCCCGACTTCCCCGAAAATATCTTCTGCTGCTTTCGGAAAATCTGCAAGGAGCTCCTGCATTTCTTCCGAATCTGCATTCGTCTCCATAAAATGATTCAGTGAACTGAGCGGATAATAAAGCCGGATCATCTCTTTCCGATATCCGAGCTTTGCCTGCTCTTCCTTTACCAGATCGATTAAACTCTTTTCCAAACGCTCGTATCCCATATATATTAAAACTCCTGTCTTGATAAAATTATGTAAGTCTGCTGCTGCAAACAAAAATATTTTATCACATTCTTTCCATTTTCGCCACTCACACCGTTGAAGAATTCCCTTATTTTCGTTATCATAAAAGAAATATACATTATTTTCAGTATAAAAGACTCTTCAAGAATATAAACACAATTTGGAAAACAGGAATCGAAACTTAAATATCCAGATACCTGGGAGGTTAAGACACATGGATGAACAGACAATCAGACAGCGGATTTCCACACAGCGTGATTTTTTTGCAACCGGCGCAACACTTCCGCTTTCTTTTCGATTAAAACAATTAGAACAGCTAAAACTTGCACTCAAACGCCATGAACAAGATCTGTACACAGCACTAAAAGCGGATCTTGGAAAAAGCCGGATGGAAAGCTATATGTGCGAAATCGGTCTGACGCTTTCCGAGCTTACCTGGATGCAAAAGCATTTACCAAAGCTGATGCGCTGTAAAACCGTCCCTACTCCGCTGGCACACTTCGCCGCCAAAAGCTTTCAATCGCCATCCCCCTACGGAACCGTACTGATCATGAGTCCCTGGAATTACCCGGTACTCCTCACTTTAGAACCGCTGATCGATGCGCTCGCCGCCGGAAATACCGTCATCCTGAAGCCAAGCGCTTACGCTCCACACACCAGTCAGATTCTGAGTCAGCTTCTCAAGAAATGCTATCCGCCGGAATATGTAACGATGATCACCGGAGGCCGGGAAGAAAATCAGGCGCTCTTAAACCAGCGTTTTGACAAAATCTTTTTCACCGGAGGAAAAACGGTTGGAAAAGGAGTCCTTCGTCATGCTGCCGAATACCTGACTCCCGTCACTCTGGAGCTTGGTGGGAAAAGCCCGTGCATCGTGGATTCCACGGCGAAAATTTCTCTCACCGCAAGACGGATCGTATTCGGAAAATACCTCAACTGCGGACAGACCTGCGTTGCCCCGGATTATATCCTCTGCGATGCTTCTGTTCGAAACCAGCTGCTTCAGGCACTAGAAAAAGAAATCCACCGGCAGTTTGGCAAACAGCCTCTTCAAAATCCGGATTATGGGAAAATCATCAACGAAAAACATTTTCACCGGTTGCAGAACCTGATTGCTGCCGACAAGCTGGTCTGTGGAGGTGAGTCCGATCCGTCTGCCCTGCGCATTGCCCCGACCATCCTAAAAGATGTCATCTGGGACGATCCGGTCATGGGCGAAGAAATTTTCGGACCGATTCTTCCGGTACTTACCTATTCTGACCTGAATGATGCAATCCGGCAGGTCGAATCCCATCCCCACCCGCTTGCACTCTATCTTTTCACCGAAGATCCTGCTGCCAAAAAGAAAGTCCTTGCCAGATGTCATTTTGGCGGCGGCTGCATCAACGATACCATCATCCACCTCGCCACCAGCCAGATGCCGTTCGGCGGTGTCGGAGAAAGCGGAATGGGATGCTATCATGGGAAAGAAGGATTTGAATGCTTCACACATCAGAGAAGCATAGTCGATAAGAAAACCTGGATGGATCTCCCGATCCGGTATCAGAAGTACCGGTTCTGGAAAGAAAAAATGCTGAGAGTCTTCCTGCGCTAGGATTAGCGCGGGAAGAGCTTCCCAGCAGATATAACATCAAGAACTTCCCTTCTCAATCAGACACTGATGTTCTATCACATCAAAAGGGCTCCTCATCATAAATATCTGCCGCAATTATCCAGAATGCTCTGTACTCCCCGCAAATCGAATATTGAAATTCCAGGAAATTATTTCTGGATAATATCAGCACTTTTCACTCAGACATGTTCTGAGGCACTTGCATACGATCTTCCATATCGCCCATCCGATAAACATCCCAACTGTATTTGTTACCACATCATCCAATTGTAAATATCCTCTCTGCGTAATATGCTGTGTGATCTCTATACCACAGGAACATAAAAAACCAATCAGCACACATTTCCAACCGCTTCTGACTTGTTTAAAAACTATTGGTAACAATACACCAAAAGGAATAAACATAATAATATTCTCAATAAACATAGCATGCATATGGAAAGAATGTCCCCATGTTTCAAATAACACTAAACTAATTTCTTTCCTGCTCCCCGCTTCTCTTGAAAAAAAGACAGTCTGAAAGGTAACAATAATATAGGCAATAAATAATATCCACGCAATTCTATATTTTTTATTAATTCCATTATCCTTTTCCTGCTTTTGAGAACCTTTCTCATACACCCAACTAATAAAAAGTACAAGACAAGCACTAAAAATGATTGCCGGAATCAGCCACATTACTGGTTGATTAAAATCTTGAATTATTATTTTTTTGTACAACTTGATTTTTAATCACCTTCCTTTTTAGTATCATATCAAATCAATTATTTTAGATATTTTTATTCTTTCTTCTTTCAACAGGCTCACTTCAATTACAACAATGGTATCGCATACTTTTTCATTTTGTGCCTCCAAACGATTTTACCACTTATCCAAGATTGTTTTCAATATTATCTTTTAGTAATAATTATATCCTAAAATAAATTTCTAAATTCCACCTCTTCGTCTCGGAATGAATGACTCATCCTTGTCCACAGCTTTGTTCTTATATTTTCTGATGCTTCTTCTGTTTTTTATTGCTTCGATCATTTTTCCTCATATTCTCCTTAACCTCGTCCGGTACATCGATCAGACCGAACCGGTAGAACATTCCGTATATGATTAGGGTGTCAAAATAGTAAAAAAAGTTGCGATATTTTGATAAAGTTTTACAGTTAAAGCACCTAAATCCGTTATGCCTAACTTAACGAAATATGTTAAAAATGATAACATTATTTATGTTGTAGAAAAATACTGGGTAAAAAAGAAAGTCACTTATGTGGAAGATAAGCGACATTTGTTTTTATGATTAATCCAAAAAAGTGCCGCTCCATCATCGTTTTGATGACTTCGCGGCACTTTTATATACTCTACTATAAATAATTTCTTCCACTTCTAATTATCTCCCACACCCGGTATCCCACGCTTCCATAGTAATAACTCATCGGAGCATCTCCCGGAAAATACCTTACCATTCGGTACACATAATATAGAATCAGTCCTACACACAGAAGAATCACCCATTTTCCAAGACTCTTCGTTTCTTTTCTCTGTATATATCTCCGCACGCCAAACCATCCCACCAGAATAATCACACCATAAATAAACGGATGCATTTTCCATGCCCCGGCAAAGTCCCCTCGCAGCACCATAAACATCGCTCTTGTAAGCCCGCATCCCGGACAAGGAAATCCCGTCATGATCACCATTGGACACAGACTGTATAAAAACTTTCTTCCTATAACAAAATAAATTGCAAATAGAAGAATCGCAATGCGGATATTCCATAAGTCCTGTAAAAGCATCTTTATTCCTGCTATTAATCTATTTTTCACAAAAGTGTTCCCAACTTTCTTATTGAGGTGCATCTTTTTTCAAAATATCCTGCACATAATCAATCGGTCTTTTTACTGCTTCCGAAATCATATCATCTGTAAAATCCATTTCATGTAAACTCCAGATAAATTTAACAGTTGTCTCCTCCTGTCCTATCTCTCGCCCTTCTATTCTACCTTCTTCTCTTCCCTCTTTTCTTCCTTCTTCTCTTCCTCGTCTAACCAACACATCACTAAATCCCGTCATCGTCATAGCCACATCCTCCTTAAATTCCTCTTCCCATTCAATATGTGAATATGTCTCTATTTCTTCTATATTTCCCACAAATACCTGATTAAGATAATCAAATATCCCTCTCTCTTCTGATTTTTCTCCCATCCGGATAACAATTACACTCATCAGGTCATAATCTTCTTCCGGTTCGTCCGTCTCTCCCAGAATATCTTCTTTCCTTATTCGGTATTCTGTCATTGTATTCCTTAATTTTACCGGTACATCCTCCAGACAGATCCAGATTGAATAACACTTCTCCAGATCTGCATAATTTGTCTTTCCAGTTGTCACTCCAAGCTGACTGCTCAAATCCCTTGCGACATAATAAAGTCCTCTTTTTATAATGGGATAGGTTGGATTCTTCGGCGTATAACTTTTCTGTCCTTCAAGATCAATATGAAGATTCACCAAAATATTTTCCTCTGAAAGCTTCGGATTGCGAATCCTAAACTTTGAATCAAACCGAATCAGCTTATCCGAACCTCCAGAAAGTTCTGTATCTTCGCCCCGTATCCGATATTCATCCGTCTCCGAAACTGGAGCATCACTGACAACCTCATCTGATGTAATCGATGCCAGATCCAGACAATTCAAGATCTCTTCCTGAGAACACCCTTCAAATTCCGGAATCACCATCTCCATAATCGGCACAATGATCTCTTTGCTCTTAAAGAGTTTCTTCACGCCCTTGTCATACTCTGCGCCAATATTTACAGATGATGCAATGTCGTATTTTGTCTCTATTTTCATTTCTATTTTGGATGATTTTCCACCTAACCGTCAACCAATAAATTTTCTTTTCCTTCTCCATTTTTTCTATTATAACATACCCCACGATATTCTAAAAATTAAATTTTCCTAACTTTCTCTTTCCATCCTTTCATCCTTCCGCAGTCGAATGAACTCAATAAAAAAAGGATCCGGATGCATTTGCAGAAGTCTAAGAAAAACTTGTTCTTAGCCTCCGAAACAGCATCCGGATCCTTTTTTTCATTATTTATTTACTTAATGATCTTCTTCGGACATTTCTCCGCACATTTTCCACAGTTTGTACATTTTTCCGGATCAATGTGTGCGATGTTATCTACTACATGTACTGCATCAGATTCACATACTTTTTCACACATCTTACATCCGATACATCCTACGGAACATACGCTCATAACGTCTTTTCCTTTATCTTTTGAGCTGCACTGTACGAGATGCTTCTGTTCATAAGGTACAAGCTCGATCAGATGTTTTGGACAGGTGGCGATACATTTACCACAGGCTTTACATGCTTCTTTGTCGACTACTGCAATTCCGTCTACGATATGGATCGCATCGAACGGACATGCCTTTACGCAGCTTCCGAAACCAAGACATCCGAAAGAACATCCTTTTGGTCCGCCATTCTGCATCATGGCTGCCATCTGGCAGTCTGTAATTCCTGTATAATCATATGCCTGTTTTGCTTTTTCGCAGGTTCCTGCACATTTTACAAATGCAACTTCGTGTACGCTTTCACCGGCTTCTTCGCCCATGATCGCTGCGATCTTTGCTGCTACCGGAGCACCGCCGACCGGACACTGTCCGACCGGAGCTTCTCCTTTTGCGATAGCTGCTGCAAGACCGGAACATCCGGCATATCCACATCCACCACAGTTGTTACCCGGAAGTTCTGCGAGAATCGCTTCTTCTTTTTCATCTACTTCAACTGCAAATTTCTTGCCTGCAATTCCAAGGAAGACACCGATGAATACGCCGGTACCGCCTACGATAAGTGCAGCAATCAATACTCCTGTTATACTCATAACACGGTCCTCCTTCTGTTAAATGATTCCTGAGAATCCAAAGAACGCGATAGACATCAGTGCTGCAGTAAGCAGTACGATCGGAGTTCCCTGGAAAGACTCACTGATATCGTTGTATTCGATCTTCTCACGGATACCAGCCATGATCACGATCGCGATCGTGAATCCGACTGCTGTGGAGAATCCGTATACAACACCTTCAAGAATGTTATATCCTTTTGTCACACAGTTCAGTGATACACCAAGTACTGCACAGTTTGTTGTGATCAACGGGAGATATACACCAAGTGCATTATAAAGCGGAGGCATAACCTTCTTGAGGAACATTTCTACAAACTGAACGAGTGCTGCGATAACCAGGATAAATACGATGGTCTGCAAATACTCAAATCCTGCCGGATGTAAGATGAACTGGTAGATCGCACCGGTAATGAAAGATGCGATTGTAATAACGAAAACAACTGCGCCGCCCATGCCGGCTGCTGTCTCAATTTTCTTAGAAACACCAAGGAAAGGACAGATACCGAGGAACTGGCTGAGTACGACGTTGTTAACAAGCGCCGAACCAACTGCTATAATAAGTAATTCTTTCATCTCTTATCTCCCTCCTATTCCTTTTCCTGACCTGTCGGGAACACGTGTCCGTCGCATCCGCCGCATGAAGCACATCCGCCTTCACAGCATCCCTGCGCTTTGACAACTTTCTTTCCTTTTGCTTCCAGTTTCTTCATGATCTTGTTACGTGCCGCAACAAGGAACGCAAGGACAAGGAATGCACCAGGAGCAAGGATGAAAATAGTAACAGGTTCGTAGATATCAGGCATAACCTGAAATCCGAATAATTTTCCGGAACCAATCAGCTCTCTGACGATACCGATGCAGGTAAGACCAAGTGTGAATCCAAGTCCCATACCAATACCATCAAATACAGATGGAAGGACCGGGTTCTTTGATGCATATGCTTCTGCACGTCCGAGGATGATACAGTTAACTACGATCAGAGGAATATATACACCAAGTGATGCATAAAGACTAGGTACAAAACCTTCCAGAAGGAACTGTACCACAGTAACAAGTGTTGCTACGACTACGATAAATGCCGGCATACGAACCGAATCCGGAATGATCTTACGCAGCATGGAAATCAAAAGGTTTGAGAAAATCAATACCACTGTGGTAGAAAGTCCCATACCAATACCGTTGATTGCGGATGTTGTAACCGCCAGTGTCGGACACATACCAAGCATCATAACAAAGGTCGGGTTTTCTTTTACAAGACCGTTATAAAGTCTTTCTGTACATTTATTCATTTCCACTACCTCCTAACGCTGTCTGGTAATATCCAAGTGCTGTGTTGACAGCTCCTGTGACTGCACGGGAAGTGATGGTTGCACCACTCAAAGCATCGATCGGCTGTCCGTCTCCGCCGTCTTTGGATACATAGAATTTTTCAGCCTGCTGTCCTGCAAACTGATTGTAAAAGCTTGGTTCTTTCGCACGCATACCAAGACCTGCTGTCTCGCTGATGGAAAGGAAAGAAATGCCATTTACCGTACCGTCACTCATGATACCGACTGTGATCTGGATATCTCCGCCGTAACCATCTTTGTCGGTTACTGTTATAACATAACCAGCTTCGCTTCCATCCATAACAGCAGAATAGACTTCATCTACTGTTGCATTCGTTCCCATCTTTTTGATTGCTTCTTTGGCAGCTTTCTGATCTACGTCCATTGCCTCAAAGGAATCTGCTTCCGGATAAACGGCCTGACAGGCTTCCTGTTTCTGCTTTGCCTGTGTCTGTGCGATTGGACCTTTTGTTACTTCGTAAGCAGCTCCAAGTACCAGACCGGATACAACGGTGATTGCTGCAAGGATCAGTGTATTTTTGATAATCTTATTCATTATTTTTCTCCTCCTTTACCGAAAGGCTTTGGAAGAGTAACTCTCTCGATCAGCGGTACAAGAAGGTTACTGAAGATGATCGCATAAGATACACCTTCTGCTGAACCACCGAACAGACGGAACAGACCAGTCAGACATCCAAGAAGGATACCATATACGATCTGCCCTTTTTTGGTGATCGGGGAAGTTACATAATCGGTTGCCATAAACCATGCTCCAAGCATCAGACCACCACCACAGAGTTCTGCTGTCATGTACTGAACGTTGAAGAATCCAATTCCATCTACAAATCCACCGAAGATTCCGATGAAAAGTGCAAATGTCACAATATATGTACCCGGGATACGAAGATCAATGATTCCTTTGAGGATCAGGATGATCGCTCCGATCACGATTGCGATAACGGATGTCTCACCGATGGTTCCGGCAATATTTCCGATCAGCATGTCCATACTGTTCACACCGTCAAGTGCTGCATTTCCTGCTTCGATATTAGCACGGATCGTTGCCAGTGGTGTTGCACCGGATACGCCGTCATATACGAAGCTTGTCATTCTTCCTGTGAAGGAAATAAGAAGGAAACATCTTGCTCCAAGTGCAGGGTTCATGAAGTTCTGTCCCAATCCGCCAAAGAGCTGCTTTACAACCAGGATTGCGAATACACTTCCGATGATTCCCATCCAGATCGGGGCTGTCGGCGGAAGGTTGAGTGCAAGCAGAAGTCCTGTAACTGCGGCACTGAAATCCTTGATCGTAATCTTTTTATGCATCAGTTTTTCGTAAATGTACTCCGTAAGAACTGCTGCTGCTGTTGTCACAATAACAAGCAGCCATGCATGTGTGTCACGGAAGTTGTAAATTCCAAAGAAAGTTGCCGGTAACAGAGCGATGATAACCCACAGCATGATATTGCCGGTTGTCTCTTTAGAACGGATATGTGGTGAAGATGATACTTTTAACTGTTCACTCACTTTTGTTCACCTCTTCCTCTCTATTCTATTTTTTCTTTTTGTTGGCAAGTGCGGTTTTTCTCATCGATCCGATTGCCTGCTTCAGTTGTCTCTTAGCCGGACATACATAACTGCAGGATCCACATTCTACACATTCAAGACCATTGAATTTGAGGAACGCTTCTTCGTCATGGCGTTCTGCAAAATCAGCCAGTCTTGACGGAATAATGCGACTTGGACAGGCGTCAACGCACCGTCCGCAGTTGATACATGCTGTCGGTTCACAGGCTGATACTTCATCTTTTGACATGCAAAGAATAGATGAAGATGTCTTGGTGATCGGTGTATCTGTCGTATACATCGCAAATCCCATCATCGGTCCACCTGAAATAACTTTTTCACAGCCTTCTTTGAGTCCGCCGGCGGCTTCGATCAGTTCGTTCTGGTTGGTTCCGAAGAGTACTTTGTAGTTACCAGGATTTACAACTCCATCCCCTGTTACAGTAACGACACGTTCCATAGAAGGAATGCCTTTTACTACTGCATTGTAAATGCTGATGATGGTCTCTACATTGTCTACTACACATCCAGCATCTGCCGGAAGCATGGTAGAATTGATCGCACGTCCTGTATTTGCAAAAATCAGCTGACGTTCTGCGCCCTGTGGGTACTTGGTCATCATCTCTCTGACTTCCATACGAGGCTCGTCCTTGGTCAGCTCTTTTAATTTTGCGATACAGTCCGGTTTGTTATCTTCGATTGCAAATAAACCTTTCGCATTGTCAAAAAGCTTCAGGATCACACGCATACCTTCTACCAGAAGTTCCGGATTCTCCAGCATTCTTCTGTAATCGGCAGTAATATACGGCTCACATTCCGCACAGTTTGCAATGATATAATCAATCTTGTCTGGCTCTTTTGGTGAAAGCTTCACTCTGGTAGGGAAACCTGCTCCACCCATACCTACTACGCCAGCCTCTCCAATGATATTCAGAATCTCTTCTTTTGTCAGTTCAGAAAGAGGTTTTGGCTGTGGATATTCTACTTCTTCGTACTGACCGTCATTTGCAATGATGATACTGTTCACTTTAGAACCTGTCGGATTCACACGTGGTTCAATCGCTTTTACAGTACCTGATACGGATGCATAGATCGGTGCAGACACGAAGCCCCCCGCTTCGGCAATTTTCTGCCCTTTAAGCACATGGTCACCTTTTGCTACTACTGGCTTAGCCGGTGCTCCGATATGCTGGGATAACGGGTATACAAGATCACCCTGTGGCAGAAGTTCTACGATTGCCTTGTCTTTCGCAAGACTTTTTCCGTCGTTCGGATGAACTCCGCCTTTAAATGTCAAAAGTCCCATTTTGATATCCTTCCTTCCTATTTTCTCTCTTATAAATATACTAAAATAAATCCTGCAATTCCAGTAACTTTCGTCATTTTATTGTATATTTTCCAGTACATCTTGTCGTTTTTTTAACACAATAGCCTCCTTACACAAAAAAGAGAGGCTACTACGACCTCTCTTTGTGAATTTTCTGACTATTCGGTAAAATTTTTCATCTTACTTATCGAGATCACTTATGGATCCGAAAACTTTTTTCAGCTGTAGTTAGTTATGTCTACCACTTTTTCAAACAAAAGATAGAGACTTCAATCAGTCTCTATCCTTGTATATCTTATTTAATTATTCTTCAGTTTCTTCCTGAGCTTCTGTATTTTCAAGTGCTTTCATGCTAAGGCTGATCTTCTTGTCAGCTTCGTTAAGATCTACGATCTTAGCTGTAATCTCCTGACCTACAGAAAGTACGTCTGAAGGTTTCTCAACATGTGCTCTTGAGATCTGTGATACATGAAGGAGTGCATCTACTCCAGGAGCAAGTTCTACGAATGCACCAAAGTCTGTCATTCTTGCAACTTTTCCTGTTACAACTGTACCTACAGCGTACTTCTCAGCTGCGTTAGCCCATGGATTTGTCTCCGGGAATTTTAAGCTGAGTGCAACTTTTGTATCATGGATATCTTTAACAAGCACTTTAAGAGTTTCACCAACTGTGAATACTTTCTTCGGATTGTCAACTCTTCCCCATGACATCTCAGAGATATGAAGAAGTCCGTCTACTCCGCCGAGATCGATAAATGCACCGAAATCTGTTACGTTCTTAACTGTTCCTTCGATCACATCACCGACTTTAAGTTTAGCGAAGAGTTCTTTCTGCTTCTCTGCTCTTTCAGCAACAAGAAGCTGTCTTCTGTCACCGATGATACGGTTTCTTCTTGGATTGAATTCGCTGATAACAAATTCGATTTCCTGATCTTTGTACTTAGAAAGGTCTTTTTCGTAAGTATCTGATACAAGACTTGCCGGGATGAATACTCTTGCTTCATCTACAACAACGCTTAATCCACCGCCAAGAATCTGAGTAACCGGTGCTTTCAGGACTTCTTTGTTCTCGAATGCTTCTTTTAATCTTTCGTTACCTTTTTCTGCAACAAGTCTCTTGTATGTAAGAAGAACCTGTCCTTCTCCATCATTGACTTTCAGTACTTTAACAGTCATCGGATCACCAACAGAAACAACAGTTGTAAGATCTACACTGTTATCATTGGTATATTCACTTCTGGTGATGATACCGTCTGCTTTGTATCCTATATTTAAGATGATTTCATCTGGCTTAACATCAATTACAGTACCATCTACGACCTCTCCATTATGAATTGTTTTAAATGACTCGTCTAACATTTGTTCAAAAGTTAATTCTGACATTATTTTGAACCTCCTCAATTATATTGTTGGGCGTGGATGCCCCTGCTGTAATACCTACTGTTTCCACGGACCTTAATTGATTCATATCAAAATCGTCAAGTGTCTGTATATAGTACGTATTGTGACATTCCCTGCTGCATATTTCATACAGTTTCTGGGTATTGGAACTATGTTTGTCTCCGATTACAATCATAGCATCCACCTCTTTTGCAATGCTCCTTGCTTCTGTCTGACGCTCTCTGGTTGCATTACAAATCGTATTTAAAACACTTATATCATAACCCTTTTCTGAAATAATTTCAACTAAATCTTTGAATTTATTGTAATTAAATGTCGTCTGAGACACAATACAAATTCTTTCAGATGTAGTATTTTCAAATTTTTCTGCTTCTTCTGCATTTTTTATAACGGTTACATTTTCTCCTGCCCAGCCCCGGATTCCTTCAACCTCAGGGTGATCCGGATTACCAATGATAATGATCCGGCTGCCTTTTTTACTTTCTTCGGCAACAATCTTATGGATTCTTTTCACAAACGGACAGGTTGCATCTACATATTCGATGCCTTTTTCATCCATTAGGTCACAGATTCTCTTTGGAACACCATGAGAGCGGATAATCACCAGTCCTTCTTCCAGACCTTTCAGTTCTTCCTCACCGCGCAGGACTTTTACGCCATGTGCTTCCATGTCCTTTACAACCTCTTCATTATGGATGATCGGACCATAAGTATAGATCTGTTTTCCCATCTGTTTTTCAACCTGCTCATATACTGTATCGACAGCGCGTTTTACACCAAAGCAGAATCCGGCACTTTTTGCGCGTATTACTTCCATTTTTAGTTTCCTCCTGTTATTTTTATTTTTCTGATAAGTGATTCTTTTTACATACCTAGAAATTTGAAACATGCATAGCGCAGATTCATCCGCATCTTCAGATTACATTTTTCGCCCGGAACAGTAAGTTTTTTCATGAACCGGTTCAGTGTACGTTTCTCATATTCTTCCATCAATTTACACATAAACCGAAAATCTCCTTTCGTCATACACAAATTATAATTTCTCACAGTATCCGAATAATCTGCTCATATATCAGTATTTCTTTCGGTCCAATATTCTTATTATCATGATAATGACCAAAGAACCACTTCTTAAAATTTACCCGCTGCTTCACTAACTCCAGATAATCCGTCATGGAATCTGCTGAAAAAGTCTTATCTACAAATTGTTTCTGGGTACTTGTAGCACAACAATGGCTGATAATAAAATCTACCTCATTGTTATACTGAGATAAATTTCTTAATCCTTCTTCCATTTCCTCATTTGAAGCCATTTCTTCTTTCCACCAGGAAATGTGATTCACACGATACGGCAGCCATTCCTTATCCAGTTCTTTCTTTTTCTTCTTGAAATCCGGTGCTTCTGGATCAAGTATTCCACCTTCTGTATCATGACTTTTTGCTCCGCCAAATACAAAGAATTTCTTTCCGCAAAGTTGAAAAACCTGTCCTCGCATAAGATGGATCACCGAAGGTCTAATCTTATGTACATTTCCACCATTCCATTTTTCTATAGGATAGCTGTAAAGCCTGTCAAAATTCTCATGGTTCCCCTCACAAAAAAGAGTTGTAAAAGGACGATCTTCCAGCCAGTCCATCCAATGCTTCTCATGTTTATTTTCTTCAAAGCGATTCCATACTCCGCCAAAATCACCGCAGATAATGATATAATCATCTTTTGTCATTTCATATTGTTCCGGGAAAATTTTAGTATTGAACCTGGTAAAATCAGCGTGACAGTCACCGGTTATATAAATCATCCTTACTGCTCCTCTTTGATCAAATATTTTACGGGTACTTCTTTCGTTAACCACACTCCATTTTTTGATAAATAGAATTTATATCCATCGTCATGCATTTCTTTTGCTTTTACGATATAAAGCACTGGTTTTCCGTGACGTGATCCGACTTTCGTAGCTGTAGCTGCGTCTGATGATAAATGCACATATAACCTACCCTTTGGAATCAATCCTTGTTGATCAATGGATGCAACATATTTTTCTCCAGTTCTATGCCAGAGCGTTTCAGGCGGTATTGCTACTGGTAATTCTACATCGACAAGAATCGAATGCCCCTGGTTTGCCCGTATCTTTGTTTTATCTTCATTAAAAGTAAATCTTTGTTTGTTATCTGTCCGTACAATTTCTTCCAGTATTTCTCTTTTAAATTCATTTTCATTCTCTTTTCTTTTGGAAAATTCATAACTTTATATTACCATAATCAAATATACTGCACAATAAATGACCCAACTTATCTATACCAATTTTTGTATAAATAAATCAGGTCATTTTCTTATCACTCTTAATCAACGCAAGCCGTGTAATTCGTTAACTTAAACTTGATAATGAACGCATAACTAAATCAATATCTTTATTTTCCAATTCCTGAATAATATGTAAATATGTTTTCTGTGTTGTTGTCATACTCGAATGTCCCAATCTTCTTGCTACACTAGCAATAGATACGCCTGTAAACAGCAGTAAAGACGCATGCGTATGCCGCAAACCATGAATTGATATTACTGGTATATTGCATTCTTTACAGTGTCTTGCAAGTATATTGTTTACTGTTGAATTGTATACTGCCCCATCAACAAAAATTGGCTTATCCTCTGGCAATTGCTTAATTAGTTCAGAAAATCTCATTCCTGTTTTTGCAACCAACAAAATAAAATAGTCCCAATTCACCTTATCTTTCAGCTCTAGTGATGCCAATAAATTGTTGCCCTACTTGTCACGGTAATTATCCTGCTCGAATCATCGATGTTATAAATGGTGAAGCGGATTGTCCTTATTGTTCCGGTCGTAAAGCACTTCCTGGAAAAACATCCTTTGCCGCGCTTCATCCTGATTTAATGGAAGATTGGGATTTTATTGCAAACTATTGCCTTGTAAATCCCGATGAAATATTAGATACATATTCACAGAAGGTTTGGTGGAATTGTAAAAGAAGTTCTGAACACAAATATCCGTTAAGTCCAGCTGATAAAGTTTTCTATCAGAAGAGACATCGTGAATCCTGCCCTTATTGTAAAGGACGCCGTAGAAAAAAGAAATTTTTCTAAAATTAACAAAATAGTTTCATCAAAAAAGGAATTTTCAAATGGTTGATTACCAAATGAAAATTCCTTTATTTTGTACGTTTTTTGAGTTTCAGTAAAAAAATTTTTTTACTTGCATCTTTTACTTTCTATTGAAAGTTAAAAAAAACGTACAAAATGAAATTACTATGAGAAACGTGACAACCACAAGGAAAACTGGCATTTTGTACGTTCTTTCGAAAAACGTACATTATTTAAAAACGTACATTTGAAAATTGGATTATTTTGTACATTTTAGAGAGGTAATTTCTCGGATATATAAATTTCTGGAAATTCCGAACGTACAAAATAAAATGAATATTAGGACTCAGTGACCAATTGAAAACGTACATTATAATTGAAGTTCCTTTATAACCTTTTGGTTCAAAAATGGAACCAGGTTCCAAAAATGGTACCTTATTGCTATTGGCATAAATCAAATATCTCTTGTATGTATTCCCTCATAGTTTTATCAGGAAGTTCATTAATAAAATCTTCTTTCCAATCTTCTACCATATCTAACTGATCTTGTAATAGATATTCATCCATAATAATCTGTCGATTCACTTCCTGTTTAATATTTCCTGCAAGTTCTTCTAACAAATCTTTATGTTCCATTTCGAAAGCAATTCTATATTCTTCAAATCCCAAAGCATCCAACAAATATGAAATACGCTCAAAATCACGAATACTCATTACCTTTTTCCTAATAAGTTTCTTCCGATCTTTTAAGGTACATATACTAAGAAACAACAATCTTTGTTGTTTTACTCTTTTCTCCATATATCAAATCCCCTTTAAAAATATTTTGTGTACTTAAAATAAGTCCATATAAAACATAGTATCAAAATTTCCATCTAATATAAATACTTATAGTGTACTTATTATGAACTTATTTCTAAGGAGATTATTTTGATATGGAAAAAGATAAACATTTGGGATTGCGTATAGATTCAGATACCCATAGAAAATTAAAAAGTATGGCCGAATTTGACGGACGTTCTATAAATGGGGAAGTATTATATCTAATCAGACAGGCAATCGCTGAACATGAAAAAACTCACGGAGAGCTGAAATAAAGCTCTCCTATTTAATTGCTGGTTTCCCAAATCTCCTTTATTATTTTACTCTGAGTAAATCCTAATTGCTTTTTACAGTCTTCAATCTCTTTCATCGAAACTCCAATAACATCTTCTATTTGTTCTGGAGTTTTGCCTCGCTTAAGAGAATTAACAATCAAATTAAATCTTCCTTATCTATCCAAATAAATCAGGTCTTTAAATTTTTTTAACACCTCTTCATTTTGCTCAATGAATACTAGCCATTGTATTAATTACCGTTGCCAAATCTCTCATTGGTCTCTTCGATACTCGTTTATCTAACTTTTCAAGTACATATTTACAAGCCTCATTATTCATATCTGTTACTATTTCTAACTGGATTCTTGCGCGTGATGCCCCAACATAAAATAATTGGACTTCTTCCAATAATGTACTTTCTGAAAAATCTACTAAGATAACAGCGTCCGCTTCTAATCCTTTAAATTTCCTACATGAAGTAAAATAACATCCTTTGTATCTCTGATTCACAATATCATTCGCCAATATACTATTTTTTTCTGTTTTTAACGTTAAAATTACAATATCCTGAATCTTATTTTCATGAAGTTTCGAAATAATTTCATCTAAAACATTCATATATACACTTGAACATGTAACATAATGCATTTTCGGAATTTTTCCAGTTATTCCACTTTCATCCAATTTCTTTACGGTTATAGGTAATAATTCAATCGACGTCTTGAAAATATTTTTTGTATTACGACAATTGTTATGTAACGTGAGTCTACAATCACAATCACTTATAAATTCTGGAATCTTTTCTGCCTGTACCAATTGAAATCTATCATAAAATACATAAAATGAGGAATTTTCATTCATTCCAGAAACAATTATTTTATGCAGAAGTTTCAACACCTGCGTCTCTTCTATTACTTCTCGCCCAAAATCCTGTCCTTCATCAATTATCACATGCTCATATGGAAAACCACCAAAAGCTACATAATCTTTCAATTTTTCAACAGTTCTTCGATAATCAGGCTCATCCGTATCGCATAACTGGCATGAAAAAGCCGCAATTGTCATAAATGAAATCTTATGGTTTCCATATTTTTCTTCAAGATGATTTTTTAAAGCTACATTAAAACATAAGAAAAGAACGTTTTCCCCATTTTCCGCGTGGCGACGTGCTTTTTCTACTGCAATAAGCGTTTTTCCTGTTCCTGCAGCACCGTTAATCACTGCCGTTCTTTGTTCATCCAGAAAATTTAAAATTGCTGATTGTTCATCTAACATTCTGTGAAAAAGCATATGTTTTACTTCAATATCAGAATCTGATGGCGGAAATATATTAAACTTTGGGCATAATACTCCTCTTAGCAATTTGTGTACTTCTGCAGGTGTAAGATCTGTCGTCACTTTCGTCTGTACATTCAAGGAAAACAGCATTTCAATATATGGTTGAGGATTTTCTATAGCTTCCATACCAATAACCAATGAACGATCACCTTCTGGCGGCATCTGTATATTATCCAATTTATCCGATGTCAGTGACGGAAACCATACACCATGTATATATTTCAAACGTTCATTTATATATCCGACCGAACTTTCTGCAATATACTGCATTAACTTCCATTTATTAGCAGCGGCCTGATTAAAGGGTCCACCATTATGCATAGGTTGTCCGTTCCCATATAACCAATGCCCATCTTTATAAGATACCGATCCTGCTTTTGCTTCAAGACAAAGAATTCCTTTTTGCGGATGAAATATAATAAAATCAGTCTCGCTTTCATGTATTGTATGCGATATAACTTTCGTAATTCGAAACGAATGAAAAACATAATATTCTTCTGGCAGTTTTTCCAACGCATCAAACATAACATTTTCCAAACTGCTCTCATGAAAAACATTCGGTTTTTCAGGAATCATAACAGCCATCAGATAAGCTCCCCTAACAATTTCTTTACTTTATCCGTACATCCATCTGGACCATAGATGCATCTGACTCCTGCTTTTTCAGCTGCTTTCATATCATCTTCTTGATCTGATGAAAAATACATAATATTATTGTTTTTCCAATAATAATCACATTCTCTTTCTTCCGATTCACCCAGAATTCCAAACCTGACATTTCCATTCGGCATTGTTTTCCCTAATAACACACCACTTTTTTCTAAAAAATCTGCAATCTCTTCTTCACCAACTGTATCTGCAAATTGTCTGATATCTCTTATTATGCTTTCCGGCTCCTCAGCGCCAAGTTCAATACCGCTAATTATATATACCGATCTGTTATCAGAGTCTACCCGGTCCAGTCTTTCATGTTTTTCAGGCACTTGTACTTTTCCCCACTCTTTATTACCATACAACTGTTCATAGAAAAATCCGAGTTTTTTATGTTCGTATGTACCTACAATAACTCCTCTGTCAAGGAAAACATTGAATTCCTCACAACAGGTTTCTGGTAACAATGCACATGAATAACAAGCTGCAAGATTAAGTGAATCTCGTCCCTGACCATTGCTTAAGGAACATACAGGATCATTTGAGCAACTCACTGCCGATTCAATAGCCTTTTTATAAATTCCCGGAAAAGTATCATGATATCCCTGGCGCACAAGCCCACCCAATGTACCTTCCGAATCACCACTTGCTGTGTATATTAGAATTGCTGCCATTTCTTTTCCCTCTGCTTCTTCACCACAATAAATTCTTTCTTTTAAAGAAGAGATATTATATCCACATTCAAAACTCAACTGTTTTATAAGCAAATGCGAAATAGTATGTAGCAAAAGAAACTTACCAGATATCTTTCGTGGATTCTGACTTCCTAAAAATGAATTATCATAGTTATCCTGAAGCGTTTTTATTCTTTTTTCCAATACCGTATTTCCAGATCTCCACTTATTAATAGCATCCTCATCAAATTCAATAAATATCCCCTCTCCATAAACATTATATCCAGGATACCATTTCGTCTCCTTTTCTTTAACAGAAACAAATTTAGATGAATGCATTTCTATCATAGATGCCGGAAAAGGTTCAATACGCGAAAAACCAAGCAACACTTGTACTTCCCGAATTTTTTCTATAAGAGATATTTCTTTTACGAATGGAATATTATATAAAGAAATATCTGTTGAAATTCTCTTAAAGTCATCATATTCTGTTCCACTTACAGTTGCTCTCCCTGATAGCGCATCAAATTCTGCGGCTCTGTAGGCAATACTAGATGTGTCATAATTTTTTTCGGTACTATGAGAGACTCTGCGTTTAAGTATTTCTTTGACCTGTTTTTTGTCAGCCCCCAAGTTTATAGCAATTTTTTCAGCATACTCATCTATAGTATCTTGAATACCTAATTCCATGTTTTCAGCCGAAAGTCTTTTCCCCATTTTTCGGGTCTGCTCAATAGAAATCCTAAAATCATTATATAAATTACTTTCCTCAATCATGGTATTAAGTATATTCGAATATGGCGGAATAACCAGTGAACTTGCCGTTACAGGAAAGTAAACAGATGAGCTACCACGTTGAAGAACTTTTGGATATAATCCGCAGTCGCATTTTTCATGCTTCCATGGATGTCTTCCACGGCATGTAAAATCGTATTTTCCCGGATACTTTTCATCAATCTTTTCAAATTCTCCTTCATTAAAAGCTCCTGCCAAAGTTGCACTTGCTCCGCATGTTTTACATTTCACCCTTAAACCTTCCAGCCCTTCAGACGAAACAGGGTTTGTTGAAAATTCCAACTGAGGATTGTTGCATATATCCTTAGCTCCGCCAAAACTTTTAGCATGAACCCATTTTACCCATGGGAAATCATCGATATGTCCATGTTCGCATACTGTTATAATTCTCGCCACAACAAGTTCTATGTGATGTGTTGGGCATAATAAATGCTTCGCCATATTTCTATTCTGAATCTTATCATTCTCTTTGGCAATCTTATTATATTCTTGAATCCATTTGGAAAGCGGTTGAAACTTTCTGCATTTAGGACAGAAATACCATTCTGGGAAACGCGCATATGCTATACCATCGCGCCCTTTTCCTCCAGCAGGCATTCCAAAGTAACTAACACCTAACGCTTTTTCAAGACGTTCATCATGAATTTTTATTACTTCATTTTCCCAATACTCTGGTGCAGCTGTCATAAGTGTCTGTGACGGAAAATCAACCATTGCTCCAACACCATACTGAAGAACTGCTTGTGATGCTCGTACTGAATGAGAAGTTGAATTAAGTCGTACTTTTTCCACTGATTTATCACTCATATCTATTTATCCTCATTCCATTCTATAATACTTCCCGGAACCATAACATCTACATTTCTCATAGAAGTCATGGTTTCAAAAGCTGGATCATCCCTGTATGTTCCAAAAATTTTCAACAAACGTTCACCCGGTCCATCAGGATTTTTCACCATAAATTTATCTCCATAAAAAAATGTTCCATCTGATTCTTCCGAGAGATCCTGCCATTTTTCAAAAATGTCTTCAATTTCCTGCCGTACACACTCTGAATCATCATTCATATAAGGATTAACCCTATGATTAACACTTTTACATCTTTCCACAATAAAATCTGTTATTTCATCTATCTCTTTCTGATATTTATCTTTACGGAAATTAGCTGCAAAATTGTCCAGTTTTAACGACGGATCAGAAAGTCTAAGATAAGCGATTAACACAGCATGCAGTGCCCTTTTTCTTGCGGGACTAGAAAAAGGCGTAGCACCTGTTGGTTCAACATATTTATAAAATGATTCATGGTATGGACGGAACTGTTCATAATGTGATCTATCCCTACTTTTACCTCCATCGTACATAACAAATGCCATTCCAGGATATTCTCTACCAACACGACTTGATGCCTGAATATATTCACTCGTAAGTTTTGGCTGACCCACAATTAACATAACATTCAGCCTTGCTACATCAATTCCAACAGATATCATATTTGTTGCAAGCACAATATTAGCCGGCAATGGTGATACTCTATTTTTGATATTTTCCGCTGAATACTCCACTTTTTCAAGTTTATCCAATGTCCTGTTTAACTCAGTAGTTGTCAATCGGCTCGTAAGCTCGTCTGCCGAACCTATACTTCTTACATCTGAACTGGATTTTAGCCGGAAACACATACGTTTCATGAAATCTTTTACGTCATCATCAACCATTGTCGATGCTTTCCCAAGATCTTTCAAACTGTTATAATATGCTGTCACAGTCCAGAGTTTGTCCCGTATAGTATCTGGGATATTCATATCTTTTGCCTTTTGAAGGAGAGCTGCAATTGAACGGATTTCCATCATAGCTTTTGTCTTTCCTGATGGCATAAGCCCGATATATTTCCTTCCATATATTCCATTTGCATAATCTATCTTGGATTCGCGAGCAAAAAATGAATCTTCTGCGTCAAGCGCCGGATGTGGAAACTGTCGAACATCTCGGTCATACAGTGCAGCACACTGCTCTACTGCTCGTCGTATGGTCGCAGTAGATGCAACAATTTTTGTAATACTTCCTTTCTTCCGACACAACGCATCGATTGCACTCTCATAAAGACCGGCTATCGTTCCTAAAGGTCCAGATATAAGATGTAACTCATCCTGAATAATCAGCTCTGGTGCGCGGTTATTGTTTCCAACCGCAAAAAAGTTCCCAATTTCACCGTTCCATGGAAGCATTGCAAATTTATCTACCGTTCCAAATAAAAGTGTTGGCGGTTCTCTGTATAATTCCTCATCCACGATTTGAACTGGAAGTCCATTGCCAAAATCGCATGCCTGTCTTGTACATAACAACTTGAAATGATTTCCAGAACGCATCTGATAGCCAAATTCCCCACGCTTTTTCCCATTCTTATCTTTTTCTTTCACAAGTCTAGTTCCGCACCACGGACATTTCAAGACTTGAAATTTATTATATTTTTCCTTCGCATACTCAAGATTATATGCCGTTACATTATTTAATTTTTTCAAACACTCACTTGCTGTTTTATTTTTATTTGGTGTATGTTCTCCACCAATCCATAAGCCAATTGTTATTGGTTTCTTTCCAAGTGAATATGATGGGTAATGACTTCTCTTCGCCTCACAGTCTCTCCTAATATACTCACATGCGCATATTAACGTTGATGCTCTTGTAAACTGTTGTGCTGCAAGTAACCGTAGTGTATATCGCATAATAACAGTTGTACCGTCACTAGACTCAGGATAAACAAATCGTCTATAAAAAATAGTCATTGCCGTAAGACCAAGATATGCTTCTGTCTTACCACCTCCTGTAGGAAACCAAATCAAATCAACCAACGAACGGTCTTGGGACGTATCATCTGTAACAGAAACAACGTCAAGTAGCATAAATGCAAGCTGAAACGGACGCCATGCATATTTGTCATTCGGATATTCACGATCAGCAGTATAATAATCTGTCTTCCTTAATGCATCCGACAATTCCTTTTCATCTGGGAAACTCGCAGGCCACCGCTTCTGAATATTCAACTGCACCCTTTGCATAAACATCGCACGGTTAGCAAGGCAAAATGCGTTCCATGCATTTGGATTATTATGAAGCACCTCTATTCCCCTATTCATCCTATCACATGCTTCGCGACATCCTAAAATATTTTTACCGGCAATTGTTCTGTATTTTTCCTCCAACTGCGGTACTTTTTTCATTATGTCATTAATCCAATCAGAATATGCCTGTACAAAGCATTTCAAATCATTTAATTTTTTATCTTTATCCGTTTTATCAAGATCCGAAAGATATTTCATCGATAATGTTTTATCTGGCACACCATATTTCGGATTGATTCCAAACTCCATTGATGGCACTTCTTTCTGCGGGAAAAAATCATTATATATATAACCTTCTCCACTTCCATTAATGTTCCAATCCACTGCAGTTCCAAGCCCAGTTCCATATACATGCTTATTTCTATATTGCAGTTCCAATGACTGCTCCTCGTCATCAAGAATATTAAAATCTGTTGAACCAGTATATTCCACAAATGTAAAATTGTTATTTTCACTACTGATTTCTATTTTAGGTTGAAAAACACAGTTTGTCCCGCTTGGATACCCTTGTTTCTTATTCACCACCATTACAGTAACTGATGTAGAACCATTATCCATTTTTCTTCTTAATGCTGTAATATTAAGCAAATCTGATTCAAAATTTTCAGCATGATCTACATAATCCATATCTCCAAATACAATTGAAATATCATCAAATTCATATGGTTCCCTAACATATCCATTTCTCATCTGATTTGCCAATTTATACATATTGTCAATTAAATGGTCTTCATCCGATCCTAAAATATCTTGATTTTTTATCTCAGTTACTCTTTTTCTGTTAAAGTCGTTATTCATAATCAAACATTTTTCTTTCGAATTATATCCGATATATGACTCTATCACTTCTGGCACTTTCCACTTCTCTTGGTTTGCAGGCTCAAACGGAATTTTACATTCTTTTAAAGTTGCTCGTCTATATGTGCCATATTTTAGCGAAAGATTTATCCTATCAGTTTTTCCATTTACTAAAAACGTAATTCCAAAAGAAGATGGCATATTTTGCATTGCAAGACTCACTTCTTCATCCATGCCATCTTCCGAATCCGGATCATCTCCTATCAGACTTTGATTTTCTTCTGATTGATTTGAAAGTGATTGTATCTTGTGATCGCTATTTTCACTATCCTTATTCTCTATATCATCTTCACCTGTTGATTCCACATCAGATGAGTCTTCCATTCTATCTGTATCATTATTATCTGCATTCATCTTATTATTTCGTGGGAATAAAATTCCTACAGAATAGCGAGTTTCTGGTGGTGTTGTAATCAGTTCATGTTCCTCATCTGGAATTGATACCTCCGATCCTGGTCCCAAAAGTTCTTTTTTAATCAATTCGATAAAATCATCTCTAGTTTTCAATAATTCTTTTTTATCCAACACTATTTATAATCCCCCTTCAAAATCTACCGGTCGATTCGTCATATAAGACGGTATCCTCCTGTCAACTTTTGCTATTCTGTCTATCTGTAAAATAATCGCCATTGTACTTAATCTGCCATATAATTCAGCTGGAATATATGTACTTACATATTCTTTCCCCTGTAGTTTTTTTACAATTGCATTTCCAAGTTCTGCTAATATCTTTTTTCTAATCTTCCTTATTTCTGCACATGCATCAAAATATATATCTATATTAGATAACATATCTTCATCTCTGGTTAGCATAGCAATCTGATAAAAAGATTCTTTCTTTTGTGGTCCCACAATATGTGCATCTTCATTTAACCATACCTGAATAGCAGCTACTTGAACATTTGTTCCGTTTTTCAACATTTGTTCAGCAATCTCTTTTGGTGTTTTTTCTGTCCTTTTCATATAATCCAAAAGATCTTCCTTCCATTGTCTGGACATTTTATACCATTCCTTAATTTGTGACTTTGTATCCTTTTTTTGAATAAATATCTTCAAAATATAATCCACAATATCGCGCGTATCTTCGTCACGATTAAAAAATAATATATTATCACCAATTTCTACTCGTTCTGACCGTTTTTGTACAACCTCTTTCTTTTCAAAATCTACAACATATGCCATATACTGTTTTGTCAGCATAGCTCCTTCACCATCTTCAAAATGAATCAAACGTATAACCTCTGATATTGGTGAGGATTTCCCCATATATTCATTACGTACTACAGTATCAAATTTTATTGCTAAACTCTCTTCTGAATATTTTTTCATTTCATTATCTACTTGTGATATCTCTTCTATTTCTTCAACCTTTTCAAAATAAAATTCATTATTTTCTAATTCTAAATCTTCAGATACTTTTTGTCTTTCATTCAAAAGATGATTAATTTCTGCATTCTCTTTACTCTTATAGTTAAACATCATTTCTTCAGGTTCATAAAGAAGAATAGATATATTTTTTGCTGAAACGCAATGAAATATATCAAAATTTGATCTATCTAAATTGCCAACTACCAAAATCTGATCATATTCTTTGTTATTATCAAAACGATTTGCCGATACTATATCTAAATTTAAAGCGTCCTTATTATATTCTCCTAATACATAGTTCCACATTATCCCAACATGATTAACTTTTGCCACAATAATAGCTTTTTTATCCCGTCTGTTTTCTCTAACAAATCGCCGTATATATTCTCTTTTAGGAGAATTTTTCTTATACTCTTGTATAAGTTTTTCCAATGTATTTATGATAACCTTTCCTGGCATAAACAGATTATCCGGAAGCAATAATAACTTCTGCTTTAAATCATCCAATCGGACGGTCGGATCATAACTTTGCATTTTTTCATCATCAACAGCATTTTTTATGTCTTCTTCTGAAAATGCTGTTGTCATAAAAAACTTCATTAACGCATATGATGGTATAACAACTTCTGATCTTGTAACATCATCCAATTCATCATTTCGAATAAGCCGGACAGCGTTTTTAAATTTTTTATATTCTCCCCAGCTGATAATTCCTCCGACCTGTATTTTCTCTATTTCACGATCTATGACCGTATCAACCTGACTGCTTATTTTCAACGTATATTCATTTTTGTTTTTTACAGGAAGCATATTTTCTAAAAGGAAATCTTTTGTACAAGCATATATCGAAGCCGATTCATACTGAAACGCCAATTCCTTAACAGAAGGAAGATCCATTCCTCCACATATAAAAGCAAACTTAATCTTTTCACGATTCATTACACTCGGAATTTCTGTTATTCCATGTTCAATAATACGATTTCCACAAACAAATATGCCAAGGCACTCATTTCCATCGTATGCATACGTCTGATCAATAGCTACTGAAATTTTAGCTGTAAATTTCAGCATTACTTCACCTTTTTCAGAATTAACACCTAATGGATACTCCCTATCTTCCGTAAACCATGATGCCGTCGCCAATTCAGCCAACCCAATCTCTGATTTTCCATAACGGATATAAATATTTTCCATATAATATTCCGCCATGGTTTTTTCCATTACAAAAATAACAGATGCATCTGTTATCTGTGGTATTTCGTTTTCCGCACATCCAAGTAATTCTGAAAGAAATTTTTCTCACTTTCCAGTTTTTCTCCGAATTCCCCTACCATCATATCTTGTCGATTCACCATAATAAGGGGTAATTTTTGCCCAGCTTATCCGCCCAACTTTTATGATTCCGCCACCTTGTAATATGCATGCCCTTTCTACTCCATCCTCATTCTCAATTCCTTTAAATTTTCCACGCTTATTATTATAAATCACCGGATCATCTATATCGAGTGAACGTACTATCTGCTCCACATCCATTCCATTTCCCAAAATAGTAGCAAATGTAGCCCAAACAACCGCAACAGCCATAAAACATGGCGAATCAATATGTAAGGCTATTCCACGCCCTAGACTGTTTTCATCTGAAACCGTCCCGGTCAAAAAATTCATAAAAGATTTTATAATATATTCATCTGATATAACCGCTCTTCCCAGACATATATCACATTTCTGTATAATGTCATGTACTTTTTCAAAATCCATCATATTCTCCAAATTCTATTCTATAAATACATCCATTTTATCACCAACGTATTCCAATTCATATTTTCCATCTTCATAACTGATACAGTCCATTTTTTCCATGTCCTTCAATATTCTATATACTGACACTGTTGATATATTTAGTTGTTCACTAACTTTTTTTACACCAAACTCCTGTGCGATACCAACTGCTTTTACAAAATCGCAATATTTTTCAATATTTATCTTTCTCTGTTTATTTTCCATCAGTTCTCTTGCTTTTAGAATAATGACTTTCTGCGCTCCTGGAACTTTGTACTGTTCTATTTCCTTCTTAGAAAAATTCTTTATCATTAAATTTATACAATTTTTTATAAAAACAGCCATCTCTTCAATAACAGGTATTGAAACTGAATTTCCAAACTGTTTAAATTTCTGCTGATTAGATATTCCATCTGGAAATGAAAAGTGATCCACATTATTTTCATCTACAAAACCATATCCAATAAATCCTTGAAGTTTCCCCCATTCAGTAGGCGTCATTGTTCTAATAAATTTAGTATTAATAGCTGTCCTTTTCGGCGCTATCAACTTTCCAGCACATTTTTCCCCGTTTTTCGGATCATATATAAGATTTCTTTCCTTCCCTGATCCACCTGTTGCCAGAATTGTATTTGCAATCGGTTTTTTAATTCCTGGTTCATTGACTATCCTATATCCAAATCCGTTTCCATTTTCTTTTTGCCTAATCTTGTGATTTTCCAACGTTTTCAAATAACCTGATGACATAAAATACTGTGCCGAAACATCTGATTCTAAAATCTCTGTCAAATCGTGATAAATCTGTTTAGTTCCTCTTTTGGGAAGTTCATTTGGAATTTTATTTAAATGTTTACCGTAATAATCCCTGCTAAACGCAACAATATATACTCTTGGTCTGTTTTGCGGTAAACCAAAATATTTTGTATTTCTAATAAACGAAGTTTTATTATATGTCAACTTATCATTATCATGATTTACCCCCACCACATGATAATTTAACTCTTTTTCTAAAGTATTAATAATTATTTCAAACGTTCTACCCTTATCATGGCTGACAAGATTTTCCACATTTTCAAGGAAAACAACTTTTGGCATCGTCTGTTGAATAATCTGTGCTATCTCAAAAAATATTGTTCCTTTAGTTGTATCATGGAATCCCTTTAATAAACCAATACGACTAAATGTTTGACACGGAAAACCGGCCAACAAAACATCATACTCTGTCTGTCGTAAAATTTTTTTGAACGCAGCATCTTTTACATCATGTTCAGCATCGTCTCCAAATAAATGTTTATACGTTTTACAAGCATATTTATCAATCTCAGCAGACATAACATTTTCAAAATCACCTGCCAATTCAAATCCTCTTCTTATTCCTCCTATTCCACAACATAAATCTATCATTCGCATGTTTCATTTCTCCCTATAGTCTTATTGATATTGTATAAATATACTTCTGCCTTTTCAATGTCATGGCTACATCTTTACGCTAACCATCAGTAGGCATTTATATAATTCTAAAATTCATATTTAGTATGACATATTTTTCAAAATCGGTATTTTCTAGGATGGAAAATGCATAACCTAAAACAGCTTATTACTCCTCATTTTCTTCTAGCATAACCTCAAAGATTACTTCTTCAATTACTTTTATACATTCATCTGTTTTTTTCTTTATATCATTTCCCCAAAATCTGATAACTGTCCATCCAAGAAAATTCAATTCCTTATTTATTTCATTATCATGCTCTATATTTTTCCCAATTTTTTTAATCCAAAAATCAGGATTGCTCCCTTTTTCTAATTTCGGACGCAAAACTTCCCAATCCTTTCCATGAAAAAATTCGCTATCACAAAAGATAGCTATTTTATATTGGGTTATTGCAATATCTGGTGTTCCGGGAATCTTTTTATAATTTTTTCTATACCGAATTCCTTTTTTCCACAACGCTTTTCTAAGTAATAATTCTATAGATGTATCCTTTGATTTTATATTGCTCATGTTTTTATGACGCTGTTCTGGTGTTAATCGATCCATTTTATATCCTCTTTATAAATCAACGTATTTTCACATCTTATAGCTTATATTCTATTTTTTTATTGTAGCATAAAATACTTATTTATTTCCAAAAAACTCTATTTTAAGGCAAATTTAATTTAAAATATTTCTAATCATACTTTGTAAAAAAACAGCCTTACCACCAAGTTTTCTTCGATGATAAAGCTGTTTCCACTATCCACAGATCGCTATTCTTTTTTTATTCACAATTTCCGATTCTCTGATATGTTTAAAAAGAACTCTTCTATCTGGTTCCTCACTTCTACTTCCAAGAATATCATACGAAACCTCTTCTTGCTGTTCCCATGTTCCATAGGCATCTATTATACAAATCCTACCCTTTGCTTCCTGATCTCTGTCTTTTCCATAAACAAAGCAAACTTCTTCCCCTACTTTATATTTCGGTTTTCCAAGCTGCTGTATATAATCCTCTTTTTCCAATCTCTTTTGTCCCTTTCCTCTTACATACACGCACATCTATCCTATCAGAATCCGAACTGCCTTAAGGATCTTTTTCTGCTCATCTGAAGGTAATCTTTTCAGTTCATGGAGCAACTCATTTGTAACTCCACTTATCGAATAGGGAATTACATCGATCAATAAAGTGTCCGCTGATACTTGCAATGCATTTGCAATAGCTACAAATGTACTTAAATTGGCATTTTTTACCCCTCGCTCTAACGCACTTATATGAGTTACACTGATGTCTGCCAACTCTGCCAATTCTTCCTGTGTAAGATTTTTATTTGTTCGTATTTCTCTTATCCGAAGACCTACCATACGCAGATCCACTGTGCTCCCCCCCTTATTGCCTGTATTTTTCCTTTTCAGCTCAACCGAATTCTTATTTATAATCAAGACGATGCTGATTTTCAAACCAATAATCAAACGATTTTCGAGCAATGCGATATTCATTTCCAATTTTAATCACACTAAACAGTTTCTCTGAATACCCCCTTTTCACGATTTCATAAGCTTTATTTTTGCTGCATCGTAACTTTCTTTAAATATCCGATACCAAATATGTTTCCAGTTCTATATCTTGATTCGCATTTTCCTTACTCATTCTATCCCCTCCGGTTATCTTATGATTCAAAAATTATTTATGCTCCTTATATAAAACCTGCCTGTTAAGCCACGTTTCCAGTTTCTTTCGGTGAATCAGCACACGTTTACCTATTCGCACCTGCATATTCATTTCATAAGCAAAATTTCGTACTGACTTTTCTGAAATACCCAGCATATTACTTACTTCCCTAACGGACAATAGTAATTTTTCATCTTCTTTTATTTGTTCTTTCACAACAGCCATTTTCTCCATTAAAAATCATCCCATCTGACAATGATTTTTCTATTTTTAGAAAAGGGACTGCATAAAAACAGTCCCCCTTCTGATAAAATACCTATATCCAATATTCATATCGAAGTATAGCAAATATCCACATAAACATACAGTATCTATAGTTATAAAATCTACTTCTACAGGCTTATTTTTCCTTTATGTACAGAGCTTCTTTAGGGAGTTTTTTCCACCAGGGAACCTGTTTTTTCCATCTGTAAAGCGAAGAAATAAGCTCTGCAGTCGGAGATTTTATGATGATATTTGACCCTTGAATCTCGAACTTGATATTTTCAGATCCAGGTTTACGAAGAATATCCGAATCGTTTGTTGAAGATTTCTTCCGCATCTTTCCTGCCTCCGCAAGAAGCATATATGATAGTCTTGCCGGATTATATCCTCTTGATTTCAGAAAATCTTCCATAGTGTTTTGCAGCTCATTCGGCAAAAAAACATGGTATTCCTTGATTTTAAAGAAATCATATATAAAGTCCGGTTGTTCCCGTATAATAAGCTCCATATTTTTCTTAAACTCATCTAATTCCCGTCTTTTCCCATCTTGTAATAAAAAATTTATCACAGATTTACAAAAAGTCTCTGCCTCTTTCCATGTACTCTCTTTCTCTTCAAGAAATTTCAAAGTATCTACTAATTGTCGTTTTTTTGCTTCATACTTAAACCGTTCTTCTTTCGTAACTTCATTACTGCTTATACATTTATCTATTATTTCAGCAATCTGAAATACATCAAACACATATACCGCATCGTTGCATTCTGTGCCCATGGCTCCGGGATGGTGATCATAACTGCCAACGGAAGCGGCATGCCACTCATCACCATGAATTCCAGCGTGTTATCCAGCATGGCAGAATCGGAACCTGCGGTATTGATTGCCGGAAGGACTTTATAAAGCTCTCCTTCCAGATGCTCGGATTCCATGTTTTCCTCTCTGGCCCGCATCTTATCTGCATTGCCGCGAATGGTATTGATCTCTCCGTTATGTACGATGAAACGGTTCGGATGTGCTCTTTCCCAGCTTGGATTAGTGTTTGTACTGAATCTGGAATGTACAACTGCAATTGCAGATTCATAATCCGGGTTCTGCAGATCTTCAAAGAACATCCGGAGCTGTTTTACAAGGAACATTCCTTTGTACACGATGGTTCTGCTTGACAGGGATGCTACATAGGTATCATCACTGCTCTGTTCAAAGACTCTTCTTACCACATAAAGTCTGCGGTCAAAATCCAGTCCTTGTTTTACTTTTTTCGGTCGTTCGATAAATCCCTGCATAATGCACGGCATGCATTCGAGTGCTTTCTTTCCAAGGATCTCTTTACGGATCGGCACTTCCCTCCATCCAAGGAATTTCAGTCCTTCTTTTTCGACAATAACTTCGAAAATATTTTTTGCCTGATTCCTTTTCAGTTCGTCCTGTGGGAAGAAAAACATTCCCACACCGTAATCTCTCTCAGAACCTAAAAAGATGCCGAGGGGACGACAGACATTTGTAAAGAACTTGTGCGAAATCTGTAACAGTATTCCTACACCGTCTCCTGTCTTCCCTTCGGCATCCTTGCCAGCTCTATGTTCAAGATTTTCTACGATTTTCAGCGCATTTGCGACTGTATCATGACTCTTTTGCCCTTTGATATTCACAACAGCTCCGATACCGCAGTTGTCATGCTCAAAATCAGGGCTGTATAAGCCTTGTTCTGTATTTTGTTGTATTACACTCATATAACCTGCCCTTTCTGTAAAACGGTTTTGTTGTTGCTTTTATGATTTAACACTATACAGCATTTGTCTGCAAAAGTAAACCCCTAATTTTACAGAAATTGTCAGATATTATTTATTTTGTAAACTTTTTCAGTATTTTTCAGTTAATTATCGTATTTCTTGTCTTATATTTTTTATTTTTACATAAATTATAACAGTAATCAACGTAGCCAGTACAGTAATTCCAACTGCTTTTCCCTCTGTTCCCAGAATCCATTCAAAGCCCCCATACCACGAAAGCAATAATGACGTAATATTCACAACAATATGGAACAGAATCGGAGCTGCAATATTCCGGAATTTCTCATAAATGCAGGCAAGCAGAAGTCCGAGTGCCATTGCATAAAGTCCCTGTGGCAGATTTCCATGACCGACACCGAACAAAATGGATACAAACACACCTGCCTGCACAGCGGTAAGGCTCTCGCGCATCCGCCGGTAGATCATCCCGCGGTAAACAAGCTCTTCTGCGACCGGAGCCAGAATCCCGGCTCCCGCCAGCTGAAGCCAACGCGGTGCACTGTAAATGATCTGCTCTGTGCTCTGATAAACCTGGCTGATCCTCTGCATATTCATCAGCATGACGATATCATTCATCGCCACACACGCAGTCACTGCACCGACGATCATAACAAGCCACATTCCATATCGGGAAGCCGCTTTATATTTCCACCAGGATTCCTGCTGCTTTTCATAGCGTCCCTGATCTTTCCGGTAGATCCACACAATCATTGGGATCGTGATGATCGAAGAGACTGCCCCAATTCCCATATTGCTGCGTAGACCGCAGGAAAGTGCAAATGTCGCTACTGCGATCTCCACACCCCATTTGATCAGAACCGCACTGAACAAATACCAGATAATTCTCCCTGTTTTCCTGTCTCGCATTCTTCATCTCCGCCTTCTCTTACTCAAAAACTTTTCGGATTGCCTCTTCACTTCCATTTACAGAACCCTGTACCATGACCGGTTTTCCACCGCCTCTTCCGTCAAACTGTTCTTTGAGAATCTTGCTGTACGGGCGCACATCCTCTGTCTCACTGCCGATCACATAACGGTATCCACTCTCTTCGTTTCCTGCAAATACCGCACATACTTCTGTTCCTTTTTTCAGTACAAGGTTCATAAGCTCACGTGGTTCATTCCCACTTAATTTGCTATCAAAAATACAGACCTTTTTCTGTCCCTCCGGAATTTTTTCTGCCTGTGCTTCAAGAATCTGATATCTTGTCTCTGCAAGTTCACTCTTCAGCTGTGTACATTCCTCTTTTACGCGTTCAACTGCTTCAGCAATCAATTCTTCCTTCGCTGAAAGGCTTCCCATGATCGCCTTCACGCTTTCTTCTTTCTGCTGATAATCCTTCAGTGCCCTTCTTCCGCACAGCATAGTGATCCGGATACCGCCTTTATAATTCTGACTCTGCACCAGTTTGATAAGACCGATCTCTCCGGTAAAATACACATGCGGTGCACAACAGGCACACACGTCATATCCCGGTATCGTCACGATACGCACCTGTCCGTCAATCTCTATCTTACTGCGGTAATCCAACGTCTTCAATTTTTCTTTGGACGGATAACTTATCTGAACCGGTACATTTGCAAATACCGCTTCATTTGCCGCATTTTCCACCTCGCGAAGCTCCTCCTTCGTGAGCGGACCACTTAAGTCCAGAGTGCACAGCTCATCATTCAAATGGAATCCCACATTATCATATCCAAAACGTGCATGAACGATTCCCGATACGATATGTTCTCCGCTGTGCTGCTGCATCCGTGAAAAACGTTTGTCCCAGTCGATCTGACCGGTCACGGTCTTTCCTTCTTCCAGTTCTCCTTCCAGATAGTGAAAGATCTGTTCTCCTTTTTCCTGTACATCATATACTCTGATCCCGTCAATCACTCCAGTATCTGCTGCCTGACCGCCGCCTTCTGGAAAAAAGGCAGTTCTTGAAAGAACTGCCTCATATCCGTTATCACACGGGCGGCAGGACACAACCTCCGCAGTAAATTCCTGCAGGTGACTGTCTGTGTAAAACAATTTCTCTGTCATATGTCCTCGCCTCTTTATCGTATTGTCATTACTTCTGATGCTTCTGCATTTTTACATTCTTTCCGGTGCTTCAAATCCAAGCAGATCGATGCAGGTTGTCAAAATGTCTCTTGTCAGTGTAAGAAGGGCAATGTAGCTCTTCTGCTTCTGTTCATCCTCTTCTGCCAGGATCTTTGTCTCATGGTAGAAACGGTTAAATGCATTTGCAAGATCATAAATATATGCACAGATCTTGTGTGGTGCAAGTTCTTCGTATACATTCTCCATCACACTGCCAAACTTCGCAGCTTCCAGCATCAGAGCCTTTTCGCTCTCACTTGTAGCCGAAAGGATCTTGATATCGTCCATACTCTTTCCTGATTCTTTGTACTTGTTCAGGATTGATTTGATACGAACGATGGTGTACAGGATGTACGGACCTGTATTTCCTTCAAAAGAAGTGAATCTGTCTACATCGAATACATAGTCTTTTGCTGCCTGGTTGGAGAGGTCTCCGTATTTGATCGCAGCCATTCCGACCATCTTCGCTGTTGCTTTTGCCTCTTCTTCCGATACTGTACGGTTCTCTGTGATCTTTTCATACATCTTTTCTGTGATCTCGCGGATCAGGTTCTCAAGACGCATAACGCCGCCTTCTCTGGTCTTGAACGGTTTTCCGTCTTTTCCATTCATCGTACCAAATCCAAGGAAAGTAAGTTTTGTATCCTCTTTTACAATGCCGGTCTTCTTCGCGCAGCGGAATACCTGTACAAAATGCAGTTCCTGACGTTTGTCAACTACATAGATGACTTCGTTCGGCTGGAACAGTTCTTCACGCTCTACCAGTGTTGCAAGGTCTGTGGTATCATAAAGTGCTGCACCGTCGGACTTCAGGATCATACACGGTGGGATCTCTTTGGTATCGGTCTCTTCTTTGACATCTACCACGAGTGCTCCGTTATCAATATGCGCATAACCTTCCTTCTTCAGCCTTTCCACCATATCCGGAATGTACTTCTGCGCGTCAGATTCCCCTTTCCAGAGATCAAATTCGACATTCAGGTTCGCATAGTTTTTCTTCAAGTCTGTCACAGACACATTCATAATGTGATCCCAGATTGCACGGTAACCGCGCTTTCCGCTCTGCAGCTGGAAGGTCGCATCCAGTGCTTCTTCTCTGTAATCATCATGCTCTTTTGCATAAGCAGACGCTGCCGGATAGATTTCCTCCAGGTCACTGATGGTAAATGGTGCTTCTTTTGGATATTCTCCGGTGAAATTATCATCAAAATACGGAAGATCCGGCTGGCGTTTCTTCAGTTCTGTGATAATCAGTCCCATCTGATATCCCCAGTCTCCAAGGTGGATATCACCAACCACTTTATTGCCCATAAAACGGGTGATTCTCTTTACGCTTTCTCCTATGATCGCGGAGCGGAGATGTCCGACGTGAAGCGGTTTTGCCACGTTCGGTCCGCCGTAATCAATAACGATTGTCTTTGGATTCTCTACTTCTTCCGCGCCGAGCTTTTCGTCTGCTTCCATCTGGTTCAGATAATCTGCGACTGCTGCCGGGTTGGTCTTCAGGTTGATGAAACCTGGCTTAACTGCTTCTGCTCCGCTGATATATCCGTTCTCCGGAATCTTTGCCACAACTTCTTCTGCGATCATGATCGGTGCTTTGTGGTACTTTTTTGCACCTGCCATCGCACCATTGCACTGATATTCACATAAATCCGGGCGGTTGGAAAGTGTAACACGCGCCAGTTCTTTCTCGTATCCGGCATCTGCAAATGCCTGTTCCATTTCTTCTGTAATCAGATCCAGGATCTTCTTCATAGTATCGATCGTTCCTCTCTTTTTCATCATAAACGTTAGCGCAGACTCTTTGCCTGCGCCGCTTTATTTATTATATCTGAATCCTTATGTAAGCGCAATAGAAAATCGCAATCCGGAGACTGGATGTTGCCTGAAATTCTGCATTCTTTATGAATTTTTGGCAAGACAGCATCCACTTCTGCTGACGCACAACATTTTTTCATAGACTTTACCGCTTTTTTCAGACGTTACTGGCTCGCTGTATTTACAGTGTTACTGATCCACTGCATTTTTCAGATCTTCCACCGCCTGTGCGAGCATTGCATCTGAACCAAGTGCCTGTTCATAATCCGCTTCTACCTGTGCAAACAGCTCCTGCACATCTGTCTGTGCGGAAACTTCTTCAATTATCGTCTGAATCTGCTCGTCAGAGATCTCTGCCTGAATATCAAATTTTCCATCTTTGTCCTTGACCGCATATAAGGTTTCAAGTCCCGGTACTTCAGTGTAAATTCCACGGATCTTCATATTGTACCGTACATACAGGATCCTGCTGCCTTTTGCTTTGCCGTCTTTCGTGTAAATCGCAATCCCATCGTATGCTTCGGCATAGACTTCTTTTCCGGAAAGTTCCTGATAGTATGCTTCTACTGCATTCGCAAGCTCTTCGTCCCGGTTCTCCAGAAGTGGATTGGTTTCCATCGCTGCATATCCGGTATTTACTTTTGGCTCTTCTGTAACAACTGCACTTACTTCTTTTACCTCATCTTTTTTCTCTTTCGTAAGAAAAACGGTGACTCCCGCCGTCATAAAGCAGACCAGCAGATACACAAGACCAGTGTAGAAAATCTGCTTCTTTTGGCCTGTAAGGACGGGCATCCTTTTTTCTTCCGACATGGCATTTCCTCCTTTGCCACCTATCATACGCAATGCCCGCTTTTGCGTCAATAGCGAAGGAAGACTTGTTTTGACTGGTTTTGTCGAAGCGATTATTTATTCTTTTTCTGCATTAAAATTGCTTTATGCTGATGCCAACTCTGTGTATCAAATCACTTTCAAATGGTATTTCGGCTGCTATTCTGTTCATCCCGTTTTACTTGTCCTGTTCGAAATTTCTTCTTGATTTTTTTCTGGGCAAGTGCTATATTAGTAAATGTCCTTGTAGCTCAGTGGATAGAGCACCGCCCTCCGGAGGCGGGTGCGTCAGTTCGATTCTGATCAGGGACGTGAAAAGACTGTGAAGCTTTTATGGCTTGACAGTCTTTTTTATTGCCACTAATCCAATTCCCACCTGAATCCGTTCTTTTGCTTCTATACGCTTTGCCTGAATCAGCAGAACACCAATAATGATCAAGAAAAATCCAGCCTATATTACAGCCATTTCCGGCTGCTTTCAACTAATTTATTCTTTCTTCAAAGCCTCCTCTATATCAGTCGGCAAGCACCCCATAACGTAAGAACTCCAATCACTCCTGCGCATCCTGTCATCCAAAGAACTTCTATCCGATGCATTTTCTTCAGGAACTTTTCTTCCATTCCAAGTGACTGTAAGATTTCCCCTTCTCTTTTTTCTTCCTGCTTCTCCGCAAGAAACATCTGATACAAAACTATGGAAATCAGAATCATGTAAAACACTGCAAAAATGCTGTACATTCCTATAAAGGAATATAATTCCTGACGTATTTTCTTATACTCTTCATGGTTATTCTGCACCTTTACAGCTGTTCCCTGTTTTAAAATACTTAGAATATGCCCTTCCGTATCATACGCATCCGCATCATCCGATACCAGAATTTTTACGATCTGATCATATTCCATAATTCTGCTTTTCCCAAATTTCTTCCAGAAATTCTTTCCAACAATCATCGATATACCAGATCCACCTATCTGTGGATTCCGCACATCTTCTTCCTTCATGCCACGTAAAATCGCTGTTACTGGAATCGGATTTTCGTTTCTACTTCCATTCTCATTCAATGTATAAACCGGAAGTTCATCACCAACCTGTACCGTATCTTCTGATATTCCTTGTCCGTCCGGGCTGACTGCACTCAGATATTTTCCGTCATATTCCTGCAACTCTGTAAGATCCAGAATGCAAAAATCTCCCTGTTCAAATTCTTCTTTTGTCAGGCTGCCTTCATCCAGATTTCTCAGAAAACGCTGTATATCCTGCCATCTGTCTATTGTAAGCAAAGACAATCTTACTTTCTCAATAGATATCTTTTCCTTTATTGATGTCTCATTCAGATATGCCACCAATGTTTCGACTACTTTCTGAAAATACTCGCTTTCAGCATATTCTGACAGATCAATCCAGAACTCCTCTTTTTCATTGTTATGATATTGTTCTACAGAAGTTACTCCGGCAACCTGTTCCAGTTTATCAACTGTCTGCCTGGAAATTCCCGGAGAATTCGTAATCTCCATTGTACTCAAATAGTATCCATTTCCTGTCAGCCTTTGATATACTTTCAGTTCTTCCTGTCTGGTTGATATTTCCATCTTTCCAAATCCCACGATCAGCAAAGCACTTGCCAGAAGAACAATTTCTACACTCTTACGCACACGATGCATCTGCCATTTATGAAGTAAAACTCTTCCCGGCGTGAATCGGACGATCTTCCTGTACTTTCCCCTTCTTTTCTGAACTTTCTTCTTTTTTTCTTTCAGAAGTATGCAAAGCTGTACTGCACTGAGTCCATAACTTGCAGCAATACATAAGATACTGAAGCCAGTTTCAAAAAGGACTCCTTCCCATGCAATCGCCTGTGGTAATGTCTGCTCGGTTATCTTTTCAAAAGCAGGGATAACCAGCTGGTAAATCCCAATCCCTGCAAGATTTCCAACAATAACAGCTCCTACACCAAACAGAACTGCTTCCCAGAAAATAATCTGGTACATCTGCCCTCTTCTCATTCCAAGTGCATCCAGGAACCTCCAGAACTGTTCTCTTGAGATAATCGAACGCGATACCGTAAGAAACAGGATACAGATCGACGCACCACCAATCAGAAAACGGATATTTTCCAGAAAATCCATATACGGAAGACTTACATCAGAAAGTTTGTCCTGTTCCACATTGTCATCCATGCCGTAGGTAAATTCTTCGCTGTCTTTCAGATCTTTATAAACACTTTCACTGCCTTCTTTCGCTTTTACAAGCATATGCATATCCTGAACAGAGCCGATCCTGTTCCCGCCTTCCTGTGTCACAATTCCAGTTGGAAACCGATGCCGGTTGCAGATTTCCCAGTTTATCTGATAATCTTTTAGGATCCCGCATAAAGTATACGAATAGCTTTTTGATTCCCCCTGATCCAGAATGGAAAGCGCCGGTGTAATATCCAGTGTAATCTCTTTTCCAAGCATCTCCTCATATTCAAGTGAGCGAAGTGTACTGTATTCCATTACGATCTCATGCTCATTTTCCGGCAGGCGTCCTTCTTTCATTTCCAGTCTACCAAGCTTCCACGCCGTCTCGTCCATTGTCCCGATATTCATCTGACGGTTTTCCAGATAATCTCCGGCGATCGCCCCATAGATACTTATTTCCCCGGTCTGTGCAAGAAATGGATTCTCTTCTGCCACTTTTACCGAGCTTTCATCCATATCCAAAAATACCTGTTCCCACTCCCCATATACTGCTTTACGATTCTCGACATATGCGGCTTTCAATCCTTCCGACATCTGAAAACCAATCTGAATCAGTGTGCAGGTAAGAAGCAGGACTGAGACTATCAGGATACTGTATTTCTTCTGGCTGCGGATTCTTTTTATACTGAGTTCCCGTTCAATTCCATGTCTTTTCTCTCTTTTCATCGCAATGCACCATCTTCCATATACACAATCCTGTCCGCATAATTGGCACTGTCCATATCATGTGTCACCATGACAATTGTCTGACGGTAAAGCTCTCTGGATGCGCAGATCAGTTTCATGATCTCCTGTCCAGTCTGATAGTCCAGATTCCCGGTCGGTTCATCCGCAAGGATCACTCCCGGCTTTGCTGCCATTGCACGGGCAATTGCCACTCTCTGCTGCTCTCCACCAGATAACTGATCCGGATAATCTCCGTTCCTGTCCCATAATCCGACCTTTTCAAGAAGCTGTCGGATATAAGCTTTATCCGGTACCGTATGCGCGATATAAAGCGGCATACATACATTGTCCCAGATCGTATACTCCGGCAATAACTGATACTGCTGAAAAATAAACCCGATTTTCTTCTGCCGGATCTTGCAGATCTTCTTTTGGGAAAGCCCGTTGATCTGTATTCCATTCAGGAAGACTGCTCCGGTATCTGGCTTTTCCAGTGTTCCTGCAATCTTAAGAAAAGTCGATTTCCCGGATCCGCTTCGTCCCATCACGGCCACAAATTCACCACTTTTCACTTCAAAAGAAAACTCCTTTAATGCTGTGATTTTCTTTTCACCAAGAATATAGCTTTTACTTACCTTGTCCAGTCTGATTACGGTTTTCATCTTCTGTCACCTCCTTCATTTGTTAGTCTTACTATAGCAGATCTGTCTTTCGTTTCACTTACCCTAATCTTACGAAATCGTAAGATTTCTCTCTTCCTGCGCATGGTCTTTTGCGATCATCTTCGGCAGGATAAACTGGAAATTTACCGTCTCTTCCAAGCCGCTTCGATCCACAACCTTCAGTGTTCCCTGATGGAGCGTGACAATTTCCCTTGCCAGATGCAGACCGATTCCAATTCCACTTCCCTGTCCCATCTGGTAGAAACGGTCAAAAATCAGCTCTCTTTTCTCTTCTTCAATCCGTTTCCCCTGATTGGTGATATACAGCTTGTAATAGTCCGTATCTTCTTTCAGCAGAATCTGAATCCTGCTTCCTATATCTGCATATTCTATGGCATTTTTCAGTACATTTTCCATTGCCTCTTTCAGCCAGAATCCGTCACAGGAAAGCAGGCATTCTTTTGGAACATTCTTTTCAAATCCAACGCCTTTTTCTTCCGCTAAAGGCTGTGTTCTGTCTATACATTCTTCGATCAGTCCGGTCAGATTTTCTTTTTTCCGCTTCATCCAAATTTTCCCGGAATCAATCTGCGCAATCCTAAGAAGCACGATCGTCATATCGGACATCCATTGCACCTTTTTCACACAGTCTTCCAGCTTCTGATACCGTTTTTCATCCTCTTCTGTCACAAGAAGCACCTCCAGATTCAGAAGTGTTCCCGCAATCGGTGTTTTTAGCTGATGGGAAATATTTTCCATGTAAGTTCCCATTTTCTGCCGGTCACGATGCAGAAATTCTTTTTCTTCCGCCAGCTTTGCTTCCAGTTCCCTATCTTTTTCTGCCAATTGATTATCCAGTGCTTTTTTCCGTCTTTTCTCCATGTGCAGTTCTGTCAGCAGACCAACAATGCAGATGATGCCGATCGCAGCCACAAACACACCTATTCCGTAACTTCGGATTCTCTTTTCCAGCCAGATTTTTCCTGTCTCTTCATACCCTGCCTCTTTCAATGCCTCGCAGCCCTTCTGATATGCTTCTTCATCCGGTTCTATAAAGGCAGAAACCGTTCTGTCTTTTTCTGTCTGTCCGATCCAGGAAACAACCTGTCTTTCATAATTTTCTGCAAGAATATTCTGGTATCCATAAAAAGCCAGCAATATCAAAAGAAAAATCAGAGTCCATTTTCCCGGTATTCTCCATTTCTCCGTCTTTCTCTCAGATCTCATCATACACATCCTCAGCTTTCAGCGTCCATGCATAACCGACTCCACGCTTTGTCTCAATCGGATCCTGCTCATTTTCTGCAGTCAGCTTCTTTCTCAGCCGGTTCATATGTACAGACAAGGTATTGTCATCGATATAATTTTCATTGAAATCCCAGATAGTGTCCAACAAGAACTCCCTCGCAACAAGATTCGGTGCGTTTGCAAGAAGGCTGCACAGAATCTGATATTCGGTCCTTGTAAGATCGATTCGGACACCATCCTTCTGCAAAATCTGCTTCTGCAAATCCAGTTCATATTTTCCGCTTTTGATTCCTTTTTTCACTTTCTTGCCGTTTTGCATACCGGTACGTCGCAGCAAAGCCTTGATTCTCGCAATAAATTCAAATGTGCGGAAAGGCTTGATCACATAGTCATTTGCTCCCGCTTCAAATCCTTCTACGATAAATTCTTCACTGTCATAGGCTGATAAGAAAAGAATCGGATTGTCTGTATATCTGCGGATCTCCCTGCAGAGCATGATTCCGTTCCCGTCTGGCAGCTTCATATCCAGTACATACAGCATATATTCTTCTCCTCGAATCCTTACGAGTGCTTCGCTACAAGACTTCGCTGCAACCGCATTCCATCCCTTTAGTTCCAGGATATCTACGATTCCCTGTCTTACCAGGTCGTCATCTTCAATTACTAAAATTTCTGTGTTCATGCTCGGAATTCCTTTCTTTATTTCTATTGTATGATTACGTAAGCTGACTCCTACTTGATTCGTATACTTTGTACACCATCTCGCTTAACAGCCAGGTGATGTACATTCGACAAATACAGATTCTTGTGCAAGCACAAATCTGCACTTGGCTCATCGTATACACAAAAAGGTGCCGCAAACCTGCGACACCTCTTTAAGTCTTCTTCAAATGATTATCCAGCAGGCGTGCGCTTCTCCTGCATCTCTCAGGTTTCCCCTGTCTATACCATCGGCGTGTGGATCGCACGAAATCTTCCACCTTAGATAATCATATGAATGACTTTTTCTCTACATTCAGTATATCAATATTATTCTCTTTTGTAAAGAATTTTCTTGTTGCGCAGCAGCCTGTTCCATTCCTTATCATCTATTTTCATAAATGTGATAATTGAATTTTTGTAGTCCAGATTATCCTTTGATGTAATCAAACGTAAAACCATTTTAAATACTTCTTTAACGTCCTTAATTTCTTTTAGTATCAACGCTGTATTGGGTTTCTTCGCTTCAATTATATAATCCGGATCCCGTATTATCTCGTCAAAGTATGTAGAAAAAAGTTCATAATCATTGGGATGTCTTTCCCGAATATGCATAATCTGCACAACAGTTATAATAACTTCATCTGTTACTATATCCTCTGCTATACAATGGTATATTTCCCTGTCAATTTTCCCTACTCTATACACGTTTATAATCTATCCCTACTTCGCCACGATCCGAATCTCCTCCCCATCAAAGTAATACACGGAATCCGAAAGTACTTCCTCCGGTGCCACTCCGGTCTGATTGATCTCTTTTACCATTTCCTGCATCCGCTCCGGCTCCAGTCCAAAGCTTTCCGGCACCAGTATCACTTCATGGATACTGCTTGGCAGGATATAGAAATCCCCTCTGATCATCCCCCTGACCCTTTCCCGGAAATCCGGATACCGCATCACTGCTGCCCCCAGACTGCACTGCTCGTTCGTCGCCACATACATAAAGCGCACAATCTGCCGGATCTGCACCGGATAGATCCGCGGTGTATTCTTCTCGGCAAGACGGCGGATCTCTTCCTTTTCTACACGCCAGTACCGCAGATGCTCGTTGCGGATCTGGATCGCCGCCGAGCCAAAGCGTGTGTTGTCTATCTGGATATAATAGACCACTGCCAGATCCAGGAACGGCTCATAAGGAATCTGCTTTAACAGTTCTTCGTTGGCATCCCGCCGGATCAGCTTGTACACGATATGCTCTTTTACATGATTAAAATCAAACAGATTCTGACAATCACAGGTCTTCTTCACCCGTATCTCCTGATAAATACTGCAAATGGAATCCGCCAGATCCGGTACCTGCTGCCCCTTCAGATACTTCTGGTAAAATTCCTCCAGATAGATCGTCGGTGCAAGGTTGCTGTCCTCCTGCTTAAAAAGAATCCCTGTTCTTCTGGTTCCATTATTCTTCGTCACGGTGTACAACTCCGTCCTCACCTGCGCATCTACCTGTCCTCTGATCTCGCATAACATAGCATTCATAAATTCTGTATAATTCATCCGTTCTCCTTCCCGAAAGCCATGCGCCGCAAAAAACCTTTTCTGCCATCTTAAGGCAGCTTATGATTTGAATATCACCTGCATTCAAGCAGGTGTGTACTGCCAATTATATCTGCCCTTTTTTCAGATTACAAGAACATTCTTTTTCCCTCCAAAATGGCATTGACATGCAAAAAAGCCGAAAGCATGAGGACCTGCCTCCGCTTTCGGCTTTTATCTCTGTCTTAATTTTGTGAATTATGACGAAAGGATTATGCTCTTGAGCTGTACTCTCCTGTACGGGTATCAATTTTGATCTTGTCACCCTGGTTAACGAAAAGCGGTACAAGAACACTTGCTCCGGTCTCAACGATAGCCGGTTTGGTAGCACCTGTAGCTGTATCACCTTTTACTCCCGGCTCTGTCTCTGTAACTTCAAGTTCCACACTGATCGGCGGCTCTACTGAGAATACGTTACCTTCATGTGAACATACTTTAACCATCTCGTTCTCTTTTACAAACTTGAGGGAATCTCCTACTGTATCTCCATCAACTGCGATCTGGTCGAATGTCTCAACATCCATGAAGTGATAGAGTTCACCATCAGAATACAGATACTGCATATCTTTTCTGTCGATATGAGCGGTATCGAATTTCTCTGTCGGACGGAAAGTCTTTTCTACTACACCACCACTGATGATGTTTTTAAGTTTTGTTCTAACGAAAGCTGCTCCCTTTCCCGGTTTTACATGCTGGAATTCCAGAATCTGATAAATGTTACCTTCGATCAGTACTGTAAGACCATTTCTAAAATCGCCTGCTGAAATCATTGTAATATCCTCCTTATATATGCCCTGGGGCATTCCTTTTACTTTTTATATACATTACTTATAATTCTATAATAAAAAACTCTATTTTTCAACAAAAAATTTCAATCAATTACAGATTTCCCTGATTTTCCGTATTTTTTTGCTATTTCATATAGGCATTATAGAGTTTTTTATCCACATTTTTCTCGATTTCATCGTAAACCGGCTGCACTGCCTCACGGATTTCCGCTCTCAGTTCATCACTAAGTGTAACAATCTGTGTTCCACTGTCCTCAATTACTTTGATCTTGTCTGCAATCCGGTCATCCGATGCCTGGCGAGCCTCTTCTTTGGCGATCTCAGCAGCTTCTACAAGGATTGCCTGCTTATCTTCCGGCAGATCCTGAAAAAATTCATCACTGACGATCAGAGAGATCAGATGCGGCAGGTGATTGGTTTCCACCACATAATCCTGCTGTTCATAAAGCTTGTTGGATACGATAACCTCGTATGGATTCTCCTGGGCATCAATGGTTCCCTGCTGCAGCCCGATATACACCTCACTGAAACTCATCGGTGTCGGAGATGCTTTCAGTTTTTTCCAGAAATCCATATGGTAGGAATTCTCCATGGTACGGATCTTCTGTCCTTTAAAATCAGCCAATGATTCGACCATTTTATTCGTTGACATGACACGGAATCCCTGGTCTGCATAGCCAAGGAGCTTATACCCGCCATTCTCATAGACATCCTCCAGAAGCCCATAGAACTCCGGATCATCTACCTTTTCACGTACTTCATCAATCGTACTGAATCGGCACGGAATATCAAACACCGCAAGGTCCGGCATGAAAGTTACCTGCGGTGCGGTATTCTGGATCACAAACGGAATATCCCCATCCTTACAGCTCTCCAGAAGCTCTCTGTCCCCTCCGATCGTACCGTTCGGATAAACCTGGATCTTCATCTTGCCATCACTTAATTCTTCTACTTCTTCCGCAAATTTTTCTGCATAGATCTGTGTTACGGTATCCTCCGGACTTGCCGTTGCAAGCGGCCATGCATATCGCTGTACTTCATCATCCGCAACCGTCTTTTTCTGACACCCCGCACTGAGTGCAAGTGCCGCACATATTCCTGCCGCTACCGCCATTCTTACTGCTTTCTTCATGCTGCTACCTCCTATATCAGTGCCAGGCTGATCGCCGGGATAAATGTAATTAACAAAAGCGCAACAAGGAAGTAGCCGATCATTGGCATCGCATGTTTGGAAATCCGCATGATCGGGATATCTGTAAGCGAGCTTGCCACAAACAGATTGACTCCGATCGGCGGTGTTACAAATCCGATTGCAAGGTTGACAACCATCATGATTCCAAAGTGGATCGGATTCATGCCGACTGCTGTTACGATCGGCAGAAGGATCGGTGTCAGGATCAGGATTGCCGGTGTGGTATCCATGACCATTCCCACGATCAGAAGGAATACATTTATCACCAGAAGCAGGACGATCTTATTGGTAAAGTACGTCAGGATCCAGGTGCTTACCATCTGTGGGATTTGCATCAAAGTCAGAACTCTTGAAAATGCAATCGATGCTGCAAGGATAAACATGATCGGTGCATAGGTGCGCACGCCTTCCACCAGTGCCGGCCAGATATCTTTAAACGTCATCGTCTTATAAATAAACAGGCTGACGATCAGTGCGTAAAACACTGAAATGACTGCCGCTTCTGTCGGCGATGCAATTCCGGAATAGATGCATCCCAGAATGATAACCGGACTCAAAAGTGCCCAGAAGCTTTCTTTTAAAACCTTCAGAAGTCCTTTCTCATGAAGTTCCCCGACTACTTTCTGAATCTTTTCTTTGTCCTCTCCATTCTTTTTACAGTAATAAACTGCATAGACCATCAGAAGTCCGCCGATCAGAAGTCCCGGAATGATCCCTGCGATAAACAGGTCACTTACTGATTCACCGGAAGCACTTCCGAACATGATAAACGGAATACTTGGTGGAATAATAACTCCAAGACCACCTGCCACGGCTACGATTGCCGCGGAAAAATCCTTATCGTATCCAAGCTCGATCAGAATCGGGATTGTCATACTTCCGACTGCTGCAACCGTCGCCGGTCCGGAGCCTGAGATTGCACCATAAAACAGACAGGTTACAATGACCGCGCACGGCAGACCCGCTGTCAGCTTTCCAAGGAAATAGGAAAATACATCAAATAATTTTTTGGAAATGCCGCCTCTTGCCATGATGATTCCGGAAAGTACGAACATCGGAACCGCAAGGAGCGGAAAGCTGTCAATTCCTCCCAGCATAGAACGGATCACAAACTGTCCGCTGGCTGTGAAGGATGGATCAAAAGCACCCGGAAGGACCGATGCGATCGTAAGCGCGATCGATACCGGAATGGCAATGATCAGACAGATTACAAATAAGATAAATACTACTGCTGCCGGCATGCTTTTTCTCCTTTCTCATCTTTTTCCCTTACTACTTTTAATTCTGCAAACCATCGCTGGATAATACGGATCGCTACCAGGATAAAACTTGCAAGCGGTGCTGCCTGCACATAATACATCGGGATGTGGCACGCCGGACTTACCTGTCCGCTCTCTACTGCTGACATCATATACTTAAACGCAAACGGTATCAGATAAAGAAATACCATCAGTTCAAAGGTATGGTTAACCAGTTTAAAAAGTGCCTTCCCTCTTCGTGGGAAAATTGACACAAACTGTTCGATCTTAATGGAAATACATTTTTTTGTGCAATAGCTGACGCTCAAAAATCCCGACCATACAAACAGGTAACGGGTAATCTCCTCCGACCAGGACGGCGCTGAGCCGAGTACATATCTGGAAAACACCTGGATCCCCATGATCACTGTCATCAGAATCAGGCTTATCACCATAAAAAATTCTTCCAGATAGTTATCCAGCCAGATTACTGTTTTCTTCATTCGCATTTGCCCTCCATTCATGTAATCATACAAAAATGATATCAATTACCGAAGAATTTGTCTATTTTTTCTATTTGCTTTTATCTCTTTAAATAGCAAAATTTTCTATAATTTTTCACTTTCAGAAATCGGTTAGTTTTTTAACAAAACCAGAATATGATAAAGGCCCGCAATCCACCGGAATCCCCGGTATGACTGCGGGTCTTTATCCTGCCTTTTTCACTCTTCATTCAGGTTAAACATAACGGATCCGCCACAGGACTTCTCCGGATGTTTCTTCACTAGATGCTCTTATCGATCAGAGTCAGGATTTCTCTTAAATCTGATGCATTCATCTGTCCAGGTGCAGAAGCTTTTCCTACTGCCCCGAAAGTAAGTGCTGAACCGAATACTTCACCGCACAGGCGACTGATCAGTCCGGTACCTGCCATAGACATTGTAATGATCGGACGGTCTGCATGTTCTTCTGCCATTTCACGTGTTGCTTCAAGAAGTGTAAGTACATCCTTTTTGCACTGTGGCATTACTGCAATTTTCGGGATATCTGCGCCGAGTTCCTGCATTTTCACAAGGCGTCCTACGATATCGTCTTTGTCCGGTGTCGTATCGAAGTCATGGTTGGATGCAACGACTTTTACGCCGTATGCATGCGCGCCTTCGATGATATCTTTTACAACTTCGTCCCCTGTAAATGCTTCTACATCCACAAGGTCAACCAGTCCTGTTGCTGCTGCTTTCTTGTTCAGCTCTGCATATGCGTCAGCTTCGATTGCTTTTTCGCCGCCTTCTTTGGAAGTACGGAATGTGAAAAGAATCGGAGTTTCGCCAAGCGCCGAACGAAGGTCTTTTAATACATCTTCAACCTGTGCGAAGTCAAATACACCTTCGAACCAGTCTACACGCCATTCTACAACATCAAGCGCAACATCCTCAAAAGATCTTGCTGCTGCAAGAATTTCTTCTTTTGTCTTTCCGACGATCGGTACACAGATTTTCGGTACTCCTTCACCGATCTTAACGCCACGAACTTCTACATATTTACTCATGTCTGTTTTCTCCTTTTTCTAGTTGTCAGCCTGAGCCTGTTCTACCATCTTAGTATAACGTAAGTTTACAAATAATCCAAGAAGGACTCCAACTGCTGTAAGAACGATATTCATAACCATAACCTGTGACGGCTGCATTTTGGATGCTGCTGTAAGGATGGTGTAGTTACACAGGGAAGATGCGATCATAACAAGTGCTGTTACGGTTCCTTTGATCTTCGGGAAAAGCATGTTGCATACAGAAGTTGCGATCTGAAGAAGTCCGCCTGCTCCTGCCCATCCGATCAGGAATGCACCTGCAATCATAAGTGTCTGGCTCTTTCCAACCAGAACAGCGATCATTGTTACAAGACAGATTACCGGGTATCCCAGGATAAATCTTACGTCTTTGATCTTTCTTGTTAAAAGTGCAGTTACAACGAGTGCAAGCATTGTTCCTGCTGAATAGTATGTCTGCATGATGGACGGATCAGCCCAGCCAACATTCTCTTTTGCAAAGTTCTGTGCACAGTTCAGCCATAACTGGAAAGTACCTGTACATGTGAATCCGATCAGGATCATTGCGATGGATTCTACAGAGAAATGGGTATGCTTTAAGCTGTCGATCAGGCCTTCTTTCTTTCCCGCTGCTTTCTGATCTGTATCCGGGAGTGGGAAGATCATAACCAGTACCAGAAGTACAAGATAAACGATTCCACATGCATAGAACAGTGTGTTGTAAGAGGTTGCTCCTGTTGCTGTTGTAGAGACAGTTACACCAAGTACGAACGGTAAAAGCATCTGCGATACAGAAATAAAGAATTTGATCCCCATAGTTGCAACGCCCGGTGCTTTGTAAATGATTTCTGAAACAGCCGGGTAAATTCCTGTATCCAGGAAAGAGTTTGCGATACCACCAACGATTGCACAGATATATGCGATCTGATATCCGCCATTTGTTCCTGCATTAAATGCAAGTGCAAGTCCGATCAGGTAGATTGCATAGGATCCACTACCGATCGCTGTTGAAATACGACGTCCGAGTTTGTCAGAAAGCGGTCCGGCGAACGGAAGCGCGATCAGACGTCCAAGTCCGAGTGCTGCTGAAATTGCAGTGATTGCCATAACTTCTACGCCCCAGGAAGCGGCAAGTGCTTCCTTGATGACTGCCTGTCCAAGGATGGAACATCCGACACCATGGATAAAGTAGTTTAAATAAAGGATCAGGGCGCTGGGTATGTATTTCTTATTCATCTCTTTTCCTCACATTCCTGTTTTTCAAATTTTTTCGATTTCTTCTTAAATTCAATACAAGCCTGCCGGGTATTAATCATCGTATCTGATGTTTAATACTTCTTTCATGTGTTCGATCGGCATTTCTTTTCCTGTCCAGAGTTTGAATGCTGCTGCTCCCTGGAATAACATCATTCCAAGACCGTTCATTGTCTTACATCCAACTTCTTTTGCCATAGAACGCATCTTTGTTTCCAGTGGTGAGTAAGGAACATCAATAACAATAAGTTCCGGACGGAAGAATGATTTATCCGGTACAACTGACATTCCTTCCAGTGGTTTCATACCAACACCTGTTCCGTTTACGAAGATGTATGAATCGTTCATTTCTTCTCTTAATTTTTCTTTGTCATCCAAATCGTAAAGAGTAGCTTTGCAATTTGTCTTTTCATTGATCTTTCTTACTGTTTCTTCAGCGTTTGCCCAGAATTTATCATGAATGTTGAAAATAGAGATTTCTTTTACACCGTCAAGTGCAGCCTGGATTTCAATTGCTGTAGCAGCTCCGCCTGCACCTGCGATTGTCATCTTCTTTCCGATTACATCGATATCGTTATCTTTTAATGCCTGCATGAATCCGATACCGTCTGTGATGTGTCCTGTTAAAACACCATCTTCATTTACGATTGTGTTAACTGCTCCACAAAGCTCTGCTGCCGGAGATAATTTGTCCAGATACTGTCCAACAACTGTTTTATTTGGCATAGACACGTTAGATCCTACCATTTTCAGAGCACGAAGTCCTTTTACTGCATCTTCCAGTGTGCTGTTGTCAACTTCAAATGCAAGGTAAGCATAATCCAGTCCAAGGTAAGCAAATGCTTCATTATGCATTGCCGGTGAGCTTGAATGTCTGATTGGATAAGCCATAAGTCCGATAAGTTCTGTGTGTCCTGTAATTCTCTCTGCCATGATTTGTTCTCCTTTTCTTCTTCCATCGAAATTTATTTCTTTGTTCTTTGAGAATGTTTTTAACGTTTGCCCAATTTTTGTTAATTTTTAAACAACCTCTTGATAGTTAAATTATAGACGATATCATTTGATAGTTCAAATACATCTTATATGTATTTTTGATAGCTTTTGGGCATCAGTTATGGTATGATTATTTTATATAATATAGAAAGGATTTTTTACCATGACGCTAAATCAGCTTGAATATTTCCAAAAAGTAGCAACACTGCAGCATTTCCGACAAGCTGCAGAATTACTTAAGATCTCCCAGCCAAGCCTCAGCCGGTCCATGTCGCTTCTGGAAGAAGAACTTGGACTGATGCTTTTTGAACATCAGGGACGCAATGTTGTCCTCACCAAATCCGGCCGCGTCTTCCTGGAACATGTCAACCGGATCCTCGAGGAGGTACATATTGCCGAGCATAAGATGAAGCAGCTTGCCGGAAGCGGCGGACATATTGATATCGCCTATGTATTTCCGCTGGCAAACTACTATATTCCGCATACAGTGCGATCCTTCCTGGATATAGACCGCAACAAGCATGTAACCTTCAATTTTAACCAAACGCACACTGCAGATATGATCCAGGGGCTCAAATCCGACCGCCACGATGTGATCTTTGGTTCTTTCGTTGCGGATGAACCGGATATTTCCTTTGTACCCATTCTGAACCAGAATATGGTTGTAATTACTCCAAAAGAACATCCTCTTGTCCAGAAAGAATCCGTCTGTTGCAGTGACCTTACCGACTATCCTCTGATCGGGTATGACCGTTATTCCGGACTCGGTGGCTTCACCCGTAACTTCTATAAAGAAAAGAAGCTGAAGGTAAACATCGTCTGTGAGTGTCCGGATGAAAACGCAATTGCTGCCCTGGTTGCCGAAGATTTCGGAATCGCCCTTGTTGCCAGGGTCGATGCGGTTGATCAGGCAAATGTAACCGTACTCCCGCTTTCCGATGCAGACCTTACCCACACCGTTTATATGGGATACATCCGCGACAAATACCAGATTCCCGCTGTCAAACGTTTCATCCAGTTTGTCAAAAGAGATGGGAAGGCCTATTAAAGTGCCTTCCCATTGCTTTCTTTTACATATTCAATAAATTCTTTTACAACCGGCGCCAGATATTTTTCCTTCAGCTTCGCCAGATATATATAACGTTCATATGGTGGATTCTCAATATCCAGTACATCTACATTCAGATTTTTAAGTATAGGAATCTCCGGCATTACCGCAATTCCAAAATTTTCTGCCACAAGACCTGCCATCGATGCATCTTCCAGAATCTCATATGCTATCTTCGGCGTCCCTCCGGTCTGTTCAAACAACTGGTCGATCACCGGTCTGAGCCCGCTGTTCTTGGTGAAATATACCTGGGGATAAGGAAGTGTTTCCTTCAGATCAACAGATCCTCTTCCGGCAAGCTCATGGTCTCTTGGAACAACAACAACCAATTTTTCCTTAGCGATCGGTACAAAATCAATCCCGGATTCTTTTTCTTTTCGCGAGCAGAAAGCGATGTCATACTTCTCCTCTTTCAACCCCTGTATGATCTCTGTCGTATTTCCGACAGAAAAACGGAAATTCACATTCCAATCTTCGTGTTCCTTCAAAAAACCGCCTACAAGCTGTGGAACAAATACACTTCCAAGCGTAAAAATATATGCGAGATCGATCACCCCGCCGGTGTCACTTGTCAACGCCCTTGTCTTTTTTACACCACTGTCCAGAATCTTTAAAGCTTCTTCTACATATTCCAGAAATACCTTTCCATACTTTGTCAGTACAACGTTACGCCCTCTTTTTTCAAACAGGTTTGTCTCAAGCTCCTGCTCCAGCATACTGATGGCATGGCTGAGACTTGGCTGCGTAATGGACAGCATTTCCGCCGCTCTGGTATAGTGTTCTATATGTGCTAGTGTCACAAAGTAATGCAACTGATTCAGATTCATAAAACCATCACCCTCTTTCCTGTTCTTATATTAAACATAGCATAAATTATTTAATTATTCTATAGTTTTGTTTAAATTGTCTATCTTTTTCCACTTCCCGTCTTCCTGGTATAATTTTATTTTTATCTTTTTCACTGTTTCTATAGTTATATTCTATTATTTTTCTATGTATTTTCAATTTGTATTTTTCAGTTTTTTGTAGTTATAATGGATTTAACAAAAACCGGTACGCCCAAGCCGGTATAAGACAACCTCGCGTGACTAAGATTTTTTGAGGATTGCAGGAATTGCATAGCAATGGAGCAATCCGATTACATCAGTGAGTAGCAAAATTTGCTTTTGACACTCACATCATTTTATTTTGATTATTAAGTCATTTTTACGGAGGAATTTCTAATGAAAAGCAAATACAAACACATTTTCGAGCCATTTACCATCAAACATATGACGGTCAAGAACCGTATCGTCATGACTCCAATGGGAACCAACTACGGTGAACAGAATGGTGAAATGAGTTTTCTTCATATCAATTATTACGAACAGCGTGCAAAAGGCGGTACAGGACTTCTCATCGTAGAAAACGCCAGCGTTGATTCTCCACAGGGATCTAACGGAACCACACAGCTTCGTATCGATCAGGATAACTACATTCCAAGACTTTTCAAACTTTGCGAAACAGTACACAAACATGGATCCTGCATTGCAATCCAGATCAATCATGCCGGTGCTTCTGCACAGTCAGCACGTATCAATATGCAGCCGGTTTCTGCTTCTGATGTTCCTTCAAAAGCAGGCGGTGAAATCCCGCGTCCACTGGAAAAAGATGAAATCATGCATATTGTTAAAAAATACGGTGAAGCCGCAAAACGTGCTCAGATCGCAGGGTTTGACGCTGTAGAAATCCACGCAGGACATTCTTACCTTATAAGCCAGTTCCTTTCACCTCTTACAAATAAGAGAACAGACGAATTCGGCGGATCTTTAGAAAACCGTGCAAGACTTGCAAAACTTGTTATTGAAGAAGTTAGAAGACAGGTTGGACCATTCTTCCCTATCTTTGTTCGTATCAGTGCGGACGAATTTATGGATGGCGGAAATACTTTGGATGACTGTCTTGATTACCTGCAGTACTTCCAGGAAGAAGTTGACGTATTCGACGTATCTGCCGGTCTGAACGGATCCATCCAGTACCAGATTGATGCCAATTACCTTCCGGATGGATGGCGTTCTTATATGGCAAAAGCTGTAAAAGAACGTTACGGCAAACCATGTATGTCAATGGGTAACATCCGTAACCCACAGGTTGCTGAAGATATTCTTGCAAGAGGCGATGCTGACCTGATCGGTATGGGACGTGGACTGATCGCTGATCCGGAATGGGTAAATAAAGTAGAATTCGGTGATGAATGTGATATCCGTAAATGTATTTCTTGTAACATCGGATGTGCAGGACACCGTATCGGAATCAACCGTCCGATCCGTTGTACTGTTAACCCGTCTGTAAATGGCGGCGAAGATTACAAAAAGCAGAAAATCAACAAGCCTTGCAACGTTGTTGTGATCGGTGGTGGTACTGCCGGACTGGAAGCTGCATGTACAGCTGCCGAGGTTGGATGCACTACTTTCCTGATCGAGAAGAAACCTGAACTCGGCGGACTTGCCGCCCTGATCTCCAAGATCCCGGATAAGAAGAGACTTGCTGACTTCCCGAACTATCTGATCCATCGCGCAAGCAAGCTGAAAAACCTGTTCATCTTCAAGAACACGGAAGCTACGATTGAAATGATCAGAAGCATGAACCCGAACATTATTGTAAATGCTACCGGTTCTAATCCGCTCCTTCCACCGATCAAGGGTCTTCATGAGAATATTGACAAAGAGGGCGGAAAAGTTTCTTCTATTACAAATATGATCAACCATGTTATGGAATATCCAGAAGATCTGAAAGGTAAAAAAGTCGTTGTTATCGGTGGCGGTGCCGTAGGTCTTGACGTAGTAGAATTCTTTGCTCCACGTGGCGCTGATGTAAGCATTGTGGAAATGATGCCGGTAATCGGTAACGGAATTGATCCGGTATCCAAAGTCGGAACCTTTGCACTGATGGATAAATATGGTGTAAAACAGTGTCCGAATACTGCTCTTCTTGAAGTTAAAGCAGATTCCTTCCTTGTTAAAACGCCAGAAGGAAATGAAGAAGAAATGCTATTTGATTATGGATTTGTATGTCTTGGTATGAGAGCAAACGCTCCGATCCTCGATGCAGTCCGTAAAGAATTCGAAGATGAAGATGTTGAAATCATGAACATCGGTGACAGTGTACGTGCCCGCCGCATCATCGAAGGTACAGAAGAAGGACGTAATATCCTGAATGTTCTTGCCAAACATGACTACTTATAAGATTTTGTAAATATAATATTCCCCCTGATGTCCCCTGGTTCTCGTTATGAGAACCGGGGGGATTTCTATTTACTTTACTAAAAAGAATGTGCCTTGGCACATTTTCGCGCCGAGCGCAGTCGCTTGCGACATTCTTCATCTTCGTGCGAGTGCACATCTTTGGCACGCAGTGCCTTTTATTTGATAGGAAGTTCCTTCGGAATTTCTTATCAAAAAATGCCCTGCCTACTTGCAGGACATTCTCTTTTCGTTCTCTTTTTTATAGAAATGTAATACAATCTTCTCCAGATATCTTTTCAGCACAATCTGGATCTCTTCTTTTGGATTGATCGGCTTCACCAGAATACTCTTCATCCCGGTACGCTTCGCTCCCCACACATCCGTAAAAAGCTGATCTCCGATAAATACAGTGTTTCCTCTGTCCGTTTGCATCAGCTCCATGGCTTTTATATAATTCTTCGTGGAAGGCTTATGCGCGTTAAACACATACTTGCTCTGCACCTTTTCGGCAAAAGGCTTTACACGTGGTTCCTGGTTATTGGAAATCAGGCATGTATCAAACCCGATGCTGCGCAGCCTGTCAAAAAGACAGATTGCTCTCTCATCTGCCGGTGCTCCATGCGGAACCAGCGTATTGTCAATGTCAAATACCAGTCCACGACAGCCTTCCCGATACATTTTTTCAAAATCCAGTACATAAGTGGACGCTACATATTCGTCCGGATAAAAGGTCTTAAACATGATTCTCATCCATTTCCAGAAGCTTCTGAATCAGATCTTCACAGATCTGCAGAACCGTCTTGTTATCTGTATCTACAACGATATCTGCAGCCGCCTCGTATTTTTCTCTTCTTGCTTCCATCAGCTGCTCGATATATTCTACATTCTTGTGTCCATTGAGCAGCGGTCTGTCGTCACTGTCTTTTACACGGTCAAGAATGGTCTGTGGATGTGCAGTAAGGAGTACTACACGACCATTTTTCTTCATCTCTGCGACATTGCGTTCACGCATTGCCACACCACCACCACAGGAAATGATCACATTCTTCTTCTCCTGCATCTCGATCAGAAGATTGGTTTCCATATTACGGAAGTATTCCTCCCCATAGGTTTCAAAAATATCGGAAATACTCATGCCTTCGCGTTCTGCAATCAGCTGGTCCATCTCAACCACTTCCATGGCAAACATGGTACTAAGATAATCAGAGATCGTACTTTTTCCAGCTCCCATAAACCCGATCAGGACAATGTTGTAATCAAAAAGCTTTCTAGCCTGGATCTTCTTACTGTTGCGCTGGATACGCTCAAATACATCATAAATCTCGTCTCTGTGCTTATCATTGTGAAGGCTGAACATCAGTCTCTTCTTCTGCTTTTCTTCCTGTTCCGGCTGCAGGATCGGCATGCCATACTCTTCTTTGTATGCCATGATCTTTTCAATGATCGCATATCTTTCTTTTAATGCCTCTGTGATCTTCGCATCACAGTTTGCAAGCTCTTCACGGTATAATTCCAAATCGTTCATCTATCAATTCCTCGTTTCTCACTCTACTGCTTTCCGGGTGCCTTCAATTGCCCGTTATATTAAAACATTATAGCAGACACTTTGGAAGTGAATCAATAGATATTTTTTATTTTGCGTTGTCCAGGACCGCTTTTACATCACTTTTAAACTGCTTCCAGGCATCTTCATTTTCGACAAAGTATTTCGGACAGATTTTCCCTGTAATATCATAATGTCGGATCACATCTTCTTCTGTCAGCGAAAACTTTTCACACAGCCACGCTGTAAGTTGTACCATGCTCTTATAAGTTGCCTCGTTGAACTTTCCGGTCTCATCCGGATGACAGCACTCAATGGACACCGTATCAAAATTCCGTGTATTGGACGCATATGCAACCTCCCAGGTTGGTACGCACTGTACGATTTCCCCGTCCAGTCCTACTACAAAATTACTGCTTGCCTGCGTAATGTGACTGTCCTTCAGTCCCTCAAAATAGTCTCTGTTCTCCATCGCTGTCGAACCAGGATTGGCAGTGTAATGAATGACTATTCCGGTAATCTCATTGGTTGAAAGTCCCGGTCTTGAATATTCATTCACAGTTAACAGTTCTACATCAATATCCGGCTTTTGGGCACTGAGCACTTCATCAGAAAGCTCACTGTATGCTCTCTGTGCAAAGATTCCTCTTCCACTGATCTTCATAATAGAAAGTGCAAGAAGCAGTGTGATCAGGATCGTACTCCCCACCTTTATATAACGGCTCATTCTGCGTCTCTTATTCGCCTCATAATAGCTTTTTCCATCGCCACCCCTGTACAGGTTGGCTCTGGTGTTTTTCTTCTTTCTTCGGTTCATTTCGTCATCTCAATCTTTTGTGTTTTTTGCAAATTTTCTGTTGGAATCCTAACTATATCCAGACTATCATAAAATGATGAGAAATTGTTGAAAAAATTATTATTTTTTTATTAAGGTAGTCGGAAGGGGACGTGTACCCCTCCGAAAAAACAATTGCCGCTGGATTCCGTTGACTGTTGAAGGTTTGGGTGAAGTTTGAAAATAGTTGGATAATGTAAGAGAGAAGAATCGTCTCTCTTACGGAAATGATTCTTCTCTCTTGATTAATTTTGCATCTTATTCATCTACGCTGTAGTTTGGTGCTTCTTTTGTGATGTGAATGTCGTGTGGATGGCTTTCTTTGAGGGATGCAGAAGAAATTTTTACGAAACGTCCTGTTGTCTTGAGAGTTTCGATGTCTGGTGCTCCACAATAACCCATTCCGGAACGGAGACCGCCCATTAACTGGAATACAGTATCTTCTACAGATCCTTTATAGGCAACTCGTCCTTCTACGCCTTCCGGTACAAGCTTCTTCGCATCTGTCTGGAAGTATCTGTCTTTGCTTCCGTTCTCCATTGCTGCGATAGATCCCATTCCACGATATACTTTGTATTTTCTTCCCTGATAGAGTTCGAATGTTCCCGGGCTCTCATCGCATCCTGCGAAGATACTTCCCATCATACATACGTTGGCTCCGGCTGCGATCGCCTTTGTCATATCACCTGAGTACTTAATACCACCATCTGCAATAATCGGAATTCCCGACTCTTTTGCTGCTTCGTAGCAGTCCATAACAGCTGTGATCTGTGGTACACCGATACCGGCTACGATACGGGTTGTACAGATGGATCCAGGTCCGATACCAACCTTTACTGCATCAACACCTGCATCGATCAGCGCTTTTGTTGCTTCTCCTGTTGCAACGTTACCTGCGATCACCTGAAGATCCGGGAATGCATCCTTGATCATTCTTACGGTACGAAGTACATTTGCTGAATGTCCGTGTGCCGAATCAAGTACTACTACATCAACTTTTGCTTTTACAAGAGCTTCTGCTCTTTCAAGACAGTTCGCTGTAATACCGATCGCTGCACCACACAGAAGTCTTCCCTGCGCGTCTTTGGCTGACAGTGGGTATTTGATCTGTTTCTCAATATCTTTAATTGTGATCAGACCTTTTAAGTTAAAATCTTTGTCTACGATTGGAAGTTTTTCTTTTCTTGCTTTTGCGAGGATCTTCTTTGCTTCTTCCAGGGTGATACCTTCCTGTGCTGTTACAAGACCTTCGCTTGTCATGGATTCTTTGATCTTCTTGGAGAAATCTTCTTCAAACTTGAGGTCACGGTTCGTAATGATACCTACCAGCTTTCTTCCTTCTGTGATCGGAACTCCGGAAATACGGAACTTCGCCATCAGTTCATTAGCATCTGCCAGTGTATGCTCCGGCGACAGATAGAATGGATCTGTAATGACACCATTCTCAGAACGCTTAACCTTGTCTACTTCTTCTGCCTGCTGTTCAATCGACATATTCTTGTGAATAATACCGATACCTCCCTGGCGTGCCATAGCGATCGCCATACGATGTTCGGTAACAGTGTCCATTCCCGCACTCATCATCGGTATGTTAAGCTTAATGCCCTTTGTAAGATAAGTTGATAAATCAACCTGATTTGGAATTACTTCTGAATAAGAAGGTACCAGAAGTACATCATCGAAGGTGATTCCTTCTCCAATAATCTTTCCCATGATTTTTCTTCCTTTCTCTCTCGTCTGTAATTTTGATTATCTGCTATGATAACGCATAAATCTATGCTATGTCAAGTCCTTTATCGAGTACATTCGTCCGTCCGTGGCAATCACATTTCTACAGATCACTGATAATTTTACGTAACCGTCTTTCCGGATGCAATTGTACCCCGGAACCTGCAAGCTTTTCTGCACGTCTTTCGGGAATTATTTACAAAATACTTTTCTTGGTGCCAGCATCTTCAGTCCTTCACAAACTGTCTTATTTGGCTCAAAAATAATTTTTTTCTTTTCCCCGTTATTTACAACGATCAGCTCATATGTATCTGCCCCCGGCATACCTGAACTGTAATCGGTTCCTTTCAGCCCTTGATAAGGTCTGAGTTCCGGCGAACCGGAAGGTGCCATCATCTCAAGATCCGTCATCTCCATGGAAAACATATTTTTCCGACGGGATTTTGCCATAATCTTATCAATATCAAGACTCCCATTCACAAATAAATACTCATATTCAACATCCATACTCCGGAACAAAAAAACATCCAGTGCGATCATGACCACCGGACCAATTATTCCGAATGGGATCATAAATATAAGTACGACCGACAGAACAGTAAGTATGATAAGTATTGCTTTGATCAGCGTCGTCGAAGATGCTTTCTGCCTCTTCACCAGCTGTTCTGTGTAAAAATCACCCATATCCTAACCTCCAAATTTATATATTAGAACTATTGTAACACTTTTATAATAAAAAGAAAACTCCTCTTCTGAGGAGTTTTCTAAAAATCATATTTTTAGCTTACATCATGCCCATTCCCGGAGCTCCGCCTGCCGGCATAGCCGGTGCATCTTCTTTGATGTTAGCAACAACGGATTCTGTTGTAAGGAGTGTAGATGCAACACTTGTAGCGTTCTGCAGTGCGCTTCTTGTTACTTTTGCAGGATCAAGGATACCTGCTTTCACCATATCTACATATTCTTCATTGTAAGCATCAAAGCCATTTCCCGGTTCAGCTTCTCTTACCTTGTTGATGATAACTGCGCCTTCAAGACCTGCGTTAGCTGAAATGTGGAATAATGGTGCTTCCAGAGCTTTGAGGACTACTTTTGCCCCTGTCTTTTCATCACCTTCCAGAGTTTCTGCAAGTTTGGCAACTTCTTTTGATGCATGGATGTATGCTGATCCACCACCTGCAATGATTCCTTCTTCTACTGCTGCTCTTGTTGCATTAAGAGCATCTTCCATACGGAGTTTTGCTTCTTTCATCTCTGTCTCAGTAGCAGCACCTACACGGATAACTGCAACTCCGCCGGCGAGTTTTGCAAGTCTTTCCTGAAGTTTTTCTTTATCAAAATCAGATGTTGTCTCTTCGATCTGAGCTTTAATCTGTCCGATTCTGGCTTCCAGAGCAGCCTTATCGCCCATACCATCAACGATGACTGTATTCTCTTTCTGAACTTTTACAGATTTTGCACGTCCAAGCTGTGCCATTGTTGTATCTTTCAGTTCCAGACCAAGTTCTTCTGAGATTACCTGTCCGCCTGTTAAGGTTGCAATATCTTCCAGCATAGCTTTTCTTCTGTCACCATATCCAGGTGCTTTTACTGCAACTACATTGAATGTTCCACGCAGTTTGTTGACGATCAGAGTTGTAAGAGCTTCTCCTTCGATATCTTCTGCTACGATAAGAAGTTTTGCTCCTGACTGTACGATCTGTTCCAGCAGTGGAAGGATTTCCTGAATATTAGAAATCTTCTTGTCTGTGATCAGGATATATGGATCGTCAAGATTTGCTTCCATCTTTTCCATATCAGTGCACATATATGCTGAAATATATCCACGGTCGAATTGCATACCTTCTACAAGGTCAAGCTCTGTCTTCATTGTCTTTGACTCTTCAATTGTGATAACGCCATCGTTGGAAACTTTATCCATAGCTTCTGCTACCATCTCACCAACACTGTCATCACTTGCTGAGATAGCTGCTACTCTTGCAATCTGCTCTCTTCCTGTAACTTTGCTGCTCATCTTCTTGATAGCTTCTACAGCACAGTCTGTTGCTTTCTTCATACCTTTTCTTAATACGATCGGGTTTGCACCTGCTTCCAGGTTCTTCATTCCTTCGTGTACCATAGCCTGTGCAAGAACAGTTGCTGTTGTTGTACCATCACCTGCAACATCGTTGGTCTTAGATGCAACTTCACGGATCAGCTGTGCTCCCATATTTTCAAATGCATCTTCCAGTTCGATTTCTTTTGCAATTGTTACACCGTCATTTGTGATAAGCGGTGCTCCGAATGATTTATCCAGAACTACGTTTCTTCCTTTTGGTCCGATTGTTACTCTTACTGTATCAGCAAGTTTGTTGACACCTGCTTCCAGTGCCTTTCTTGCGTCTGCTCCGTATTTAATTTCCTTTGCCATTTCTATCACTCCTGATTCTTAAAAATAAAATTCTGTTCTGATCTGAAAATCTGATTTTTATCTGTATATGATATCCTGCCGGATTATCTGATCACTGCAAGAATATCATTCTGTTTTACAATGATGTATTCTTCATCATCGAGTTCTACTTCTGTACCTGCATATTTGGAATAGATAACTTTATCACCTACTGAAACATTCATCATAACTTCTTTTCCATCAACAACTCCGCCAGGTCCTACAGCAACAACTTCTGCCTGCTGTGGTTTTTCCTTTGACTGTCCAGGAAGTACGATTCCTGATTTGGTAGTCTCCTCTGCAACTAACTGTTTTAATACAACTCTGTCAGCTAATGGTTCTAATTTCATTATAATTCCTCCTAACTCTATCTTGTTAGCACTCAACAAAATCGAGTGCTAAAAACTTTCTAGGTATAAGATAGCACTCTCTTTCTTTTTTGTCAACATTCGATTTTGAATTTTATAATTACTTTAGATTTATTTCATAAAATCCATTCGTCACCTGCAGGACCAGAATCATACCTGCACGGTTCTCATAACGCTCCTTTATCATCCCTGTACACACAGTCTCACAAGTGATCGTCCGGATCCGGCATTCATATACTGCATCCAGTGAAATATCAGAAAGACTGCCTGAGCGCAGGATCAGATGTACCTGCTCCATCTCCTTCTGATATTCTATGACTGTTGCCTCATAAATATTCTCATCTTTTTCCTTATCTTCTTTCAGATACTGTACCATCGTAAGTACAGCTTTATCTCCATCATACATGCTCTCTTCTCTCCTTTTTACAAATATAATTCCCCGTTAAAGAAAAGGGCATCAGATTTGTCTGATACCCCTCTTTTACTTTTATCCTTAATTCATTTTTTCTTTTTTGATCTTATCCAGTTCTTTGAACACGTAATCATTCACAACCTTGATGTAAGTTCCTTTCATACCGGATGAACGAGATTCGATCACACCCGCACTCTCAAATTTGCGGAGTGCATTGACAATTACAGAACGGGTGATTCCCACACGGTCTGCAATCTTGCTTGCCACCAGAATCCCTTCCATTCCGTTAAGTTCATCAAAAATATGGATGATTGCTTCCAGCTCAGAGAAAGAAAGGGTGCTGATCGCAGATTGTACGATCTGTTCTTTTCTGGTCTCTTCTGCACTCTCTTCATTAACAGAGCGGAGCATCTCAAGTCCCACGACAGTGGTTCCGTACTCACTCAAAATGATGTCATCAATTTCGTACATAGACTCTTTTCTGTATAAAAACAAAGTTCCAAGTCTCTCTCCTGCAATGTTGATCGGAGTAATGATCGCCTGATATCCCTGGGATACATCAGCTGTAAATCCAAGTGTCTGCAGATTAACATTCTCTTTTGTGGAAAGAATACTTAGAAGACGTTCATTTAACATCGGATCAATATGTTCTCCCACTTCGTCCTGCAAAAGCTCATGGATTTCCGGGACTCCTTCGCATGTGCTGACACCGAGTACCTTTCCTTTCTTACTGACTACCAGTACATTCGATGCCAGAATCTCTGTCAGAACTTCACAGATATCTGTAAACACAACTTTGCTTGAATTATTATTGTGCAACAGTTTGTTAATTTTTCTTGTTTTATCCAATAGTTGTACGCTCATATCTGCCTCCATATATTTTTATTAAAAATGTGCGTTTCCGGTCGCATTTTTCACGAATATGAAATATTGTTGAAATTATGCACACAAATTAGTCAAAAAAATGTGCACACAAATATATTATCATACAATTCTGAATAGTTCAATGAAATTTGATTTATTTTTCATCTTTCTCTTTATTTTTAACAAACCCACACTGTTCATTACCGCAGACAAGTTTATTTCCCTTTTCTACCATATAACTTCCGCATTTCGGACATTTTTCTTCTGACGGCTTCTGCCATGACATAAAATCACATTCCGGATTATCCTCACATCCATAATAACGTCTGCCTTTCTTTGTCTTGCGCAATACAATGTCTTTTCCACATTTCGGGCAGGCAACTCCGATTTTCTCCAGATACGGTTTGGTGTTGCGGCATTCCGGGAATCCGGGACATGCAAGGAACTTTCCATGGGGACCGTATTTGATAACCATATTTCTTCCACATTCTTCGCAGACTACATCGGTTACCTCATCCTCGATTTTAACTGTTTCCAGCTCTTTTTCTGCTTTTTCAACCGCTTCTTTCAGATCCGGATAGAAATTGCTGATAACCGATTTCCACTCTACCTTTCCTTCTGCGATCATATCCAGAAGTCCTTCCATATAAGCGGTAAAGTTGACATCAACAATGCTTGCGAAAGACTGCTTCATAATATTATTGACCACTTCACCAAGCTCTGTCATATAAAGATTCTTGTTCTCTTTTGCAACGTATCTTCTTGTAATGATCGTAGAGATTGTTGGTGCATAGGTACTCGGACGTCCGATTCCAAGTTCTTCCAGTGTCTTTACAAGAGATGCCTCGGTGTAATGTGCAGGTGGCTGTGTGAAATGCTGCTTATAGTCAAAGGATTCTTTCGTCAGTTCTGAATCTTTATCGATACTATTGACCATTACATTTCCACTCTGTTTTTCCTCATCGCTTTCCACATATGCCAGACGGAAACCTTCAAATATAATCTTAGATGCCGATACCGTAAAACGGTAATCATCTGCTCCAATTTTAACAGAAGTTGTCTCATATTTTGCCGGCTGCATTCTGCTCGCCACAAAACGCTTCCAGATCAGCTGATACAGACGGAACTGGTCTCTTGTAAGAGATTCTTTGATTTCTGCCGGAACACGGGTAACATCTGACGGGCGGATGGCTTCGTGTGCATCCTGAATATTTTTCCCGTCATTTTTCTGCTTCTGTTCCGATGCAGTCTCTGCCACATACTCTTCTCCGTAGGCTTTTCCAACATAGGCTCTTGCATTTGCATCCGCCTCCTCAGAAATACGGGTCGAATCCGTACGCAGGTAAGTGATCAGACCAACCGTTCCACTTCCTTTAATATCTACACCTTCATAAAGCTGCTGTGCGATACGCATCGTCTTTGAAGTTGCAAAATTCAGTGCTTTGGATGCCTCCTGCTGAAGGGTACTGGTCGTAAACGGAAGCGGTGCTTTTTTACTTCTCTCTCCGCGTTTTACATCGACCACTTCATATTCTGCCTCTTCCAAATCTGCAAGAATCTTATGCAGTTCTTCTTCGTTATGGATGGTGATCTTCTCATCCTTTGTTCCATAGAATTTTGCTGTAAGAGGCTTCTTTTCTCCCTTTACCTTGAAATTGGCGTCCAGTGACCAGTATTCTTCCGGAATAAACGCTGCGATCTCATCTTCCCGGTCTGCAATGATGCGAAGTGCCACAGACTGCACACGACCGGCACTAAGTCCTCTTTTTACTTTTGCCCAGAGAACTGGACTGATCTTATATCCCACGATACGATCCAGCACACGACGCGCCTGCTGCGCATCTACCAGATCCATGTCGATATCACGTGCATTTTTCAGGGATGCCTTTACCGCACTTTTAGTGATCTCGTTAAAGCTGATCCGGTATACTTTCTTTCCTTCCAACTTAAGTGCTTTCATCAAGTGCCAGGAAATTGCTTCTCCTTCGCGGTCCGGGTCAGTTGCAAGATAAATCTTATCTGCTTTTTTTACTTCTTTTCTAAGTCCTGCAAGGATCTCACCTTTTCCTCTGATTGTAATGTATTTCGGCTCAAAGTCATGCTCCAGGTCTACTCCCATCTGACTTTTCGGCAAATCTCTTACATGTCCGTTTGATGCCATTACCACGTAATTACTGCCGAGAAATTTCTTTATGGTCTTCACTTTTGTCGGTGACTCTACAATCACAAGATAACGTGCCATATATTATATTCCTCCATATTAATAGTGTCAGATCATTTAGCTCTGACATAATAATTTTTTGATCTTTCCTGAATGCATCCTTTCAACTGAAGAGATACACAGATTCCCATCACCTCCTGTGGAGTAAGTCCGGTTTCTCTCTGTAAATCATCCAGCCCCCGCGGATACAAACCGAGCTTACTATACACCAAATTTTCTTTCGTTTCAAGCTTTATTTTATTTTTCGTGTCTGATATAATTGCGATTTTCTTCTTTAGCAGCCCTTTTATAACCAGTTCTTCCAGCAAATCTTCTTCATTCAGAAGAATCCCTGCTCCCTGCCGGATCAGGCGGTTACAACCACAGCTCAGCGGCTCTGTCACCATCCCCGGGAGAGCATAAATGTCTCTTCCTTGTTCAAGAGCCATGTCTGCTGTAATCAGGGATCCGCTCTTTTCTTTTGCCTCCATAACAAGTACCACATCGGCAAGTCCGCTGATCAGACGGTTTCTTGCCGGAAAATGCCAGGCAACCGGCGGAGTTCCCGGTGGCTGTTCAGACAGTATGCCTCCCCGCTTTATTAAATCTTTATAGAGTCCTTTATGTGCCGCAGGATAACATACATCTGCTCCGCCTCCCAGAACCGCAAATGTTTTCCCTCCGACATTTAATGCAGCCCGGTGTGCCATTCCGTCAATTCCCAGTGCCATTCCACTGATAATCTGGATTCCGCTCTCCGCAAGTCTTTCAACAAAGCGAAGCGTCATTTTCTCACCATAGCTACTACATCTTCTGGCACCCACCACTGCCACCGACGGCATTCCCTCCCGTGGCATCTCCCCGATAAAAAAGAGTGCATACGGCATTCCCGCAAGTTCTTCAAACCGTTTCGGATAATTGTTCTGTCCCCGGACTGCCATCTGAATTCCCCGATCCACCACTTTTTGATACGCTTCCCTCCAATTCCTTTTTTTCTTACTTTCTTTCAGAATCCCCCACTCTTTTTCTGTAATTATCTGTTCTCTGATCCCTTTTTCTTCTATATAATATACTGCTTCCGCAGATCCGTTCTTTCTGCATAATTCACACTTTCTGTCACCTGTGATTCCTTCCACACACGCCAGCCAGTATGTATACCACATTTCACTCATTTCTCTTATCCCCAGTATTCTTTATCCATAACCCGATAACCCAGTGCCTCTCGGAGTGTCACAAGATCGATCTCCTCTTTTTCCTCCATATCTGCGATCGTCCGTGCCACCTTCAACACTTTATGATAGCTTCTCACCGTCAGCTTCATCACTTCATAAGCCTGGCGCATCATCCGTTCTTCCTCTTTCCCAAGACGGCAGTATTTTTCAATTTCATTTTGCCCCATCTGTGCATTTTTTGTCAGCTTTTCTTCTCGAAAACGATCCATCTGACGCATTCTTGCAAGCATCACTTTTCCTCGCATGGTTCTGGAATCCATCCCTGTTCCCTTTCCGGTCAGTTCTTCATATTCGACCTTGGGTGCCTCCATGCAGATATCAATCCGATCCAGAAACGGCTGGCTCAACTTTCCCTGATAATTCCGGATCTGCCCGGGCGTACAGGTACATTGGGGACCAGGAGCCATTCCGCAGGGACATGGATTCGTTGCAGCAACCAACATAAAGTCTGCCGGAAAAATATAAGCTCCCTGCTGCCTTGCCAGATGAATGCATTTTTCTTCCAACGGCTGCCTGAGCACTTCCAGAACACCTCTCGGAAACTCCGCCAGCTCATCCAGAAAAAGGACACCTCCATGCGCAAGTGTTGCTTCTCCCGGCGATGGGATTCGTCCGCCTCCGATGAGCGCTGCCCGTGTCACAGTATGATGGACCTCCCGGAACGGTCTCTGCCAGATCAGCGGATTCTTTCTTTTAAGCAGTCCAGCCGTACTGTAAATCCCCGTGATCTCCAGACTTTCTTCCCGGTCAAGCGGTGGTAGGATCGTCGGGATCCGTTTGGCAAGCATCGTCTTTCCGGAACCAGGCGGACCGACATAAAGCAGGTTATGTCCTCCTGCCACCGCCACCATCGTCGCTCTTTTTACTGCTTCCTGTCCCTGAATATCACTATAATCTATGTCCCATTCTTCCGTTCCATGAACCTCTTCCCGGTCAGTTTTCTCCATCTGAGGCATATACTCACTCTTCAGCCATCTGCATACCTCCTCCAGAGTCTCTGCCCCAAAAATCTGTATTCCCTGCGCCAGCCTTCCCTCATCCTCATTTGACTTCGGAATCACACAACACCTAAAACCAGCCTTCTTTGCTTCCAGAACAATCGGAAGGATTCCCTCTACCGGCTGCAGCTTTCCATCCAGTCCGAGCTCTCCTGCAAGTAAAATATCCTCCACTGCTTTTTCCGGGAAAATCCCCATTGCCCCGAGTACTGCAACTGCAATTGGAAGGTCAAATACCGATCCCTTCTTGCGGACACATGCCGGCGACAGATTGATTACAATCTTTTTCGCCGGCATGATATAACCGGCATTACGCATGGCAGTTCTTACCCGTTCTGCGGCTTCCTTTACCTCAGAAGACAGATATCCCACCATATGAAACATTGGAAGTCCGTTCCCTGCATCTGCCTCTACCTGCACAAATTCTACTTTCAGCCCCAGAATCGTTGCCGAATGTACCTTATAAAATCCCATATTAAATTCACCCTTGCCTTTCCCCGGCAAAAGTTCAGAAGTTTTATTTCAGAAAATGTATGGCGAAATGCCATGAGTGATTTGCTAAAAGAAAACCGATATCTTTTAGAAAATGTATCCTTATGATAGTATGGGTAGGGGATTTTGTCAAGATGATTGAGAGGGGAAATTTGTGGGAGTAGGTTGTGAGGTCATCGTGGGAGAATCATCTCTTTTGATTTTCCCACGATGACCGCCGTACTTTACTGGCAAAGTTTTGCCTTGCTGTATCATAGATGGGACAAAATGCCACTGCACAGGTGGGATGGAACCCTGTGTGCAGTGGCATTTTCTAAAGAAGCATTATTTGCTTAATCTTTGTTTCATGTATTCGTTGGCGTTTAATTCCAGGGTATCTTCCAGTGGCGCAAGTGGTTCTATTTGACCGTATTTGCGTTCGAGGGCAGTTTGTAATATAAAATCGCAGAGAACCGGGTTCTTTGGTAAAAGGGAGCCGTGCGAATAGGTTCCGAAGACATTTTTGTAGCGGGCTCCTTCGGTTTGGTCTTCTCCGTTGTTGCCGTAGCCTTTGAGCATTTTGCCGAGTGGTGATACGCCTTCACCCAGGTAGGTCTTGCCGGAATGATTTTCAAAGCCGACTACGACAGCTCCACTGCTCTCCGGGAGGGTCTCAAACATATAATTGCCAATCATACGCTCTTTTGATCCAACGGTATGAATGTTGATCGCGCCGGTAAAATCGAGCTGGACACCATCCCAGGTCTTATAATACTGGCCAAGCATCTGATAGCCTCCGCAGATTGCGAGGAAGGTCTTTTCATCTTCCACAGCCGCGCGGATCTCTGCTGCTTTTCCGGTCCCCAGGTCTTTCAGAAGGACTTCCTGTTCAAAATCCTGACCTCCGCCAATGAAGAAGATATCATAGCGGTTTGCATCCAGCGTTTCTCCGATCGAGCAGCCTTCTACATTGACCTTGATTCCCCGATCCTCCATACGACGTTTCATTGTGATGATATTGCCCCGGTCTCCATACAGATTAAGGATGTCCGGATAGAGATGACAGATATTCAGTTCCATAATTCCCTCCTTATTCGTAAAATGCCTTGATATCGGTATGCTTGCTGATCTCGCCGCGCAGATCAAACATAGCGGTATAAGTTGGCATAATAAATGTCGGTGTCTCATCCGCTCCGATTGCTTCTAAAAGGTTCTCATAGTCGCGGATCACTTCAATCCGTCCAGTGTCAAATCCTGCATATTTCAGGCGGAGCGCCATATCATCTGCACGGACTCCGGATACCAGAATACGGGTAAAGCGTGCGCTCTGGCGGGAAAGTGCTTCAAAATCCACATCCCAGATCCAGCTGATATCGGTTCCATCTGCATAACGGTCGTTCAGAAGGAACGCAATCTTGCACTCTTCCTCATCATTAGAGATCTGGTTGATGACCTGATTGTACCCTGCCGGGTTCTTGACAAGCATCATACGTGCTTTAGACTTGCCAAGTTCAAACTGTTCCGCACGTCCGAAACCACACTCAAATCTGCTGAGTGCATCAACTGCTGTGTCTTCATCGATTCCAACAATCTCCGCAGCCGCAACACAGGCTGCCGCATTGTAAATATTGTAACCTCCCGGAAGATTAATGTGCACATCATGGCTATGCCCGAATGCATTTAACACGATATCCGAAGAATCTGCTCCGGTACGCACTACCTGCGTCACGCCAACCTGCGGTGTCTGCCGGTGATATCCACATTTCGGACAGCGGAAACCGCCAAGATGGCTGTAAGTTCTGTAATCGTATTCATATTCTGTCTTACAATGAATACAGTACACTGCATCAGACAATTCAAACGCTGTCTCTTTGTAAATCGGCACATCCACCCCGAACCATACAACCTTATTCGGTACATCATCTGCAAGAGATGACGTCAATGAACAGTCCGCGTTCAGGCACAGGGTTGCATCCGGTACGTGGGTAATTCCTTCGCGGATTGCATTCAACGTGTGGGTGATCTCCCCATATCTGTCCAACTGGTCACGGAAAATATTGTTGACTACCAGACACTCTACCGGCAGCATCTCACTGGTCTTGCGGAACGCTGCCTCATCGCACTCGATCAATGCGTGTGTGTAGGAACACTTGCCAGAAAGACTGCAGTGCTGTGCAAACACCGTAATGATCCCGGTCAGAAGATTGGCACCGGATTTATTTGCGAAGTACTTATATCCGGCTTCTTCAAATGCCTGCTCGATCATACGGGACGTGGTCGTCTTTCCATTGGTTCCGGTCACTACCGTAACCTTCACCCCACGTGATAATTCCTTTAAAATATCTTTGTCAATTTTTAATGCGATCTTGCCCGGCAGGTTCGTTCCGCCTCGTCCCATCCGTCGCAGGACTGCATTGGATGTCTTACAGGCAAGTACCGCTAATCTTGTCCTTATTCCCATAATTTTTTCCTTTTCTCTCGTAATCTCATTTCTTTTGTAAAACATATCTGCTACTACATGATTCAACGCTCATTATAACGCATTTTCAGACGTACCACAAGCGCAAAATAACCCGAATGGAAAAGCACAGAACATTTCACTTTTACATACAATGTTAGTAACTCTATTTTGAGGTAATCGTATTGAAATCCTTTCCTCCGCCTCTTACTCCAAAAGAGGAATCCGAGCTTCTGAGACGCAGTGCAGACGGTGACAATGAGGCCCGTCATATTCTGATCGAGCACAATCTCCGTCTGGTCGCTCATGTCATAAAAAAATATCAGCATCTGGAGGACGATACAGAAGATCTTCTGTCCATCGGAACCATCGGCCTTATCAAAGCAGTTTCCACCTTTAACCCGGACAAAAAAGCCCGGCTTGCCACCTACGCCTGCCGCTGCATCGAAAATGAACTTCTGATGATGCTGCGCACCAAGCGGAAGAGTAACCGGGAAACCTCCCTATACGAACCGATCGGTACAGACCGGGAAGGGAACGAGATCCGCCTGTATGATGTTATCGAATCTGATGAAGAAGATGCCTGTATGCAGCTTGCCTTGAAAAATGATATTTCTCTTCTCTATGAAAAACTGGAATCCGTTCTCACCGACCGCGAACAGCTGATACTGAAAAAACGCTACGGTCTTTATGGTGAAAAAGAATATACCCAGAAAGAAGTTGCAGCTTCTCTTGGCATCTCACGTTCCTATGTTTCGCGAATTGAAAAAGGGGCGATTCAAAAACTCCGCCCCTGCTTTCTTCCTTCTCATTTTTAATTTTTGCCGGTCTAGATCCTGTCTGTCCATTTTAAAATTCATGATGCTTCTTTCACACCGGCAGACAGGACACTCTACTCAAACATTCCTATACCAAAAAGCAGAATGCCAAGTCCCAGAAAGACGCTACTTACAAGCACAAGCCCCAGCAGAGTTTTCTTTTTCTCTCTTGGCAGAAGTCCCCTGTCGTATCCCGGCTGTCCTTTATGGATCAGGTAATTCCCCGCATAAATCAAAAACGGTCCTGCCGAAGCATAAATAAAATACACCGCCACCGTCACAAGCAAAATGCCTGTCGATGCCATAGCTTCTGCACTTTCCATCTGCTCTGAAGTCACACTGGAAGTAAGCTGTAAAAGCAATGTCGGTAACGCATTATTGATTAGATGGAAGAACATGTTATAAAACATGTTATCCGTCTCGGCAAGCAGATATCCCATGGCGATTCCAAGCATCGCTGTCGGCACAAACCGCCAGAAGCTTCCGTGAAATGCACCGAACACTGCTGCACTGATCAGAATTGCCGGCCATGGACTCCTAAAGCCACGAAAACAGCTGAAAAGCCCGCCTCTGAATGCTATTTCCTCAAAAATCGCCGGCGTGACACAGATCAGAAGAAATGCAAGCCCAAACGGCAGTCCACCGGATAATTCACTCACACTTTCTGTAGCCCCACTCATCTGCTCCGGAAATACATAAAGCAGGATCGATGTCGGAATCATCGTGATCAGAAGGGTTCCGATCCACATCAGCAATGTTCCGACAGTCTTTGCGATCGTCGGTCTGTGAAATGGAAATGCACGCTTTACGTCTTCCCTGAAAAGCACTACTATTCCAAGTGCCAGCACCGCAAGAAGACCCTCATACATTGGAATTCCCCACTCACCAAAATAATAGACACAAAATCCGGAAAGCCAGAATATATCCACGCCGTACAGAAGGATCAGTACGATCGCCGCATATGGCTTCCACGTTTTTTTATTCATCTGCTTCCTCTTTTCTTCTGAGAATATCGTACTTGTCAGCCCTACCGGAAAGTTCTACATACAGTACCTGCTTCGGATGTGGTGCACTCTCCTGTTCTTCTCCTTCTTCATTTACGATCCGTTTTACCTGAACCTCCACGTTATCTCCGTTCGGTTTCATGATCTCAATCGTCTCGCCCACCGAAAATTTATTTCTCTGTTCGATCTTCACCATACCGTCTTTAATCTCTTCTGTGATTCCAAGATATGTGTACTCCCGGATATAGGTGTTGCTGTCATAAATCTGTGCCTCTTCCGATGGTTTTCCAAAGAAAAATCCAGTTGTAAACTGCCGATAGGTACAATTCGAGATCTGGTCCAGATACCACGGCATATTCTTCCTGTAAAGCTCCGGATCTTTCTGATAATCATCAATTGCTTTCCGGTATGTTCTCGCTACAGTTGCCACATACAGAGCCGTTTTCATTCTTCCTTCGATCTTGAAGCTGTCAATCCCCGCATCGATAAGCTCCGGAATATGTTCGATCATGCAGAGGTCTTTTGAATTGAAAATATACGTTCCTCTCTCATTTTCATAAACCGGCATATATTCTCCCGGACGGGTTTCTTCCACAACAGAATATTTCCAGCGGCACGGATGAGTGCATGCGCCATGGTTTGCATCCCTGCCTGTAAAGAAATTACTGAGCAGACATCTTCCGGAATAAGAAATACACATTGCACCGTGTACGAATGTCTCAATCTCCAGATCATCTGGGATATGTGCACGGATTTCTTTGATCTCACGCATGGAAAGTTCTCTTGCAGATACAACTCTGCTCGCCCCTTGTCTGTACCAGAACATATAAGTTGCATAATTTGTATTATTGGCCTGTGTACTCACATGTCTTTCAATTTCCGGACATACTTCTTTTGCGATCTCAAATACACCCGGATCAGCAATGATCAATGCATCCGGTTTTATTTCCTTTAACTCTTTAAAATATTCCCGCACGCCTTCCAGATCGTAGTTATGTGCCAGAATATTTGCAGTTACATATACTTTTACATCATGCTCATGTGCAAACCGGATTCCTTCCATCATATCTTCTTTGGAAAAGTTCTTTGCCTTTGCACGAAGTCCAAATGCTTCTCCTCCAATATAAACTGCATCTGCTCCAAATACGACTGCAGTCTTCAACACTTCCAGGCTGCTTGCCGGTATCAATAATTCAGGATGTCTTGCCATTATTTTTTTCCTTTCTGTTACTGTTATCTCCTGTTTTTATTTTCGCACGCTCAGTGCCACTCCATCTCCCAGCGGAAGAATAGACGTCTCAAGCTCAGGATGATGTTTCAGAGTATACAGATACTCCCTCATCCGGCTATGGATCGTGCGGTCTCTTCTTTCCACCGCAAACCGTGACTCAATAATATCTCCGTCCTGCAACACATTATCCGTGATCAGGATTCCTCCCGGCACAAGGAAACGCATCACCTGTTCTAAATATGCCGGATATTGTCCCTTTGCGGCATCCATAAACACAAAATCAAATCCTGCATCATCCGGCATGCCTTTCATGATCTCCAGTGCATCGCCTTCAAGCAACGTAATTTTCTGTTCCATACCTGCCCTGGCAAAATTGGCTCTGGCAATTGGAATCCTTTTTTCGTAATTTTCGATTGTTGTAATGCGACATTCCTCCGGAGAATATTTTCCCATCAGAATTGCCGAAAATCCAACTGCTGTCCCAATTTCAAGAATCTTTACCGGACGTTTGATCTCCAGCATTACTTTCAGAAAACTTTTTGTCTCTTTGCGGATGATCGGAACCATGTCCGCAAGGGCTTCCTGTCCGATCTCATCGAGAACGGGAATGTCCGCGCTTTCCAGAGAATGGAGGTAAGTCGTCAGTCGTTCTTCTACTATCATATCTTCCTCTTTTCTTCCAAGGGAATTCTTATCCTATACATTTATCATAGAAGCGCAGACAAAGTTTATTTTCTTTTCAACTCTGACTGCGCTTCTTTATGCAGATATCTTCGCATCTGCTTATTTTCATAAAAATGCCACAGGCATCTTTATATTATACATCCATAATGATCGGAAGGATCATTGGTTTTCTCTTGGTTCTTTTCCAGATAAAGTCATTCATTGTGTCGCGGATCACAAGCTTAATCTTGCTCCAGTCAGCATGACGGCTCATCAGACATTTTTCAACCGCTTCCGTAACAACCTTCCGTGCCTCTTCCATCAGGCTTTCAGATTCACGTACATAAACAAATCCACGGGATACGATATCAGGTCCGGCAAGAAGCTGGTTGGTACGCTTTTCCAGTGTCAGAACAACAATCAGGATTCCGTCTTCTGCCAGATGCTGACGATCACGCAGTACAATATTACCGACATCACCAACACCGAGTCCATCTACCAGGATTTCTCCTGTGTGTACCTTATCTAAAACTTCTGCACTTTCATCATCCAGTGCGAGTACATCGCCTGACTTGAGGATGAAAATGTTGTCCTTCGGAATCCCAAGAGATTTGGCAATACCTGCGTTCGCTTTCAGATGACGGTATTCTCCGTGAACCGGAATTGCATATTTTGGTTTTACCAGTGAATAGATCAGCTTCAGCTCTTCCTGGCACGCATGTCCGGATACGTGCGTATCCTGGAAAATAACATTCGCTCCCTTTTCAGAGAGTTCATTGATGATATTCGATACCGCTTTTTCATTACCCGGGATCGGATTAGAGCTTAAAATGATTGTGTCACCCGGCATGATCGAGATCTTCTTATGGATATCTGCTGCCATACGTGACAGAGCCGCCATAGATTCTCCCTGGCTTCCGGTTGTGATAATCGTTGTCTTCTCTCTTGGATAGTTTTTCAACTGATCTGTCTCGATCAGCGTATTCTCCGGCACATTCAAATAGCCAAGCTCTGATGCAACCGAAATGATATTTACCATACTGCGGCCTTCTACAACTACTTTACGTCCATACTTGTAAGACGTATTGATGATCTGCTGTACACGGTCTACATTCGAAGCGAAGGTTGCTACAATAATTCTTGTATTGGAGTGTTCGGCAAAAAGCCGGTCAAATGTAGCTCCCACTGTCCTTTCTGACTGTGTAAAACCAGGTCTCTCCGCATTGGTACTGTCTGACATCAATGCCAGTACCCCTTTCTTGCCAATTTCTGCAAAACGCTGCAGATCAATCGCATCACCAAATACCGGTGTATAATCTACCTTAAAGTCTCCGGTATGCACAACAATACCTGCCGGCGAATAGATTGCCAGTGCCGATGCATCCTGGATACTGTGGTTCGTCTTGATAAATTCAATTCTGAATTTTCCAAGATTGATCGACTGTCCATGGCGCACTACTTTTCTTTTAGTTGAGCGGAGAAGATTGTGCTCTGTGAGCTTTTTCTCGATAATTCCCATAGTCAGCTTTGTTGTATAAATCGGCAGATTAATCTCTTTAAGCACATAAGGAAGCGCTCCAATGTGATCCTCATGTCCATGTGTGATCACAAAACCCTTCACCTTATCCGCATTGCTCTTAAGGTAACTGATATCCGGGATTACAAGATCGATTCCGAGCATATCATCTTCCGGGAACGACAATCCGCAATCTACTACAATAATACTGTCTTCATATTCAAAGGCAGTGATATTCATTCCGATCTTTTCAAGGCCTCCAAGCGGAATGATCTTAAGTTTTGAGTTGCTTTTTTTCTTCAATCTCACACCTCCATATATTTTATGTATCTCATCCGTACATTTAATTATCGTAAAATTCGGAGTCCGCCTCTGTGTGCGAACCCCGTTCTTATCTGTCAGAAATATTCTTTTGACAGTTCCGTCTACACTTCAATCTCCACATCCTCCAGAAGCTCTTCGAACACCTTGAGTACGGCATTAAGCTCTACTTCCTCTTCTACCATCTCATAAACGCTGTCCTTCTCTTCCGGCGTACTTGTATCCTTCAAGATCAGGCACTCTGCATCATCCTCTTCTGAATCTGCAACCAGAAGGTAAGTCACTCCATTCAGTCTGGTCTGCTCCACAACAAAAAATTCTTCTGCTTCGCCGCCTTCTCCGCATGTAAACGTTAATTTTTCATTCTTCATATACTTTCCCCTTATCGTCTGATTGTATTCCAAAGCCTGTTACTTTTGCATACCCAGAGAGTCCAGATATCCCTGCAATATAAATACAGCCGCGATTTGATCCACATACTGCTTGCGGTTCTCCCGTCTTACGCCGGATTCCATAAGTGTCCGTTCCGCTTCCACCGTTGTAAGGCGCTCATCCCACATCACGATCTCAATGCCGGTACGCCGCTTCAGCATCTCTCCAAATTCCAGTGCCTTCTCTGCCCGTTCTCCGATATCATTATTCATATGTTTCGGAAAACCGATCACAAACTTCTCTACTCCATATTCGGTTGCAAGGCTCTCAATCCTTGCCAGTGTCTTCCGAAGCTTGTTCTCGTCCTTCCTCGTAACCGTCTCCACTGCCTGTGCCGTAATCCCCAGAGGATCACTTACAGCAACACCTACGGTCTTCGTACCATAATCAAGTCCCATTATCCGCATCATATCTTCAACCTACAGTTCATGTCTGATATAAGCTTTTAATAATTCTTCTACTATCTCATCCCGCTCAACCTTCATCACAAGGCTTCTTGCTCCGTTATAGCTGGTAATGTATGTAGGATCACCGGACATAATGTACCCTACAATCTGATTCACCGGATTATATCCTTTTTCCACCAGAGCATTATATACAATTTCCAGAATATCTTTTGCCTGGATCTGTGGTCCTGTCTCTACCTGAAAAAATTGTGTATTCGTTATATCTTTCATCTTACGACCTCCAATACTTCATATTCATTTTAATATAATCTATACAAAAATTCAATGCATAATTTGTGAAAGTGAAGTAAGTTCTATCTCTTTTAACTGATTGGTCCACCGATCTGCCTGTTCCGGTTCGCATGGAACCCCAATCCGCAGATATTCCTTGGTGTGCCCTGTGACATAATTTTTTCCATCACGCTCTGTCATCTCTTCAAATAGAACTTCCACCTTTTTTCCAAGCCATCCTTCTTCATAGCGTTGCATTTTTTTGCGGTTCAGTTCCAGCATGATATTGCTTCTTCGCGTTTTTTCATGTTCCGGGATCTGCCCGTCCATCTTCGCAGCCTTCGTTCCCTGGCGCTTTGAATACTTAAATATATGAGTCTCATAAAAATTGATGCTGTCTACAAAGTCCCGGGAGGCTTCAAATTCTTCCTCTGATTCCTGCGGGAATCCTACGATCACATCGGTTGTCAATGCCGGATTTTCAAAATACTTCCGGAGAAGCTCACATTTTTCCCGATATTCTGCCGCATCATATCTGCGGTTCATCCGTTTCAGGGTTGCATCACATCCGCTCTGCAGAGACAGGTGAAAATGCGGACATATCTTCGGCAGGCAAGCCAGTTCTTTTGCAAATTCTTCCGTCACGATACGCGGTTCCAGAGAACCCAGACGGATCCTTTTGATCCCTTCAACTCCATGTACCGCGCGGATCAGATCCAGGAGTCCTTCTGTCTGCTTTCCATTTTCATCTTTCCATTCCAATCCGTAAGAACTGAGATGGATTCCGGTAAGCACCACTTCCTGATACCCATGTTCCGCAAGTGTACGCACCTCTTCCACTACATCTTCCTTTTTCCTGCTGCGCACGCGTCCTCTCGCATAAGGAATGATGCAGTAGGTACAGAACTGGTTGCAGCCATCCTGCACTTTCAGATATGCCCTTGTATGCTCTGCTGTCCGGGAAAGATGGAGGCTCTCATACTCGAAGGTATGGTTAATGTCAATGACCTCCTGCATCTGTTCCGGAATGTCTTCTTTAAAATATTCTTCCAGAAGGCGGATCAGATCCTTTTTTTTATTATTCCCGATTACAATATCTATATTCTCATCCAGCTCACCCATATCCGCCTGCGCCTGCACATAACAGCCGGCCGCTACGATCACTGCATCAGGATTCTGTTTTCGGGCACGATGGATCATCTGTCTGGACTTGCGGTCTGCCATATTCGTCACCGAGCAGGTATTGATCACATAGACATCTGCCAGATCATGAAACGGTACGATCTCATATCCGTTCTTTTCCAGCAGTTCCTGCATCGCTTCTGTTTCATAAGCATTTACCTTACAGCCCAGGTTGTGTAATGCTGCTTTTTTCATAAATTCATCCTACTTTCAATATTTATAACATTTAACGAAAATTTCATTCATTCTTCGGCGTTTTGTTCCTTGACTTTTTTATGTATAACTTTTAATATAACTATAGAAAATGAAATCAAGGAGGTGTGTTTTCAATGAAAACCGTACAAATTTCTTTAAATTCTATCGACAAAGTAAAATCATTCGTAAACGAAATCACAAAATACGATTACGATTTTGACCTGGTATCCGGAAGATATGTGATTGATGCAAAATCTATCATGGGTATCTTCAGTCTTGATCTTTCTAAACCGATCGATCTGAACATCCATGCTGAGAACCAGGATGCTGATAACATCATCGAACTTCTGAAACCATACTTAGTATAATAGAATGTGAAGTATCAGGACGCAGTACATTTTCTGTACTGCGTCCTTTCTTTTTTTGAGGAGAGCCTGAAAAAGCTCCCCTTTTTCTTTTATTATTTTACGATGATCGTCTCCACAGTATTCACTGCTTCTGCAAACAGTTCATCAATCTTTTCACTTAAGTTTTCTTCTGATTTGCGGATCACTTCTACATTCGGTTTGGTTACCGGATGTTTTGCCACGAAGATCGTACAACAGTCTTCGTATGGAAGAATGGAAGTCTCATAGGTTCCGATCTTCTCTGAAATATCTACGATCTCCTGCTTGTCAAATCCGATCAGCGGCCGATATACCGGCAATGTACATACATCGTTGGTTGCCATCAGGCTCTGCATGGTCTGGCTTGCCACCTGTCCGATACTTTCACCGGTAATAAGTCCCAGGCATCCGTCTTCTTTTGCAAAATGCTCTGCAATCCGCATCATATAACGGCGCATGATGATCGTCAGTTCATCATGTGGGCATTTTTCATAGATATAAAGCTGGATATCGGTAAAGTTGACTACATGCAGCTTGATCGGTCCTGTATATTTGGAAACCTGCTTTGCAAGATCCACTACCTTCTGTTTGGCCCTCTCGCTGGTGTACGGCGGTGCATGGAAATAGGTTGCCTCCAGTCCGACGCCACGTTTGGAGATCATATAACCTGCAACCGGACTGTCGATTCCACCGGAAAGCAGAAGCATCGCGGTTCCATTGGTCCCGATCGGCATACCGCCAGGTCCCGGAATGATCTCGGAATAGATATAAATCTCTTCTCTTACCTCTACATGAAGCAGTACATCCGGGTGGTGTACATCTACCCGGATTTCCGGGAATGCATACAGAATAGCTTCTCCGAGGTCATAATTGATCTCCATTGATTTCTTCGGATAGGTTTTCTTTGCACGACGGGACTCTACCTTAAATGTGATATTCTTATCCGGATAAACCTCATCCATGTATGCGATCACATCTTTTTTCAGTTCTTCAAATCCTTTATCCTCTACACGGACAACCGGACAGATCCCTACAATTCCGAATACTCTTTTCAGAGCTTCTACCACTTCATCTCCGTCATAATCTCCGTCACAGTCCACATAAACTCTTCCCTGTGCTTTATAAGTATGGAATAATCCATCCAGGTCCTTTAATGAATGCTTGATCTGTCTTACCAGCGCATCCTCGAACATATAGCGGTTCTTTCCCTTGATTCCGATTTCTCCATATTTTATCAAATAAGTCTGAAACTTCATTCTTTCCTCCTAATGGCGTGTGTACTTTCTAAGCATCGGTACACAATTATATAATGTTTCCAGCGTATAGTCAATTTCTTCTTCTGTAGTAAATTCTGACATACTGAATCTGAGCGTTGCGTCCAGATATTCTTTTCCGGCTCCGATTCCCTTTAGCACTCCGCTGATCGCCGGATGGTTGGATGCACATGCCGAACCGGATGATACATAAATTCCCTTCTCTTCCAGTGTATGAAGAAGAACCTCACTCCGGATTCCTGCAAATCCCACACTGATGATATGTGGTGCACTTGTTTCATCATAAAGTCCGTGGATCACAGTATGATCGATTTTCTGTACCCCTTCGATAAAGTGCTGTTTCAAGGCACGCATATGTGCCACCTTTTCATCCAGGTCTGTGTAAATCGTCTTTGCTGCCAGCCCGATTCCTGCAATCCCCGGTACATTTTCTGTTCCGGAACGCATGTTTTTCTGCTGCTCGCCTCCGAAAATGATCGGTTTTACTTTTGCTTTTTCATTGATATAGATAAAACCGATTCCCTTCGGTCCATGGATCTTATGTCCGCTTACAGAAAGCATATCGATTCCCATCTTTTTCGGGTAAATCTTATATTTTCCAAATCCCTGTACTGCATCCACATGGAACAGGATATTTTTATTATAAGCCTTTACGATCGCAGATGCTTCTGCAATCGGCTGAACCGATCCCACTTCGTTATTCACATACATGACCGATACCAGGATCGTCTCGTCACAGAGCGCTTCCTTTAACGCATCCAGGCGGATCCGTCCATACTCGTCAACCGGAAGATAGGTCACACGATAGCCCTCCTCCTCTTCCAGGTAACGCATGGTATTGAGAATTGCCGGATGTTCAATTGAACTGGTGATCAGATGCTTGCCGGCACGGTGATTGGCACGTGCACCTCCGATCAATGCAAGGTTGTCACTTTCTGTTCCACCGGATGTGAAATAAAGTTCCTTTTCCTGCACCTTCAGAATCTTTGCAAGTGTCTCCTTCGCCTCACGGACATACGCTTCTGCATCCACACCTTTTTTATGCATGGAGGATGGATTGCCGTAATCCTCACACATCACTTTTCCGACTATATCCCGAACACACTCATAGGCTCTCGTTGTTGCTGAATTATCCAGATAAACTTCCATTTTTCTTTGTCTCCCAAACACTTCTTCTCTTTATCTTATGCAGTTCTTTGCCTGCCGGTCTACTGTTCCAGTTCAAACATCAGTACAGCAAGCGTTGCAAGTCCGGCTGTCTCTGTCCGCAGGATCCGCCTGCCCAGGGTGATGACCTTCGCCCCCATACTGACTGCTGCATCAACTTCTTCCGGTTCAAATCCACCCTCTGGTCCGATAAAAATCCCAACAGACTGTCCACTTTTAATCTGGCGGATCACTTCTCTTGTCACTTCCATACCACCTGCAAGTTCATACGGAAGCAATGTCACATCAAGCTCTTCTGCCATTTTCAGTGCTTCTTTATAAGAAAGCGGCATGGTAACTTCCGGGATCCGGCTTCTTCCGGCCTGCTTTGCCGCACTTTCTGCGATGGAATTCCAACGGTCTGCTTTTTTCGCTGCTTTCTTATCATCCAGACGAACAACAGAACGCTTCATCGCTACAGGAATCACCTGATACACGCCAAGCTCCACCGCTTTTTGTACGATCAGCTCCATCTTGTCGCTTTTGGGAAGCCCCTGGAAAAGATACAGCTTTGACGCCGGTTCCGTGTCCGCTTCCATCTCTTCCAGAATATGCAGAACCGCCACATCTTCTTCATAGGCTTCCACCTCGCACAGATAGGTTCTGCTTTCTCCGTCACTGATTTCAGCCTTTTCATGCAGCTTCATCCGGAGCACATTCTTCATATGATTAACATCTCCGCCTTCAATCCGGATCTTATCTCCGGAGATCTGCTGTGGTGTTACAAAAAAATGATGCATCTTTTCTGATCCTCTCTGCCTACGCTTTCGTTTCTTTTCTCGCTGTTACAGATACCCATTCTCCCTGATGATGAACCTCCAGGACCGTGAGTCCTGCTGCCTCTACCGCTGCTTTTACCGTCTCCTCCTTGTCTTCGATGATACCACTTGTCACGTAGATACCACCATCTTTTAACTGGTTCACGATCACCGGTGTCAGCGGCACCAGTACGTCTGCAAGAATATTCGCCACAACGATATCATAGCATCCATAACCAACTTTATCCTGGACCTCCTTATCATCAATGATATTTCCGATCATTACTTCGTATTTATCCTTTGAAATACCGTTGACTTCCATATTTTCATAGGTTGCATCAATCGCACACGGATCCAGGTCTGTTCCTACAGAATACTTTGCACCGAACATCAACGCCAGCATTCCAAGAATTCCACTTCCGCATCCTACATCCAGAATTCTGGTGTCCTCTGTCACATATTTGCGGAGCTGACGGATGCAGAGCTGTGTGGTCTCATGCATTCCCGTTCCGAATGCAGTTCCCGGATCGATATGCACGATCATCTTGCCTTCATCTTCCGGCTTTACTTCTTCCCAGGACGGAATGATCAGGATATCATCCACATAGAACTGGTGAAAATATTTTTTCCAGTTATTGACCCAGTCCACATCCTCTGTCTGGGATTCTTCTATCGTTCCTTCACCTACTTCCACATAGGCACGCATATCTTCCAGTTCATTTTTCACAGCTTCCAGAAGACTTTCTTTATCTTCATCTTCTTCCAGATAGAAACTGATATATGCGATGCCGTCATTGATTCCTGTCTCCGGAAGGATATCAACAAACATCTGCTCTTTTTCTGCCTGTGTCATCGGAATCTTATCCTCAATCTCGATTCCCTGTACACCAAGGTCCATCAGCATACTACTGACAATGTCTTCTGCCTCGGTTGTTGTCTTTAATCTGAATTTATTCCACTTCATATTGGTTCTCCTTTTATTGTTGTCCAAGCAAATAATCAATAAACTGCTGTGCAGTACGTCCGCTTAATCCACCATGGCTCAATTCCCATTTGTTTGCCTCCAGAAGAAGCTTTTCCTCTTCCATCTCGACACCGTAACGATCTGCAAGCGTGGTGACAATCTTCTGGAATTCTTTTTTATCCGGTTTTCCAAAATAAATGGTCACGCCGAATCTTGCTACCAGCGAAAGTTTCTCCTGTACGGTATCATTGGTGTGCAGTTCTTCATCTCTGTCAGCTTTATCTTTGAATGTCTCACGTACCAGATGTCTTCTGTTGGAAGTTGCATAGATCAGGATATTATCCGGTTTCTTCTCCAGACCGCCTTCGATCACCGCTTTCAGATATTTGTACTCAATCTCGAATTCTTCAAAAGAAAGATCATCCATATAAATAATAAATTTGTAATTCCGGTTCTTGATCTGTGCGATCACATCATTCAGGTCTTTGAACTGATGCTTGTACACTTCGATCATACGAAGTCCCTGGTCATAATACTGGTTCAGGATTGCCTTGATCGAAGAAGATTTACCGGTTCCGGCATCACCAAAAAGCAGACAGTTATTAGCTTTTTTACCCTTTACAAATGCCTCGGTATTATCGATCAGTTTCTTCTTGGCAATGTCATAGCCCACCAGATCGTCCAGATGGACGTGTGCAATCTTGGTGATCGGCACGATCTGTGCTCCTTCTTCCGTATGCTCAATACGGAATGCCTTGTGAAGTCCGAAAGTTCCCACTCCGAATTCTTTGTAGAACTGGGTTACAGTTGTCTTAAATTCTTCTGCATCATCTGTCTGCGCAAGAGCTTTGCTTAAGTCGCAGATCCGGTCGCGAATCCTCTTGTTAAATACATGTCCCTTGGCATTGACCGGATGATATTCCTCAATCAGTTCCAGACTGTCTGTACCGAGCTTTTCACCCATCTCTTTCAGATCATATTCGAACAGTTCTTTGAAAATCTTAAAATCATGAAGGGCTGCTTTATTGACGCTTCCCTCTACCTCTCCTACCACTTCACAGGCTGTGCTGTAAGCATTCTCACTGTTGGCAAGCAGGAACGTCAGGAAGGTATGCCAGAGGTTCCCCTCGAATCCATAGTTTGCAGCCAGCTCGATCAGCTCATTTAAATTTTCGAAAAGAAGGCTCTTCAAATCCTCTTTGTTGTAATAATCATTATCTGCATTGTCGATCAGAAATGTCATGTCCCGAAGCAGATCTTCATGTTCCATATAACGATATAATATCAGTTCATTTGTTCTCATAGCCGTGTCCTCTCTTTTTCAGTCTAATAATTTCCAAGGATTTTCAGATTCAGTGCTTCTTCCCTCAGTCCACGGATCGCATTTTTCACTGCGGCATCTGCCAGATTTCCTTCAAAGTCCACAAAGAAACGATATTCCCAGCTTTTTCCTTCTACCGGCCGGGATTCGATCTTTGTCATGTTCAGGTCATTGTAAATAAAATGGGAAAGCAGATGGTACAACGATCCACTCTCATGCGGTATTTCAAAGCAAATACTGATCTTGGATGCATTTTTCAGGAATACCTTCTGGTTTGTGACAATGATAAATCTTGTACTGTTGTCAGATTCGTCATTGATCTCTCTTGCCAGGATATCCAGTCCGTAAAGCTCTGCTGCATATTCGTTGCAGACAGCTGCCTGCGTGGTATCCTGGTCTTCCATCATCTTCTTGGCCGCCATAGAAGTATTGGCAACACTGATCTGCTGCCAGGTTCCGTGTTCATCCAGGAAATGGGATGTCTGCATCAGTCCTTGTGGATGTGAATACAC
>UMEL01023117.1_pt1 | contig 84024 bp, 114 predicted proteins | sample 1964741 | NCBI WGS metagenome assembly UMEL01 (sample SAMEA4836019, study PRJEB28245) | human gut metagenome | biome: gut microbiome; material: fecal sample | place: Denmark | collected 2008
GTCAGATACCTACCCTGTGTAGTCCCTTGTAAACTGTACTTTAATTCATTATAAAAAACTACTCTATAAAGTGTTTTTCTATTCATATTATTACGCTCCTTTATACAAAGTATGTTTTCCTTCTGCATCTCTCTGCCATTCATATCCAGCAAACTCCAATGCCTTTAAAGCACCGGCATAATAACTCATATCCTGTGGTCTGACATCTTCCATATTTGCGATCATCCACCGTTCATCTAGCCATTCTTCCGTCTGCTTTTTAATTTCACTTGCTGTTCTTCTCATACATCAAACACCTCTCTTACTTTATCAGCGATCATTTCATTTCCGTATTCAACTAAACGATCATGGAAACCTCGTACAAATTCTGGTGTAGCGATTTTCATAATATTTTCTTCTGTCAGGTCAATCTGATAAAATTCCAACATGCCTTTAATATCATCATCGTACCAGGTGGTATTTGTATCTTCCATCAACTCAATTTCTTTCTCTTTTGGATACTTGTCGTATAATGAGATTTTATATTTCCATCCGTTACTTATAACAAAATCATAGAAATCTACTGTATCTTCCGCTATATACTCGTTCAACCATATATCTTTCTCATACCCATGAGCTTTTAAATAAGCATCAAGGCAATCTTCGCTTACCAAAAGATATGCTAAATTATCATCCACCACATTTTCTCTTAATTCATTTACTGTATCCGCATAGACTAAAATATATTTCATATTAAATTTCCCTCTCTTTCTCAAAAGTCACTTTATAACCTAACTTTTCCCAAAAATTCTTTGTATCTTCCATCATTCTACTCGTATGATAATCATAAGCATCATCCATATAAGGCATATGTCCAACTGTTTCGACACAAATGATCTCAGGATAATTATCTGGCTTAGTTAATGCTTCTTCATAGGCTGCGTTAAGAATGTTAAATTCTTCCTCACTTCTCGCCTTATACCATCGAAATGTGTTGTCTCCATTTACAAGTCCATCTGTACTTAATGGAATAAATTCATCCGAATCAGGAATTTTTAATTTTTCTGCTGCTTTGATTTCACGTTCTTTCAATAAATTCTTTTCATAATTGATACATTCTCTTTCGGTCTTAAATTTCTTTCCATCATCTGCTACATATACTTCTCGTTCTACTTCCACAAGCTGTTTTATATATTTTTCGACCTGCTCTTTTTTAATTTCTGTTCTCATTTCCAAATACCTCCTGCTAGTATATTCTCTAAAAAGAAAAACAGATGATTATTCTCATCTGCCTTTGAAACACGGTTTTCATTTAGCATGATTCCCATAACTCTGACAAAGTTTTGCCAGTATTCTCTTTACAATAGGTTTCCATTTTATGTAAGAAAAACTTTTCTTCATCTTTTGTGAGAGACCATGCAAATACTTTACAATCATCATCTGATTCTAAATAATATTCAGCAGTAACCAATCCATTTTGCTTCCAATATGTATAAAAATTAATCCACGTATCATCTTTATCTCTTGTGTCAGTTCCAAAATATTTATCAACATCAAACCACAGTTCATATGCAATACTAATAACATTATCTCCTACACAAATTCCATCACAGCATCGTATATCTTCTTTAGTAACATCAATTTCTCTTACTTTATTCATAATTTCTCCTCCAAAAAATGTGATGTTCATTATCTTTTACTCGAAACATTCCACGCAATTTTTTGCAACTTCTTCTTCTGTTTTCCATTTTCCGACTCCATAGCATTTATATTCACAAACATCTTTTTCTTCGCAATAAATGCAACAATTCGCACATTTACTATCTTCTGGAATTGAAACATCCATCAAACACCTTATCATATTCCTACCTCCAATTCCAAATATGGATTTCACGTTTTGTTATTTTTCGATTCCAATACTAATTCTGTCATAATAAGGGACGATTTCTCTTATTTCTGTATTCCAAATATCTTTTGGAATATTTGTAAAGTCAATAGAATGTGGCTCAACAATCCATCTTCTTCCAGTATATTTAAGACCTTCGTATTCATTAATCACTATTTTCTGATACGAATCCACAATTTTAGAAATTAAATCTTTTACCAACATACAATCACCTCTGTGGAAATGTGCTTTTCATTGTGTTTATTTATCTGTACGTTTTCCATTCTCCATCTTCAAACATATAAGCCACATTAATATCTTGTCCTAAGACCTCTTCTATATTTTTATACTCAACTGATTCTCTTTCTATATGAAATTTATCCTGCATAATAATTGATCTTCCATAAGGAGTGAAAGTCTTATCTGAAATATCAATGTTTTCTGCTTTTGCCCATTGAATAAAATCATCATATTCCTTCTTTGAATAAATCGTACTAAACATTCCGACTTCAAGAATAAATTCTACATCAAGCAATGATTTAAAATCTCTTTTTAAATCATTCTTAATATCATACCCATCATTCCAGCACCAAGCACCAACAATAGTTCCATCCGTTCTTTTATATCCGACAATCGCTCTTGTACTCATAATTTTACCTCCAATTCAGACTTGAAATTTCCGTTTTATTTACTTTAATACAATTAAGTCTGCTTCTTCGACATATTTTCTTGCAGCATTATATCCATTTCTATTAAGTTCGCCTTCAATACTAAACCAAAGTGAATCTAAAAAATTTGGAATAGATGCAAAATCTTTATTTGGATATTTGTCTCTATATCGTTTATATGCTGTTTTATATAATTCATCTACTAAATCACGCTTCATCATATTTCCTCCGTTTCTGATATCTACGTTTTATTTAGTTGAAATTAACATCAATATCATATTGAAAATCACGCCATGACCACCCACAATATTTATCACATATATAATTTAGTAATGTTTCTGGCGTCCTTCCAGTCTCTCCATAAACGTCTTCCTCGTCTTCTTCACAGAGATATTCATGTTCTTTTTTTAGTACGTCCAGTATTTCTGCATTGCTTACGTTGCTTGGCACTGTTAATTCAAATGTCTCCATATCATCTCCGTCATCCCAAAAGAAATTTATTCTTAAATTTAATGTTCTCATATTTTTCTCTCCTTCTAAGCCAGCTAAATCATCGTTTCATTACTTTAATTATTAACTTTTCTCCCACAATGAGGACAAAAATTATCATCATTCAATATCTCATCATATCCGCATGATGTACACTTGAAATAATTCATTGAACCATATGCAGTAGTGACATAATCTCCAGTTTCAACAAGTATTGTTGTATTATTCTGCTTTTCGTTGTTGTTTTCCATTACAAGTAATTCTCCTTTGTTAATAACTACTATTTCAATGTATTATATGTTCTTCTATATATCTCCATGTAGGGGATTGCATATGCACTTTCTTTGCTTGTTCCATGTCTCTATAAACTCCAATTATCTTATTAGTTGATTCAGCATACTCAAATACAATATATATTGTCATATTTACCACTCCTCACATTGCTAAATCTTTAAGTAATTCTCTGTTCTCTGGTGTATCAAGATATGCTGCCGAATTTTCGTCATCAAATTCCATATCATGTATGATTTTGATTCCGTCTTTTTCAGCTTGTTCAGCAGCTTCATCATCACTATCAAATATCATCATGCAATCAAGCCTCTGTATATGTTCTGCACCATTTCCATAATCAGATGTAAAAACTCCATATCCTCTTTCCGCATCTTCTCTTGTAAATCCATTTTCCATAGCTTCTCTAATTAACTCTTCTGTAATTTTCTTCATATAAATCTACCTCCATTTTAAAAAGCCTTGAAGCTCTTGATTCTTCCTAATCCCAATTAACAAATTGTTCAATCTCTTCTTTTTCAATTCCAATTCCGTCTAAAAGAAGCAATAATGCATTCACGGTATCTTCTTTATCAAACAATTCCATCCAGAACCAATCAATAATGTTGCTTATTATCTTTCTTCCATCATTATCAATTGTGAAATTGTCCAAGATATACTGCCAAAATTTTTCTTTCATAATTTTCACCTACCATTCTTTCAAATCTTCATTTGCCTTATCAATAAGGCTAACTGGAATTGCACCGACATCGGTAACATATCCTTCATTCGTATTGATATGTTCCTCAATATACTCTTCCAGTTCTCTTTTAAAATCATCATCGGTTACATCTGTCAGATCATCGTTCCATGAAAAACTCGCTACATCACAATAATCATATGGATAATTATCAGCTCCGTATCCATAACCTGTATCAACACCACCAACATAAAGGTCGAACCACAAATGATTTCCCCAATCAATAATGTCAAAACAAAGATTACCAACTCTTACCGATCCAACATATTCTCCGCTACCTTCTTCCTGTTTGTAGCTTCTCTGATCCTTTTTATATCTCTCAAATTCTGGTTGCAAGTTCCATTTAAACTTCATATATCATCGCTCCTTAATCTACCTGAATAATCAATCTAATCCGTTTCCCACCTACACAATCAATAACAATTCCGTTGTCTCCTGTGACATACATATCTGGATAACGACCAACTCTTTCAATTTCAGGTGCATCACCAGTTTCCATTTTGTCACTGAAAAAATCATATAAATCATCTTCAACAAACTCTTTTGTGATTACTTTTTCAATTTCAAACCCGTCATGACAAAATCCTGTATCTTCTGATAACCAATCAGCAATTTTTTCAAGAGCATATTCTCTATCTTCTTTTCTTTTGTATAATTCTTCTAAATCATCAGGAATAATAAGTTCTGTTGGAAGTTCATTTAATACTTCCATATCTCCGTCTGTGTCCCATTTAATATTTATTGCCTTTAACATAATTCATCAACTATCCTTTCCATTTGAAGTTGCTATTCATTCTGCATAAGTTGGAATTGGCTTACAAATATCATTAAAACTCATATCATCACCTCAACCTATAATCTCAAAAGCATCTTCTTTCCCATTACAATAAGCCACATATCCATAATTTCCATTACAGAACTGAACCAAATCTGCACCTTCTTTCATATTCAGATATTCAGTTGCTTCATCAATACTTGAAACTATTTTGTATTCGGGACCAGCATTGAAGAAGTGACAAATGTAGCCATCTTCATTTAATCCAAGAATCTCCCTCTTCTCATTCTGCTCTTTTAATACATCTTCTATGTCGTTTTCTAACACTTTGTTCCGTGTTATAATCGTATATTCTGGAATCCGTTTATCCATGTTTTGTCCCTCCATTTCCGTAGCTTCTAATTTATTCCGATTACGCTTCTAACTCTTCGATACGTTCACAGAGTTTTTTAATTACATCTACAATATAAGAAGGTGTTACATCTAATTCTGTTTCTAATTGTTCTGTTGCCTCTCCTCTGTATTCTTCATCATCATAACCATCTGAAATACAATCAATAATTCTCTTTGCTAATTCTAAACTATTCATTTTCATAAAATATTCCTCCATTTATAAAATTGACTATTTCATCATTTCTTCCAGTTTTTTCAAGCCTTTATTTACCTCTTCCATGAGTTCGCATCTATATAGAACATCTCCTATATTTTCAGAGCCTTCTAAGATTTGAGTCATGGCAAGATCGCTTTGTATTTTCCGTAACACATCTAATGAATCTTCTTTTGGAATAACGACAAAAGTTTTATCTTCGATTTCTTCTCCAATTGTTCCAAAAATTGTTTTAAATCCCCATCCACCTGTCATATTAGTCCAGACCTCCCATACTTTCTAATGCAAACATAAAAGCGGCTGCTTCTCTATCACTGGAAATGAAATCTCCTCTAAACCTTACGAACTCACCCACAAAATCTTTATGTAACTTTAAGAACTCATCAAATGCATCCACCGCTTCTCTTGCGCCAGCAACATTGTCGTTATGGTCATAGAGGAAATCATATTCCTTTTCAAACTGTTTTAAAAATTCGTGAATATTTAATGTTTTTTTCATACTTATACCTTCTCAATCTCAATCTCAAATAACCTTGGATCATATTCTTCATCTTCCATTTCCCAGTAATCCATTATTTCATCTATTGCATTATGGGCTTCCTCATAAGTATCGTAAACACCCCAACCAAAAGCACTGCTATCCCTTAACAATCCACCGTCATACCATAACATGTATTTATATTTCATATTATTTATCCCTCACTTTTTAAACATTCTTTGTCAACAACTGCGAACAATTTGATTTCGTTTCCTACATCCTCTTCTTCTAAGTCAAGTGAATTTAATAATTCTGCGAAAGTTTCTTCTGTAAAATCTTCTCTATACAGATACACATCATGTACCGTTGGAGTACACCATAAGTGCAGCCGAATGAATTCTATTATCTCAATCCATTCGCATTCATTACATATCCGTCTTGCACATCTTACTAATGATTGAACAAAATCCTGCGTCATTAATTCGTTGCCTTCGAGTTTTTCAATCTGCTCATCAGTAATCTCTTTTACGTTGCTCATACCTTTGTCCATGATATAGGAAACAACTGCATTTCCCATTCGTGAATCGAACTCTTCCTCAATAATCTTTCCTATTTTTGTTTCGTAGTATGTCATATTACGCTACCTCCTAATAATCTTCATCAATACATTCATCAATTTCACTGTAATATTGACCGTCATATCCCTTTTCCATTAATTTTTCCCAACAATCATTACACACTAATCTAAAAGTGATTCCATGACAATCCCTTGTGAAATTCATATCATTTCTTTCTACTTCCTTATTACATACTGGACAAATTCTAATATCTTTCTCTTCTATTTTTATTCCTTTCTATTTGTGCAATACCATTTCCATTTTTCCATTATTAACTGTTACATCTAAGAACCACACCGTTCTATATCTACCAACATCGTTCTTATGCAATTCATACCATTCTTTATGATCTACACCATCATTTCTGAAACCAAATACAAATTGCTCTGTATCCATAGTTCCGTCATCCAAATTCTTATCAATGTTATGCCATATAACAAACAAATCACTTGCATAATATTCACACCAACGACCAGCTTCCTGAATTAACTTTGTTAGAATCGAGGAATAATTTATTTCCCATTTACCTTTTAATGGATTAAAATAACCTGTCTCTCTTTTAGTTCCTGCTAATGCTTCTTTTAATTCTTTTATCTGTTCATCTCTATATTCAATCTCAAAATCTTTTTCCATATTCGCTCCCTCACTTTCTCTTTAAGAAACAGTTCTTTCATTTAGGTTTTATACAACCTCTTTTATTTCCTTTACTGTTTCTTTCCAACAACTATCAATCAGTCCATAAACTTCATCAATATCATATCCATGCATTTTACATCCCTCTACACAAAAGATTGCATATTTAATAGGAAGTTTAACATCCTTATCCAGTTCTACTTCTAATACAGAACCACCGCCAGACCAAGAATCATATAACCCACACATTGTTTCTTTTCCAAGAACTATATAAGATTTTGATTTTTCATTCTTTCGTGGATCATATTTTCCTTTTTCGTCATATTCTTTATTCTGTAATTCGATTAAATCAAATAAATCAAATAACGGTATTTTTACAAGAAATGTTACAGTTGCCATATGTGATGGAAGATTTTCAAGTTCCTGTATGCAGCTTTCAATAAATCTATCTTTATTTTTATCTCTATCTACATAATATCCATCATCTCTATGCACCTGCTTGCAAGCTTTTCTTAGTGCAGTTGCTTTACCTTGTGTTTTTGCTAACCACAACATTGATGACTCTTTATCAATGCTTCCATCTCCTGAATTTCCATACCAATTCAGCACATTATCACAAACGCAATCATAATTCCAATTACCACAATCTATCATTATATTCACTTTAACTTCATTATTAAAATCATCTGAATCATAATAAAAATATGTATTTTCTTTTACATATTCCCATATTTCATCAAAATTATCTGTAAAGTATTCCTCTTCTTCATCTGTCAATTCTTTACGAATTGCCTTTTCAAGATCATCTTCTCCGTATTGAATTGCATAATCCATAGCCCAATCGGCTAATTCATCATTAAGTGCCTCCCTTGGATTATCATGCTCAAATATCTCTTTTAAAAATCTATCTGATAATTCCCTATCTCTGTAATCTGTGTAAATTTCAATACCACCATCTTCATTTACTCCATACATGTTTTTTAATATTTCGTCTATTTTGGTTTTTAATATTTCTGTAGTCATATCAACTATCCTCCTCAACCATATACCAACCATTTTTATTACCAGTTTCCATAACATCGTCTTCAAATTCTCTCTGATGCTTTAACATTTCCTCTTCACCAATATTATTTTCAATGGCTTTCATAATAACCATCGCAACCGCACGGCTTAAATCCAGGCCATTAGTTTCTAAAGCATTTTCAAATTTCTCTTTAGAATAAGGAAAGAAAGAAATGAATCCGTCATAAGAACCATAATTCTCTTTAGTCCATTTAAAGAACTCATCATTATATTCTGCATTGCGTATTAGATCAATTGTTTTATCAGGTACAATCAAATCAAATTCAATAGAGTCATTTTCGTAATTGTAAAACCGTGGACTACTTAATTTTCCATTTTCTGCTTTGCATTTTCCAAAGAATATTACGATTGATTCTTCTGATAATATCTCGTTGATTTTATCAATACCATAATCAACGACTGCATCTTTAAAATCCTTTATGTATTCATCTTCAACATCATATAAGGCTTCGCCCAGCTCTGTTCCATACATCCCAGGTTCAATCAAATGAAGAAAATCTGTTGACATTTCAAGTTTCATATCAATTTACCTCCATTTCCTGCTTTACAAATTCTTTAAACATTTCTTTTGCGTTAAATTTATCAATAAACTTCTTATACAATTCATTCGAAGTCTTTAACCGTTCTGCTTCTTCTTCAGCAGTTTCCATACGCATTTTCATTTCTTTACTGACAATTTCACGCATAACATTTTTAGTATAGCCAACTGGTTCTATTCTCTGTTCAAGAACCATTTCATTATTTACATAAATCGTTTCCCACAAGTTCAAAATGATACATGTATCATCCATATACCATCTCAAATAATAGGCAAACGCTTCATCTGCATTATCAAATTCTCTTTTGTTATACAAAGCCGGATCGCCGCTCCGTTCTAATTCATCAGCAATTTTAGAATCGTTGATATATTCAACTGTATACTTTGTATCTACAGTTCCCTCATGCACACTTTCTAAACTCCATCCATAAAAATTTTTATGCATACTTATACCTTTTATTTTCCTTTCAATTCGTATAATACGCATGTATTCGTCACAATATCATGCTGAACTAAATACTCTATTCCATCAATGGAATCATAATAGTTGTCCTGGTATACACCCTTATGATATTCTTCCCATTTACCTTCGAGATGAGGATTATCCGATGCAATCCGTAAAAGATGATCTAAAATTTCATCTATATTTTCTCTAACAGGCAAATAACCCATTTCTTCAAGTTCTCTTTCTCCACAGTATGCAATTTCTCTTCGCATATAATTCCCATTTGCTATCATATCCACACCTATCCTTTCCTATTTAATAAGGCAGACACATTTCTGCATCTGCCTTTAGTTATTCTCCTAAAGTATATTTCTATACTGTCTTAATGTTGTCTAACTCAATTGCCGTAAACACTTCATCACATTCTCCATATTGATCACTCACCATAACTGTATATGTATTATTTTTTGGATCAAAACCCTGATCATCAATCATATCTGAAATTTCTTCATAAATATCGGCTTCGTCTTTATCCATTTTTTCTGTAAAGTTAGTTATGATATCGCTTTTTACGGCCATTGATTTTAATAATTGTCGCACTTCAATTTCCGTACCATAAAATAATTTAAATTCCATACATCCATTATCTGAATTGGTGTGAACAATAATCCATTTTACCATTTGTTTACCTCCTAAGAAATTACAATTCCCTTTGCCATTTTAGTTCAAATTTTTATCTGCTTCTTGCCAGTTCTTAAAATGAAATACTTCACATTTCCCACATTTAACAGGATTTTGCCAAAACTCAGGATGTTCAAACTTCATTACACATACAGATTTAAAATCTCTATCTATACCCTGTGGAGTATAACCTTTTTTAACAAGATTGCCATAAGCTTTATTTTCTGCAACTATATATTCTCTATCAATCATGTTTTCCCTCCGTTCTTTTTATGCTGACTTATCTTCTAGCATTGTTATATTATTTGCATCAAATAAATAATATTGACTATTTGACATTACCTTGTTGTATTCAACTTCACCCTCAAAGTCATTTACGACTGCCCTTTCTTCTGATGTCATATCAGAATATTTTTTCTTTCCATATGAAGGTGGCAGCCATCCTTTATGTTGTGCTCCAAATATATTGAACTTTTTCAACAGCTCTTCATTTGTGAATGTAATATGGCAAGTTCCCTTCTTATAAAAAGTCACATTAAAATACTTCAATACAATATCTTTTGATTCTCCATATTCTTCAGCAAATTCTAGTGACTGTTGTAAATCAACTGCTTCTGTCAAACCGCCATCAAGATAATTGAAACACTTTTCAATATCTCTTAACTTGTTTACTATTTCCCTGTCGGATGGCTTAAATCCACCCCAAGAGTATTCTAAGTCTCTCCATCCTCTTAATGGAATGATTACCTTCTTATTTATGATCCACGCCTTATTTGTTTTCCATCCATTGAAATAATGAATGTTCTTGCTGCATTCATCATAATAGGAATATTTATTACTCAACTCTTCAAAGAGAGAAATAATTGTATCTTCAATTCCCTTTATAACTTTCTTACTCATGTCAATTTTAAGTTCATATATGTTATGCAATGAGAATTCATAATCTTTCAGTTCCTCAACCTTGTTATAATAATCTCTCTGTAAATTATTTGTGAGCTGACCAATGAACTTCGGATTTTTAAACAATGCCGACCAATATTTACCACGAATTTCTCTTATATATCCGTTTACTGATGCACTATTCTTTCCAATACTAAGATTTAACACACAACCACCAGTCTGTATTGTCTGTCCTGTCTGTTTGTCTTTCTCAAACTGACATAAAATATGTGGTGACATTGCATAATACTCTTTGATAAGTTTCACACCTGCTTCAATTTCCATTTTATACTGTTCTACGATTGCCTTTAAGAAGTCATTTTCTGCAAGCTGCGTATTTTCTGTATTATATGTGTATTCTCTCTGTTCCTTAGCTTTCTCTAAGCCATCAAAGATAAAAGAATCTCTCTGCACTTCTGGAAGTTTTACTTTTATCAATGCAATCTCAACACTTGTTTTTCTTTCTGCATCCATAAAAGCATCCTGAATATATTGAATGTCTGCGTTGTATTCTTCTAACATTCTATTCAGCATTATTCTTTCATTGTTGCATTCATTCTTTAATGTCTCTGCATTAAGTAAGCAAATAACAGCACCACCATTTCTCTGTTGCATTTCTAATGCTTTCAACAGATGTTTACATCCATTTGAGAACGGAGGGTTCATAATAATTAAGTCATATTCCTTCATTGTGTCGTATGTCAAAAAATCATCATGTACAACTCTGAAATCCTTTTCCTTTAATACTGCACGTAAGTTCGTATCATTCTCTATACAGTCAATATTTAACTTAATTGTTGTGTACCATCTGTTATTAAAATCTTCCTTTTTCTTTAATGCTTCAACAATATTTCCCTTACCTGCTGATGGTTCAAGAATTGTGTGTATCATTTTCCAATCCAAACCATCAAACATTTTATCTATAAGATTTTGCGGTGTTGGGTAAAAATCTTTGTTATCTGTAAACATATTTATCATTTCCTTTCACTATAAAAGGTGGTATATTTCAACCACCTTTTTTTATACTGTACTAAGCTTTTCAGTTGGATCATATTTGAATACAAATCCCTTCTTAAAGCTACTGTAAAATCCCTGTAATGTTGCCAGCTTTCGCTTTACATCTGCAAAGTCTGACTTTGACAACTCTGTATCAGGTTTTACTACAAATAATTTTTCACCTGTTTTTGTGTGTACATCCTCTGTTACAGTGTATGTGATTTGTGTTTCTGTCTGTTCTGTTGTATCATTCACTGTATTATTCTCTGTTTCTTTAATGGTTGCATTTAATTTCTCACATGGGTTTTCTTTGAATAAGAAAGCATGTTTGAATTTACTATAATAACCTCCAAGAGATTTGATGTACTGATTCACCTTGATATATTCTTCACGGCTCAATTTCTCAACTACTTTTACAAGATATATCCTTTCTTCTGTTCGTGTATCTGTGTCTTCTGTTACTTCATAAGTATATTTATTTACATCTACATCAGTTTCGGTTTCCTTTTCTTCTGTCTTATTTGTATCAGACTTAATAACTTTCTTTATGACTTTTTCAACCTCATAAGGTGTTTTAACTTCCTGAATTTCACACCATGCAATAGCTCCTTTATTTACCCATTTCATAAATCTATCAGTCATTGTACCAATAAACCAGTGATTAGCCTGATTTGCATTTCCCGTACATTCTTTTGTGAGCTTTCTATTAAGTTTATATGCGTGATAAGAAGTTTTCCCATCCTCATATACAGTTACTTTAATTCTGTAAACATATCCCTTATTTCTGCCATAATTGAATGATGATTTTAAGATAAAACACTGACCATCTTTGACGCATCCGTTTTCTGTTTCAAAAGCTTTGTTTTCCTTTTTATATTCAGTAACTTTTACCTTTTCATATACAACTCTATCTCCTTCTCCAAGCATTCCACCACAAGTAGTATCAATTTTATTGATAAATGCCTCGAATTGATCCATAAGTGCTTTATCTTTTTCCATTGATTCAATGTGGCTATCTGCCTGTCGTGTTGCACTTTCTTCATCATCATTCCATCTACCCATATAGGTTGTTATCAAAGATTTCTTATATTCTTCTCGCTCCATAGTTCTGAAATTCTGCATATCTTCCATGTAGCCTTCATATCTATAATAACTATCAATATGAGCAAACTTTAAGATTCCATTTCCCTTTGCTACATAGACACCATCTTTTTCAATATGCCAATTCATTCTAGGTGGGTTTGCCATATGTCCAGGAATGATACCAGTTACAATATATTTTTCAGAAGTTTCGCTTACTTTATTCCGTAACTTCTCAATCATTTTCTTTGCTGATTCTTCTTCCTGTTCACTTGCTCCTCTTTCCATTGTCATCTGCTCAAGCTTTGCAATCTTTTCTGAAATACTTCTATCCTGAAGTGTTCCGTCATAATTGTATTTGCGTATCTCTTCTGGCTTTGCATCTCTGTTACAATTTACAACTAATGTATATCCATTCTTTGTAGCAATTCCATTCCAATAAGCAGGATCGTAATAATCTGTCATCATATCGCTATGGTCTGCATGATATCCGAACACTTCCCATCCGTCCATTGCCATAAGTTTATGTGCCATCATTACGCCTACATCCTGATATTCATAATATGTACTCATAAAATCAATCTCACTTTCTTGTAATAAAATAGGCAGCTAGTAGATTATTCTCCTAACTGCCTTTAATATTTCTATTCATTATTCATTTTTCAACTCCGCATAACCGCCGTCAAAATTCTGTTTCCATGATCTATAAACACCATTTGTATCACGAAACTCTAAGTAATACGCTTCCCTCCATTCCCACGGCTCCTGGAATGTAATCTCTGCAATCTCACAAGTGATTCCATTAACATGAACTTTATCACCTGATCTTAAATCTCTCATCGTTGCTCTCCTCTTATTCGTCTACACCAAGTCCACAGCAGTTTCTACACATTTCATCTTCATATCCAACGTAGGTATCTGCATAAGGACAATGGTGATGTATTTCCATTTTGCCGGTTTCTTCGTTATATTCTTCTACTGGTTCATCGCATGGTGTCCACATTGTTTTTTCCTCCTAAACCTCCTGCAACAGTTTGCCTAACTCCTTTGCCTCTGCCACAGTACAGATCGCAGTTGCTTTGGAATGTTCAGTTCCGTCTTTCTTGACGTAAGATGTTACCGAATACACTTTATCAGCCATCTCTTTTCCGTCTACTGTGTAATGACCAATTTCAACGGTTGCGTTGCCTAACTTTCCAACTTCTTTTGTTTTGCTGTAAATAAATTCTCTTTCTTTTGCCATTGTGCTTACCTCTCTGACTTAAATTTTTATTAATTACATGCTAAAAAATTTTCTATAATAGTTCCATTTATTTTGGCTATTGAAAATACAACATTATCAACAATGTATTCTTCGCATTCTGCCGGGCAATCATTTATATCTGTATCATCATCTAAAGTTGTATTAGATACAATTGCATATGTATTCTCAACTCCATTTTCAACATAACTTTTGGCTTCTTTGATTGCTTCATCTAACGTTTTGATATAGGATTGACCCTCATCATAATATCCATATTTTTTGTCATATACACAATTATAGCTTTCAAACTCGCTATCATTTTTTGTAAGTAATATGCCTTCGTCTAATAAGTAAGCCTTCATTTATTTATTCTCCTTTTCTATCTATCGTTGAATTACTAATTCCAATGTAACATTCCAGCCATCAAACCCATTGAAGTCAGAGCTTTTAATCCGGGTTTTATATTTGATTTCTCTGTAGAGGTATCCAAAACATTATCATTCCATCCAGCAGTAAATAACGTTATGCACTCTCTATTTCTTTCGTAAGTTCCAACTGATATTGAGTAACATTGAACACCAAGACAGCCAATAATACCTCTATACGCAAATGGATAACTTGGTAATATTTGTTCATTCAATTCTTTTCCCTTGTTATACGCTTTAATGGCTGCATAGATTTCCTTTGTTTTTTTATATGCCTTATCAGCATTTATATCATATACGGCAACTTCATATTTAAAATTTGTTTCGTGCATATATTTAATTGCATCGCCTGCATTTTTAAATACATGGTCTTCTTCATAAATTTTTGATACTAACATACATCCTCCGTTTATAAATTTATTGCATTTCCATTTTCATCATATTCAATTGGTACAATGTGAACTGCATAGCCAATTTCTTTTTCTTTGTCATAAATTTCCATTGTACCGCCCGCACAAAATTCAAATGAAAACCGCTTGTCATCCGATTCAATCAACTTAATCAAGTGATCCGTAAGTTCATTTAAGTTCCGTGCTTTTTCTTTTGATTCCTCAATACTTGACATTTTTCTTTACTCCTTTCAAAGAAATCTTAGTTTCATTTACATTTTTATTGAATACAACCAATCTTCAAAGTCATCATAGTCCATAAGTCTTCCATCCACTTCAATATAGTTTTCCTGTTCCGATTCTTTTACTACAGAAAATCCATCAAAGTTTCCATATACTCTTACACATTTGTTGTCAACTTTTTCAAATTTTATATTCCACGAAATCAGTCTTCCCAAAATATACGCCATAGTTTATTTCCTCCAATCTTCTAAAGAAATGCGAATTTTATTACCATTTAATTGCTTTTACTAACGCTGTGTAATATGGTTCGACAATGTTTACAAAAACCAATGTTGCATGTTCCAATGGCTCATATAATACACACTCAACTACTACTTCTATTTCTTTCTCTTCAGATGCTTTCATAGAAATCCTGTCATCTTTCCGTGGTGTGAAATCAAGGACTCCTAAATTGCATTTTGTTGTTTTGTCAATCACAAAAATATTATTCATTTCTCTTACCTCCAATTCTAATGAAACACGCATTTTATGCTTCTACTAATTGTTTCCGTTTTTTAATTTTCTGTTTTACCCTTTCTCGTGTTTCTTCGGATAATCCCCACTGTTTTAACTTCTTATCCATCCGTTCATCAAAAGGTAAATCTTTCCACCGTGGTTTCTTTTTCATTTCCATTCCCTCTGCAATCTGCCTAAAGGCTGCATACCTTTAACTGCGTAAATTTCCATCATGTCACCGTCAGTAGTATCTATTTTTACCTTTCGCATATCAGATGTAGCGAGAAAACCAATCTGCACAAGATAATCTAAAATCTCTTTATCGGTCGCATCATCAGTAATGGTGATCCCAGTTTTCTCTGTACAGAGATTATTGACTTCCCAACCATCTTTTGCATTTCCCCATACATCAAAATAATTGATTAATGAATATGTAGGCATCATAAATCATCATCTCCTCCCCAAATCTCATCCCAGTTCACATCTTCAATATCAGGATTTTCTTTTAATATTTCTTTTAGCTCATTTTCTTCATCATCAATTTCCATATCTTCATCTTCTGTTTCTTCGTCCATCTCAAAGAATTTAAGCTCGTTATCTTCCATATCATCTTTTACATACTCAAGATCCTCATCTCCGTTGGCACAATCCTTAAACCGTGTTGCCAATTCGATTAACCTTTCCCTTGGAATGTAGTTTTCGTCCAGACGACTATACATATATTCCGTTGCTTCGTGTAAACTTAAGAGACCAGTTAAACCGTTTGCCTTAGAGAAATATTTACCCTGCTCCCACTGCTGTCCTTCTGGTCTGTCTGGATTATAGCCACAACCTACAATCCAATTGTTTTTTGTTTCTGCCAGACAATACCGTCCAGCAACTAACCGTACTTTGTAATCTGCCATTTCTTTTCCCTCCTAAAACAAATCTAAATTATGTTCTTTGCTTAACCGTTTCGCTAATGGTGCTGAAATATCCGTTCCGTGACTTGGAATCGTACAGGTCTTAGTGACCACTTTTTTCCAGGTCTCATGACCACCATTAGTTCGGGCAAGTACATAGCCATGTCCTCGTAAAGCCTGAGTAAACTTCACTTTTGACACAGGTGCCATTTTCACTTTTTGACACATATACTATTCTCCTTTCGCTTTTATTTTTGTGATACATAATCACATCTTCACGGGCAAGTTGCCTTGTCCGCAAAGTCTGACTATGTATAATTATTTAAAACTTATGTATATTACTTTGTGTTCTTTAAATCCTCCGGCTGGATAATGAACTGAACCTTTCCATTTTCAATTTTGCGTTTATGTTTTGCGTTCAGTTCACGTACAACAATATCTTCAAGGAAAAGACTGCAAGCAATCTTATAATCAACAAGTGGATACTGTACAACTGCCTCAGATTTTAAGAAAACAGGTTCAATTTTACGCATATACTTAACCATTGTTTTCTCCACATCAGTTCTGTTTTCTGGATACAGCTTATATAAATCTCTTAAGGCTCTCATGACATAAGTGCTATATCCATTTGACTTTCTATCAAACCCAGCTTTCTTACAAATGCGAAAGATAAACTCTGCAAGATCCTCTCCCTGTCTGCACATTGCAAGTGCCTCTGTATAACTTCCAAGAACACTTGCAGATCTATTTCCCTTATTCGCAACATACTCAAAATCATATTTCTTTTTCATTGCTTCCAGGATGATAGTTGCTTTATCATGCATCAGGAGCATTGCACCGTGTTTCTGTACGGCTGTCATTCTTGCAGTGCCTACATTCTGAAATGCATACATTTTCGCTTCATACAACCGTCTTTCTTTTGGGTCAGTTGGAGCATTGAGAATAACCATTACCTGTAAATCATCTTTTGGATTTTTGATAAGCTGTGAGCCAATCCATCTACCAAAACCATCGAACAGATATACCTTGCCTTCTTCCCAATGTGGAACACCTGAAAGTGGGAGTAATTTATTGTCGTCCCAATTTTTTTGTAAGGTATTCCAGGCTTCTTGCTGTTCTCTCTGGGATCTGATAACTTTCATCAATTTCCAGTAATTCAACAGGGATCCGTACAATTACAGCGTTCATCTTTGCGTCAACTGCCGCCTTTAACAGTCCTTTTAACTCACTTACGTTACCTTTGTTTTCTTTTCCTGTTACTTCTTTGAACATCTTACACATAATATTTTCTCCTTTTTCTCTTTAAAATTTTATTTTTGGGTATAAAAATAGCACCCTACATTTCTGTAAGATGCTATCTTAATACCGTTAGAATTTATTTTGTATTTCCACTCTGCCTGCAAGAGTTATGTGCAGGCTATTACCGTAATGATGTTTTCCGTGGGACAAACTGGATCCGAAGATCCATATTTAGTCCATTGGCTAATTTCTTTAAAAGTTTTAAAGACGGGTTTCGAGTTCCGTTTTCAAGTTTGCAAATGTCTGCCTGATTCATACCGATTCTGTCAGCCAGCTCTTTTTGTGTCAGATTCTGTTCGTTCCGTGCTTTAATCATTGCCCGGATGACATCCATTTCTGGTTGGATGTCATCCCATTCTCTCTTAAATTCTGGGTCCTTAAGCTGTTCATTTAAAAGTTCCCTAAATTCACTCATTATTTCCCATTCCTTTCTAAAAATCTTGCTCTATACTTCTTTGCCTTTTCAATTTCTTCTGGCGGCGTTTTCTGAGTTTTCTTAATAAAACCATTTGTACATATTATTTTACCTTCATAATAGAAGAAGTATAAAACTCTTGCAATGTCATTCCCGAATATACATCTCAATTCAAATATACCATCTCCTAATGGCGCACTGTATGGTCTTCTCAACTCAGTACCATTTTCTTCCAGAATATCAACCATCCCAAACAATTTTGCTCTCATTTTAGGTGCTTGAGAAAGTATAAATTCTTTTGCTGGCTTAATTCCGTTGTCTAGCTCGTAAAACTCTACTTCAAATTTACTCATAAATTCCTCCGGTGTATCTTTTGTATGAGTATTATATGGCATATATGCCATATTGTCAAGCAAAAATAATCCCTACATCCATCTCTCTTTGGTGAAAATCAGGTACAGCCCTAACATCATAGCAAATACGATTGCTGCAATCTCTTTTGTCAGAATGGTTGCTACAATAATTGCAACTCCCACTCCCTTCTGTGTGAATTTCCGTAAGAGCAAGTTCCGTTTCCGTACATCCTCTCTGCGGATCAGTTTCCGTGCTTCTTCAAGTGTATAATATGTTACTACTTCTGGTTCTTTTGTCATTTGCTTTACCTCCTACCTATATGGCATATTTAATCTTGCTGTTCTCATGATCCGATCAATCTCATAGAGCGAATTGCTCTGTCTAATCCGTTCCACGACTGCATCTCCGTATCCCAGCTGCTTTGCAGCAGTCATTGCGAACCGTTTTTCTTTGTAATCTTTCTGACACATACTTTTATTCTCCCTTCTTTATCTTTCCCAGTAGTAACCTGTACCGTCTGCCAGATACAAATACAGTGCATCATTATTTGCCTGGAAGTCGGTCACAGCTTCCATATCAACCATAGATTCTACACTGCCAGAATATCTGGTCTGTACAATGACATCATCATATATCTTCTCCGTTTTCCGTGAATCCATAAGCAGAGTGCAGATGTCATTCTCTTGCCAATCCTCACAGCCGTAGAATGACCACTCATATCCGTTGTAATCTGTACAAGTTACTTTATCTATACTGCGGTCAATTTCCGTTACAACTGTAGGCAGTGGATATAAATCCCGTTCTGCCTGTTTGGTTCCTAAACTTGCGCCGATCAAGAACGCACTGGCTGCTATTAATGTAGCTCCGCAGATTAATGGTCCGAAAAATAAATCTTCTTTTTTCATTTTGCGTTACCTCCTATTTATAGTAGACTACCCAATCTGTACAGCCAGGAAACAGATTTATTTTCCGTACACTACCAGAAACCTTTGCTGCAAAAATCTGAGCCATTGACTGACTGAAAAATGATGCTGTTTGCATTTTTGTGAGCCTCCTATTATCGCTTATTTTTGAGCATAAAAATAGCACCTATCAGAATATTCTCTGGTAGATGCTTTACATTACGTATTCATTACTCCTTATGGTTATTGTTTGCTTCCTTATTGAAAATTTGGATCAAAAACATCAAACGTACATGTCTTAGTACACTTTGATTTCCATTTCTGGAAAAGGTCTGATGTAAGAACACGACCATCTGGTAAAAAGTCATTTACCTTTGTGTGAGATACTTCACCTGTCTTATGGTTGATTTTAGACATGATATTTTTTGTAAAGAGCGTTGTAACGTCTATATCTTTGATATATGCACCGGTTATGGTCATGATTTGCCTCCTTAATCTTCTTCTGTTTCTGTATAAGCCATATGACAAGCTATACCGCCGAAGAATATTTCAATTACCAATAAAAGATTCATTATATTTTCCCTTTTCTTAAAGTCTGCTTTGTGCGAACAGACTTGAGTTTGTATAGGCTTTATGATATAATCATAAACGTGGCACAACCTAGTTTGTGTTTACAGTTATAAGGCGGTTTCCCTTATGTATTCCAGTGCTTCACTCTCCGTTGGAAACTTGATGTCGCAACCTGGAACATACCAATCACCATATTTTAAATATGGCATATGGATACCTCCTTTCTAAGGGCGAACTATTGGTGGTAGTTTGCCTTTTTTTATTTTGTATGCTGATGCATACTAAAAGAGGCAGAAGTTTTATTCTGCCTTATTTACTGTCCATCAGCATGAGTACACAAGTGTTTCCGTAGACTGCTTGTGTACTCGTTTTGCCTTTACTAATTCTTTTTTAAGTTTGTCTACTACCTTGTAATAGTGATTTGCCTCTTCCAAATTTCCTTTGTAAGAAAATTCAGAAGCTGCTTCTTCGCAGTTTTCAATTTGCATTTCAATTTGCATTACTTTTTCAAATGTTTTTGATATGAACATAGTTTTTCCTCCTTGGCATTATCTAATACTTGCTGCCACTACAGAAGCGTTGCCTATACCTTCCCAATGAGCTATTTCCGTTACCTCTTTCCATTTAAGAGGCCCATTGATCTGGTTTGTACAGATTCGGTTTCCACCACTTCCCTTTTTGTGACAACGCTCATGTTTCATAAGTCCTGTCCAGTTCTCATTTATCTTTCTCTTTTCTGGGTAAAACTTGTTTATAATTTCCATGTAGCTTTTATCTACACGGATTTGATGCCATTTTCTCTTTGTAAGATAGAACATTTTGCCTTTTAAATAGGCAACCTGATTTCCATTTTCCAGAGTTAAAATGACTGTGTTTACTGGAAACAAATTTCCGCAGATATATTCTGCATAAATTAATTTCCGTACTTTTTTCACTTTCATTTTCATCCTCCATTTCTTGTTTTTACAGGTATTGTGGGAATCGAACCCACAACTAAGGAATGTTTAATCCATTCGCCCTTTAAATTTCAAAGGTGTTTCCAACATATACCTACCTATGTATGCTGTCGTTATTACCCACATTCACATTGTATGAACCCTCATCGGCTTAGAGTGGTGGTGTTTTTCGTCTCACTCTTTAACGTTATGCTCCCCACAAACAGCTAGGGTTAGACATAACACGGTCTTCCACCGTCAGATATATTACCTGGTTGTCTCTTGACAATACCGCGGTAGACTCCCGCAGTTTCGCATGTTGACCCAGCTTATTCCTCCCTACAGCTTTATTCGCATTCTGTCCCATCCCTGGAACATTGTATAGGGGTTGCTTACCTCTAGGGTAATCAGGTTTTGCCCTCTCGAATCGCGTCTTACTATCAGTTGACAGATACTTACCCACCGGAAAGGTGGTTCTACACAGCCTATCATCCTTACGGATTATAAATGCTTACCAGTTTGTCTGGTCAGTCTTCAGGCAGACATCATTCCTCAAAGCGCTTGGCTAGGCTCGACCTATATTCACTAAAGCCCTGCTGTATGCTCTTGTAATAAAGCCCCGCGACTTTACTACAAGCCAACTATAACCCTCTTATTACTAAGCGTCCTAATTATAGCCAGATAGACTCTTGAGAACACGCACTTGTGGAAATGCTACAGCTCTCAATGATTTTTCGCAGACTGTTTCGAGTCATGTAGCCACTAACCCCTACCTTTTCAGGCGCACCTATCTTGTAACGGTATACCAGTGTCGCATACCTGGAATCGGCGCAAGACCGTCACTGTTTGTCAAACAGTCTACGTCTATGAATTGTCAAGGTACTACTTGCCCTCTGGTCCTCAAATAGCATGGATAATACTACTCCACTCAGCAACTCTGCACGTTACACAATGACAATCGTACATTACCTCTGCCAAATTGCAGTTTCATGCCGTACTGCCTGCACCTAGAGCCATTACCTCTGCCAAGTTGTAGTTTCATGGATAGGTACACTTATACAAAGTCTTAGTGCTGAATCTACAGTAACACGGCATAATACACCACCGTAGAATGCGCTATCTGATTTTCAAAGTGCAACCTCTACCCTTACGGGTAGAACGCACTGGGCCTAATGCCTGTTTATACTCGCCCAGTCGAGTTATGAATATCGTAGTCGGTTGTTGTGGGTTACTTGTTACTTATTCTTACGCTCGTCTTTCAGAACGTAAGTGAACTTGTAAAGTGGGAGTACATCTCCCATTAAGTCGCAGAGTTCGCCCAGGAAAATTTTTCTCCACTGAGTATAGCCGAAAACAGTGTTGTGCTTGCCACTCTTGCATATGTTACGTGCAGAAGCGGATTTTTTGCCAACTGTGCCAACGAGTATTTTAATGGTATCCTCACATGGTTCTACACCGTTGTCAGACAGAAACTGTGCAATAGCTACAGTGTAAGTGTCCATATCTTCAAAAGACTTAGTGTAAGCCTCATACAAAGACTTAGACACTAATTCCTCACCCTTGGATAGACGGTCAGCCTGAGCCTTACGGAACTCTGCCATAGCAGAATTCTCATGGTCAATCTTAGACTGGTAGCCGTTAATCTCAGACTGAATCTCAGACGGAGTGCGTTTGTCAATGATAGACTCACCCTTGCCCAGTTTTTCCAATAAGGTCTTATCGGTAGCAATAAGAGTCCGTAAAGCCTTAACACGGTCGGACTTCTGTAACAACTCATCTGCTATCTCAAAAGTAGCGTTGTGCCACTTAGCAAGTGTCGCACGGAAATTCTTGGCACTGGTAGCGTTAAACTGACACTTGCCAGCCTTGATTAATTCCATAGTCATAGTGTTTGTTGTGGTTGTTGTGTTTGTCATAATTTTTTTCCTCCTAAAATTTGAAAGTTGATTGCCATAATGTTTTCTTATGGTATGTATGTGTGATATAGAAAATACTTATAACCACAACAACCGACTTTAAACGATATTCAATTATCAAGGTACTTGCCAAGTGGGTTTTGGTGTGTTCCTCTGTCCTCTTGACACTGCTTATAATACATATAATTAACTCAATTGCAAGTTTTGCAAAAAAGCTAGTATTTATGCGGGTTTGCAGGCATTTTTAGTATAATAAAAATTGTAGTTTTTTTTAGTATATCCGGGGTAGTTAAAACCTAAAAAAGAGCCAGCAAATCCGCCAGCTCCATAAGTACATTCATCTACACACTCACTTCAAAAATCTCCACCACTCAAATCCCCCACAACTACGCCCAAAATCCCCTCGTCACACCTCAAAAACTGTTATCGGCCCCCTTATCGTAAAAATCCCGCAATCTCAATAAAAATCGCACCAAAATTTCAAAAAATGCAACATCCCAAAAATTAAAATTCTAATCTTAAAACGTGTTTCTTCATTATATTAAAGGGAATTTACGATTCCATGTTTTCAACTCATAACACATCAAAATATACCCTTCATCCATTCCGATCCATCCCAACACAATTACACAACAAAAAATCCCCAATATAGAGAATATAAATATAGCAACACCACACCACCACAAAATTTCACTATAAAGGAGATTAAATTTATGAATACTTATTTAGTGCCAATAGCAGAACCTTATTCTTATAATTATGATCATTTATACATGATCTGCGCAAAATCTCAACAAGAAGCATACGAAAACGTCCAAAGATTGTATAATGACTTCATAGTATTAAATCCCAAATTACAGATAATGGCAGACATCAAATACGACACGTTTCCTAATATAGAACTCCACACAGAGCATAACTACTTCCATATTGAGGAAAAAGATGTTATACTAAAAGAAGCATTAGATCGTTATTATAATACTGAATCGGAGGGTGACTGTATGGATATTTATAACTATATGTATTGGAAAGACTATAATGCTCAAATCCAAGAACTTGCGGAAAAGGCATTGCCAGAAAAATGGAATCTTGAAGGAAGAAATGACAATAATATCCTAAAGAATTATTTAAGATATACCTTTAATAAACTCCAAGAAGAAGGTAAAATAATAGAGACTGATACTTATTGTGTATTTAATACCGGTTTATTTTCACATTATTATGAACCAATTTATGTGTATGGTGAACCAAATCTAAGAGAAAACGAAAATGCTTCAAAATGGTATTTCAAAGGATTCAAAGACACATATGAATTAGGAAGTATGGATATTGAAAGTGATTTTCCTGAAAGAGCTGATTATTTCTCTGATCCAAAACGTTTAGTATTTAACTGGCATTATAAAATTAATATTAATTATAAACATATCCTGGATAATTTAAATACATCGCAGAGACTTCCAGACTGTGTAAAGAATAGTGAAAATCCACTCGACACTTTAAAAGGTGCAATTGATACGGCTATTCAAAAAGTAACCGCAAATTATAAATTAGCAGTACCAACATATTATCAAAACAAAATCCAATTACTTGTACCTTTATATTTTGGTAAAAGTACCACTCCTTCAGTGGCATTAACTCTTGATTTAAAGAAAAATGGATACTATCAGGCTTCAACATGTCTTACTATGGAAATGGCATATATGGATGCCAGACTTATTGCAAAACCAGAATCAAACTGGCTGGTTGCTGAAAATATCATCAGTGACGAAACTGATTTAAAATAATACATCTACTAAGACAGGCTCTTTGTGGTCTGTCTCATTTTTTGCAAATAAAATCCAACTCATTTAGAGAATATCCTTATGGAACAGATTAACAAAGCAAAATACATAAGGAGACAACCAAATGAGTACATTAAAATTAGTAACCACAGAAACCTTTAACAATTTATCTTGTAGCTTTTACCGTAACATGAATGATGACATCCTTCTTACAAGAGAACAGATTGGTCAGGCGTTAGAATATGCTGATCCATCAATGTGTATTAGAAGAATTCATCTTAAGCATAAGGATAGATTAGATCCATTATGTATAAGAATGAAATTAGGTCAGTACCAAATTGGTACTAACCTGACTAAGAGCGAAGAACAAGAGCGTGTTTATTATACAGAACGTGGTGTTATGGAAATCTGCCGTTGGTCCAGACAGCCAAAAGCAAACCTTTTCATGGATTGGGTATGGGATATTGTAGAAAAATACCGACACAATGATCTGGTTTCAATGAATGATTTTACACAGGTTGCAAACGCTGTATCTTCATTAACTACAACAGTATCAGACCTGGCAAAAGCAATGACAGACATCACTACTACTATTACTGCTATGCAAAATGAAATCAATAATCTTAAAACTACACAGAAAGTCATCTCTCAGCGTAAATATTCCTATTGGTCCACAAAGATGTTCCCAAAGTATCAGCTCTTAGCAGAATATTTTGATATTTCTTATACGGAATTATATAAGAACTTATACAGAGAAATGCAGAATCTTTATCCTGATATAGACTTAAATCAGCTAAAAGAAGATTATTGTTACGAAAATAAGCTGGAAACATGTTATACTTTAGATGCCATTGAACATTCACCGCACATTAGAGTATTATTTGAAAATGTAGTAGATACACTTTTACGACAGTATGATCTTATGCAGCTGGAAACAACCCAAACTAAATATACAACCATTTTTGATAAGGCATCCTGATTAGGGTGTCTTATTTTTGTACCTAAATCATATCTCTAAAATATCATTTGCTTAAATTTATGCTCAGAAAAATTCTAGCCATTTTACTCTCTTATACTACCAATTTACCACTCACGTACTTAGAAACGAAAATAGGTATCAAAAACTCACACAGAGTTACCAAATCCCATGTAAAGAATTTCGTAGAACATCTCATTCTGATCATTAACTACTCCCCTATCTAAAAACTGACAAGAAATAGTCCCTATGATTAGGGACGGTCTTTCTGAGCCTGCGAAGAAAGAATTTCCAAGGGTAGACAAAACATTGTACCCAAAACATGTACCTAAATAGCCATCCAGGATATTCATTAGCCTAAATCTTATCTCACAGAAAAATAAGACAGTTGAATCTCGCACCATAGCAACTTATCACCTGGGCCATCCAAATGGATTTTAACCCTTAAAAAGTGATCGTAGATCTAGTAATAGCATATGAAGAAAGTTAATTACTCTTCTGATCAGAAACAGGACAAAAAGAAATCCAAAGAAAAAATTTTAAAATGGAGAACAATAATATAGCAATAAAATAAAACAGAAAATGAGGTAATTCAAAATGACATCAAAAGAAACAAAGATTTATACAGTAAAAGAATTTAAAGAGTTATATGCAATCATGTACGAATTTTACAAGACTTATAAATTTCCCAATTCTATAGAGGTATGTATGCAGAATTGGAAAGAAAACATTAAAAAAGGTAATGATTTAGCATCCATTGGTTATGCAGTATGCAAAGATTTATATAAGAAAGGATACAAATAAGATGACGTTATATCCGGTAGATTTATGGTCATATATTGACAAAATGGGTAAAGAAAATTATTTAGCTCAAAAAGAAGAACTTTACCAGCATCACAAAATAATTCGGATAAATGGTTAATAGGACAGATTGATTATTACCTACACTGCTGCCAGGAACCATTAGACTATGACTGGATCGGAGCTGAAGCATGTACCCAAATCTTAAAAGAAAGAGGATATGAATCTGTTTTAGGTGAAAATAGGTGGAAATGGATAAAAAAAAGAGGAAAAAAATACATAAGAAATCAATTTAAAGAACATATTATTATTTTTCCACTCATTTTAGGTATATAAACTATGTACCCAAATAGAGAAAATAAACAAGAAGAAAGAAACCTGCAGATAGGTACACATATATGTACCCAAATATCAAAAGGAAGAAAACAAATGGAGAGAAAGAAAAAGAGAGAACAAAATATAGGGCGAAGCCCGTAATCGTACATGAACAATTTATTGTGAATGTACAATACTCTTCTCTTGATATATATGAGTCTATCTTGATATGGACTGCACAAAAGTGATAGCTGGTATGTACCCAAATGAAGGAATTTTTCACTTTTGGGTATATCCTACATGTACCTAAATGTATTTTTGCTTTAGTCTGATAAAGTGAATTTTAGGTATATATAAATGTGCCTAAATCGGTATTTCAGATTATGCAAAACTACTCTCTTATTTTAGGATTTGACAGATCAAGTTTTAGGCATAAAATGATGTACCTAAATGTCCAGATGGATTTTTAAAATTATGAGAATAAGATATTGAAAACAAAATATTTAATTGGAGGAATTAAAATGCAACAGATTAACATTAAGGAACTGAATGTTTTTAATAGAAAGCCTCAAGAATCTATAGATGTTTCTAAAGAACGTCTTAATTGGATTTTATTAAAAAAGAAGCTTTCTAAAATGAATAATATTTGTTTATCTGATTTATCTCAAAAAATATTTAATAGTAGTTTACCATTATATAATGTCATAACTCAAGTACATAATTATAAAGATTATTTAATTTATGAAAAATCTAATTTACATGGCGGTTGTAATGATAAATTTACCACGAAACATGAACGAATATTTAAAGAAATGTATCCATACTTGGAGTGCCAAATATCATTTGGAACAGGTAAAGATGGATACAAAAAATATGGTGTAAAAAGATATATTGCCGATTTTGTAGATAGAAAATCGAGAACGATAATTGAAATAGACGGATCAAATCATACAAACAAACTACAGCAATTAAAAGATAAAATGCGAAGAATTTTCTTTTTGGAGAATAATTATATGACGATTAGATTTTCAAATGATGAAGTTATAAAACTGTATAAATTATATTGTAATAAAATTGCAAAGGAGATTGAAAATGAATATGAAAATAACAAACATACTCATTAATACATTAAAAGTGGTAGATAGCAGTAAAATAAGCTCATTTGTAGCATAGTGAGGTGATACGTCTTGCCTAATTATGTGAAGATCCCAAAAGAAATTATATATGATACTGCCCTATCGGATAAACGTGTGATTATCTTTTCATACTTATGTGCAAGGCGTTCTCTTGATGACACAGTGGCATTTTCTACTACAGAATTATGCCACTGGTCAAAACTTAAGCCAAACTACAGAGATGGAAAGATTAATCAAAAATATTATAATACATTACTACTTCTTGCCAATCAGGATTATTTTAAAGCATTTCCTGATTTTGAAAAATGTTTAAAAGAACATACCAATTCTGTGAAATACATGCAGGTAAAACTTAATATTGAAAAATTTGATATACCAGATCGTTTCGGAATTATTTACTTCGATGAGCTTGAAAAAATTTTAAATTTTAAAGAAGAACTAGAAGGAACTTCCGTGGATACGATTCGTATGTCTTCTGCATATATCTTATTACTTCTATCCTATTTACGTCTGAATATGAATAGGTCTTCAACATCCCCATTATGCTGCTACCGGCATTATAAAACCATCTCGGATGAAACAGGGCTTTCAGAACGTTACGTAGGTAGGATAGTAGAAATTTTAGATGCATTAGAAATTATAAAATCAAAAGCTATGAAGAGAATCAAAGACAACACCTCAACTCGTGAAAAATATATTACTACACCTAAAGTTTTTGCAGATTACAGACATTTCACGAAAGACAGTTATGGCAACCAGGTAATTGATCAAACCTATGATTGCAATAAGGAAATCAAAAAACAAATAGAACTTTTAGAGAATAACAATATATAAGAGTTTCACATAGGAAAGGTGAACATCGTGAATAAAAATATTTTAAAAATCAAAGGAGAAATTAACAATGAACACAACAGTAACCATCGAATCAAAGAACCATAAGTACCAGCACACATTTGGAGGTGTAATCGCGCGCAATGCATACGGTTATCCATATAGTATGACAGAAATTGATGAATGCCTTATGCGAGATATTGCTTTCAACAAATCATGTGAAGCCTGGTCCAAGCAGAGAGACAGTAGAAAAAATCATGATAACGAAAACTGATCAGAGATATTTTCAGAAAGCATATCAAACTGCTCTTCTATCCGATTATCAAAAAACTCATGTAGGCTGTGTAGCCGTCTATCAAGGATCCATTATTTCTATCGGTTGTAATACCATTAAAACTCACCCATTACAGAAAAAGTATAACAGATATAGACATATTGAATATGACAAAGGTTATAAAACATTGCCTCGACTTCACGCAGAAATAAATTGTCTGGCTGCAATCCGCGACATGGATATTAATTTCTCAAAAGTAAAACTGTACATATACCGTGCAGGATATGGGGGTACGTTTAAACTAGCACGACCTTGCCCATCTTGTATAGCTGCTATTAGAGATATGGGGATAAAACATGTTTACTATACTACAGATGATGGATACGCATATGAAAAAATTGAGTAGATTAAGGATAAAAAAGAGAAATATATAGGGAGAAATAATTGTAATTATAAGGAGGGTATATGGCTGGAATTAGCGTACCTCAATATGAGATATTTAAAATAGGAACAAATAAATTAAAATATTCCGATTGGAATTTAGAAATAACAAAAAAAGAGGCTTTTCAATTTCAGGAATTGATATCATTATTTGAAGCACAAGAATTCCGTATAATGGCAAATAAAATTCTTGAAAAACCTATTAATACAATAGATTTTACACAGATTTTTATACAAGTTGTAGTTGATAAAAAATCAGATTTTTCAAGAGCAACTGGTAAAAAAGGAATTACGGTTAATGGTATCAATTTTAGAAGATTCGTTGGAACAACAGGTGGTTTAAAGAATAATACTCTTCTATTCTGTAATTCAAAATATATTGATGAGTTAAATAGATTATGTGAGTGTAAGAGAAATCCAAATGTCAAATTAGTACCAGCAAAATATGAAGCATATAAAGCATTAACATGTTCTGCTTCTCAGCCAATCTGTAATCCTAATGGAATTTTAGTTGTTAAAGATTGTATTACGCAATATTTTGCAGATGTTATTTCCTTAGACGATGGAGTTGAATCTAATGAGCCAATTAGGCAGCTCGTCAAAAATAAAAGTCTTGAAAATAATGTATCTGACGGATTTAATCTATGTACTATTCAATATATGCAGCGTGTAGCAGAATCATTAAATCTTGATTATGTTCCTGGTGGAGTATGTCTGCGCAATGCATGGCTTAAAGGTATGTTATATCCATTTCCTATTATAGAATTTATAGAAAAATATAATAATGGGAATTATATGATTGAAGATATTTGGGGAAATTTACAGGATGTTCGAGAATGTGAAATGATTTTAACAGAGTCTTCTTTAAAATTATGGAGTGCTTATAAAAATATAGATGAATATGTCGAAGCATATAAAGAGTGCGGTTATGGATTTTCTGTTACAAAAATTTCACCTCATGAACTTGAAGAAGAAAGAGAATTAAATTACCAGTATCTGCAGTCTTATGAATTTACACAGGATGATATTACAGAATTATGTGATCCAACCATCCAGTATTTAAAAGATGCAATGTGCGGCGATTACTCTTCTACTATCAAATTCCTTGGCATTAATGAAAATGTAGATATCAATTCCTGGCAATCTGCTCTATATACCAGTGAATATATGTTAGGAGATCCATATGTAATTGATTCTATACATAGATACATAAAAAAGAAAATGAATGACGCAAAAATTGGAAAGTTATTTGTTAAAGGTAACTATCAGATTGCCAGTGGTGATCCGTTTGCATTAATGCAGTCAATTTGTGGTTTAGAAGTTACAGGTTTGTTAAAAGCAAACGAAGTATATTCTAAGTTTTGGATTGATAGAAACGAAGATGAAGTAGTTCTTTTTAGAAGTCCTATGACAAGTCATAACAATATTCGTATGTGCAAGATTAATCTTAGTGAAGACTGTCAATATTGGTATCAGTACATGGATACGATTATGATAATTAATGGGTGGGATTCATTCTGTATGGCAGAGAACGGTGAAGATTATGACTCGGATCTCAACTTTTCAACAAATAATGCCGTGCTAAAGCGTAGGTATAAATTGCTTCCTGCCATAGAATGTGTTCAAAGAAATGCTCAGAAGGTTGTCGTGACTGAAAAAGAAGTGAAAAAAACTAATAAAAATGGTATGGGTAATCAGGTCGGTACAATTACCAATTATGTCACATCTATGATGGAAGTACAAGCTCACTTTCCAAAGGGTTCTAAGGAGTATAATGAATTAGAATACAGAATTGAATGTGGGCAGCTATATCAGCAGGCAGAGCTAGACAAAATTAAAGGCATCGTTGCTACTCCTATGCCAAGTGAGTGGTATAACCTTGGAGCTTGTGGTGATGATAAGTATTTACAATCTTTATGTGCGTACAGAAAACCATACTTTATGATTTACGTATATGATGAAACAAAAAGGCAATATACGAATTATGTAAAAGAAAGTAATGCAAAATGCTATGCTTTATATAAATGTTCTATTCAGGATTTATATGATAATTATGAAAATCTTGATCAAGAAAAACTAGCCTTTCTGTTTTGGTATGAAAGAAAAATGCCGGTTGGTTTAGGGAATTGCTCTATGAATCAAATTTGTAATTATGTAGAAACTCAGTTAGATGGTTATAAATCACAATTACATAGAGATTCATCCTTCGACTATAATGTTCTCAAGGTAAAAAGACGTTGCACAGAAGAACATAGACAGGCATTAAAAGAACTTGAACAGTATTACCGAGAATGTGTTGCTACGTATAAGGCTAAAAAACAAAATAATGATGAATTTGATAAGTTTTATCAAAGAAAAAATATGATGATCTATTTTAGAGACAAGGCAATTGAACTTTGTCCTAACGATGATGAAAGATTAAATATTATCCTTGATATGACTTATGGATATAAAGGCAATCGGCAGTTCTGCTGGGATTGCATCGGAGAACTCATTATTAAACGGTTAAAAGAATTGGAGGAAGAAATTGTATATACTAAATGAAAAAAAATATATTAGAAAGGTCTTGGTGTCTGGTAAAAAGCCAGACGACCTTTCACTTGGATATTTAATCACACTTATTGCAAAGTATTATTATGATAATGAAAAATCACTAGATGATTTAATTAATACTGTAAAGCAGAAACTATTGGATTTCAAATTACCAGGTTATCAGGAATATAGATATGCTAATAAAATCCAAAAGACATGCAGTGATGTTTATAATGATCCAGAAAAATCTAAATTAAAAGAATTAGAATGCATTCCTATCTATGAATCTGAAATTACTACTATCTCTTCTCTTCCGAATGATCGTCAAAAAAAATTCCTATTCACACTTTATGTTTTAGCAAGATATATGAATACTGATGGATGGATTAATAAAAAAGATTCCAAAAGTTTATCTGAAGTGTTTCGACTTGCCAATATTAGTTTAACCAACGATAAGAAGAATGAACTTTTATATGAGATGCGAAATAGTGGATATATTCGTTTCGGCAAAAAAGTTAATAATCTTAATATTCAGGTAGATTTATTATCTGAAGGAAATGTTGCTTATAAGCTTACAGATTTTACAAATATCGGAAATCAATACATAGGCAACTTTAAAAAAGGCTATAAACAATGCAAGAAATGCGGGAAAAAAATCAAAGATACTGCAAAAAACAAATTATACTGTTCTGACTGTGCAAAAGAAGTGGATAAAAATAAGGCAAAAGAACGAATGAAAACATTGAGAAACGCTAAAATGTTCGAAGCAGACAAAGCTGAAAACCCTTGATTTTACTACGTTTTTTGACCATTTTTTGAAAAAACATCATTTTCTTAAATGATAGAAAACAGAGAATAATATTATGGAAATATTTTTAAATTGACTACAAAAACGACTGTCATGGAAGCAACAAACCGGCAGTCTTTGTAAGAAAACTAGCTCTCTTTATCGAGGGCTAGTTATAAACAAAGTATATTATAAAATTCAAATACAATCAGGATCAAAAGGAGAAAATCATTATGAGAACAATTACAGTTACTGAAGGTTTAACCGAACTGAAATTATTAGATGCAAGAATTGATAAGGCAATCGTGAATGTAAATTTCTGTGGTGCAGCTAAAAAATCATCTGATAGAATTGGCGCCGTTTCCAAGGAAACATTTAAAGATAGATGCAAGGCAGATTTTCAGTCTGTAACTGATCTTATTAAAAATCATGCAGAGTTAAAATCTAAAATTGTACTATCCAATGCCATTACAAAGATTACTGTAAATGGTGTTGAGATGACTCGTGCAGAAGGTATTGAGCGTAAAAATTCCATTGAATACGAGCAGAATCTTTTACGTAAGATGAAACTTGATTATGCTGCCGCCACTACTTTAGTCGATAAAGAGAACAAGAAGGTAGACGAAAAAGTGGATAGTCTGCTTACTACCTTAGTTGGCAAAGACAGCGCAAAGAAACTCACTACTGAGGAACAGGATGCAGTAGTAAAACCATATCGTTTACAGAACGAATACGAGTTCGTAGACCCGATTGATCTTTATGATAAGATTCAGAAACTTGAAGCAGACATTGACGGCTTCTTAAGTAATATTGACTCTCAGCTTACCCTGAGCAATGCTACTACTTTTATTGAAGTTAGCTTCTAATTTATGATGCTTTTTTGTGTAGTCTTAGCGAAAATCTTGAACTTATATCCCGTTTTCTCCGTGCGGGTTATCACGGAGAGAAAAACATTCCTTAAAAGGTTAATAAATATTGGAATTTGAAGAAAATTGCGCTAATGCAAGTATATCAAATTATATACAAGATGATAAAAGTTCAAAGCTCAGAATTCAATGTTTAAAACTCATTTTTCAAACCTCTTATTTTCTAAAGTTCAATGTATAAATACCAAAATTCTTTCAAATCCAGGATAAAAGTTTATATGCGGGTTATGTAATTGCCGCTTAGATTTGTACTTGGCTGCTATGGCTACTAAAAATTTTAAAAGTATATGTGTTCATATGTTTTACCCTTTCTTCTATATTTTTTTCTTTTGCCGATAGGTGTACTGTGTCCTGCAGTATGCCTATTGGTGTCTGGCGAGATTAGCTTAATAGGTAGAGCGCCGTACTTTTAATGCGGAGATATGTCGGTTCGATTCCTTTATCTCGCCATCATAATTCTCAAAAATTTTCCATATGTGAAAGAGAATATGTTAATAGGTCAGGTGGATAGCCTGGTAATGAGTTTATAGGATGGTCTTGTACTCTCCTATCTCAACCTTCATTGGTGGAAGTAATGTACAGGGTATGCTCCTGTCGCACCAACAATGGAGAGCTTGTGGGATAATTACCCACCCTCTCCTTTTACTAATAACACGTTTGTTAATAAAAGGAGGAATCTAATGAATAATAATTTAATGATTTTTGAAGGACACGATGTAGAAGTATTTGAACTGAATGGACAGGTATTATTTAATCCGTATCACGTTGGTGAATGTTTAGAATTAGGCGAAAGTGCAATAAGAATGGCAATTGCCAAAATGAATGAGAAACAGGTTGTTAAAATTAAAAATTCGGATGTCAGTAAAGTTGACATCCGAAAATTGAACAATGCAGGAGAGAATTTTCTTACCGAAAGTGGTGTGTATAAGCTGGTATTCAAGAGCCATAAACCAAACGCAGAAGCATTCACGGACTGGATCGCAGATGAAGTTCTTCCAACACTTCGTAAAACAGGCGGATATGTAAATAATGATAACTTATTCATAAATACATATCTTCCATTTGCAGATGAAAATACTAAACTTCTATTTTCTACTACTCTTCAGACCATTCGAAATCAGAATGAACAGCTCAAATTAAAAGATCAAACAATTGATTCCCAGAAAAAAGAAATTACTCATAAACAAGATGTAATTAATGGTCTTACTGATAACGTTCCACTTTATAAGAAAAAGGATATTATCAATAGGATTTGTAGACGTAGAAGTGGAAATTACGCTAACAGATATAAGGAATTATATAAATGTTTCAGAGAAAATTTCCATATTGATTTAGAACAGAAAACTGAAAATTATAACTTAAAGCAGACTAAGAAGAAGGATCAGCTTACTGTTATAAAATATGCAGAGCAATTCGGATATATTGATAATTTATATACTTGTTGTACTAAATTATTCGAAGCAGAAATTGATGAAGTGTTAGATCAGATTAATGCCATTCATAGTTAAAATTATATACATGGTCAGCCAGTGGGCTGTTAAATGGAATTATATGTGTAAACATATCCAGCCATATATAAAAATATTGCGGGATGGACAAGAGGATAAGTCACTAGGCTCATAACCTAGAGAACGCTGGTTCAAATCCAGCTCCCGCTATTCTTACGGGTAAGACACCCCGTTGTATTGGTCCATAGCTCAGTCGGTAGAGCGCGCGGCTGTTAACCGTTGGGTCGTAGGTTCGAGTCCTACTGGATCAGCTACTCATCTCCCACTGTGGGAGAAATATATTAAGAAAGAAGTGTTTATTATAATTAAGATTACTCAGAGTGAAGCCCAGATGTTAAGAAATGCTGGACACGGAGACTGTGTAAAGATTTCTTCTGTTACGCATAAGTCCAGAGCAAAGAGATATTGGGCAGTCGAGGAAAGAGAAGTTCTGTGGCTGCTAAAGCAGAATGCTAAAAATTCTATCGTTAAGTAACGAAATATACAGGAAAGGTGGCGTTGGACCATCGCTATTTTTTATGATACTAATGCTCTTCTGCTGTTGCAGAATAAGCTATTAGAAAATACCGAAAAATTTTATATTAGTTCCACATCTCTGCATGAAATGGAACACATTAAAGTATCTAAAAATAAAGACGAAGAAGTAAAGTTTGCTGCAAGGAAAACCCTTCATATTCTTGATGAAAATCCAGAAAAGTTTAATGTTGTGGTTGTGACAAATGATATTTTAAATATTATTGAAGAAAAAGGTCTTGAAAACACACCAGATAATCAAATTTGTGCATGTGCTACAACTATTCCAGATGTATTATTCGTCACAAATGATATTGCATGTAAAACAATTGCTAAATGGGTATTTGGTCTTAATGTTGATAGTGTAAAAAACAATATTGATGACGAATATAAAGGATTTATCGAGAAAACATTGTCAGAGCCAGATATGGCATATTTCTACGAACATCTTACAGAAAATATCTATGATTTGCTTCCAAATCAATATCTCATTATAAAAGATGAAAACAATGAAGTTGTTGACAAAATGAAATGGGATGGAGAAATGTATCAGAATGTAAAGTTCACTAACATTAAAACTGATTTCTTCGGAACAATTAAACCCTATCAAGGAGACGTTTATCAGCAGCTTGTTTTAAATAGTTTACAGACCAATCAGGTAACAATGATTAAAGGACCTGCAGGTACAGGTAAAAGTTATCTTGGATTAGGTTTCTTATTCTATCAATTAGAAAAACATAAAATTGACAAAATTATTGTATTTTGTAATACCGTTGCTACAGCAAACAGCGCAAAGCTGGGTTATTACCCTGGTTCAAAAGACGAGAAGTTATGCGATTCTCAGATTGGAAATATGTTAAGCAGTAAACTAGGTGGAATGATTGAAGTTCAGCGGTTAATTTTTGATGGGAAGCTTTCTCTTCTACCTATGTCAGATATTCGTGGTTTTGACACTAGCGGTATGAATGCAGGTGTTTATATCACAGAAGCTCAGAATATGGATATCTCTTTAATGAAACTTGCTCTTCAAAGAATCGGTGAAGATTCTATCTGTATTATTGATGGTGATTACACTGCACAGGTTGATCTTGCTCAATATGCCGGTGGGAACAATGGTATGAGAAGAATGTCAGAAGTGTTTAGAGGTCAGGACTTCTATGGAGAAGTTGAACTTCAAAATATTTATAGAAGTAAAATTGCTGCTATTGCAGATGAGATGTAAGGAGAAATCTTTGAATGTTTGTATGCAAAAGTAAACGACTTGCAAATTTTCTAATTGAAAATGGTTGCCCAGTAATCAGAATTGATACAGATCAAAAGTCGAAAGGATTTTTGGTCTTTTTATTTAAAAAAAATAATTTACTTTATAAAAACTTAGAGAAATGGGATATCGAAAAGAATACATATCTTATTTCCTAATCTTTGTTACGAAAGGAACGTTGCGAAATGGTTATTACAGAAAAATTATTAGTAGAATGGAATGGCTCACAAAAATCTTATTATGAAGAAAAAGGATATCGGTTTACAAAGTTTGGAGATAAATTTGAAGTAAGGTTCGAAGATATTCCCCATTCAAGTGATAAATTTATTGATGTACAATGTGACTATTGTGGAAAAATATTTTCTATGCAAGTAAAAAAATATTATAGAGGTACGACAATTGTTTCCAAGGTGGCATGTCGTGATTGTGCGCCTATAAAAGGTGTTGAAGTTAAAAAGATTAGATATGGTACTGCGTCTCCAAACATCCATGGTAAAGTAAAAGAAAAATGGGAAGCTAGAAATATCCCGAAAAAAGTTAAAACATTAAATAAAATGATTTCAACTTTTAAAGATAATGATTGTATTATGATGCCATCAATTTATGTAAACAATGAAACAAAAATGCCTTATATTTGTAATAAACATATAGATAAAGGTATTCAATGGAATAATTGGATACATCTTAAATCTGGACGAGGATGTTATTATTGTGGCAGAGAATCTATGGTTGAAAAACAAAAATATTCAATAGAAGAAGTACGTGCAACCATAGAAGCAAATGGGAAAAATAAATTATTATCGAATTATACATCTTATAATGATTATAACCTTTTAATTTCTTGTGAGGTATGTGGTCAGCCCTATACTACAAGTTATGGATTATTTTTAAAAGGTAAAACGAAATGCAATGAATGTACTTGTTCCATTGGAGAAAAAACAATCTTAGCTTATTTAAAAGAGCATAATTATGTTTATGAACATGACACTCATGAAATTTATACTGCCTATTGGGATAACCCATTGAGATTTGATTTTTACTTACCAGAACTAAATATGGCGATTGAATTTGATGGAGAACAACATTACATGCCTATCGATTTTAATGGAGATGGCATCGAAATTGCAAGCATTAATTTTACGGAAAATAAAGAACGTGATCAGGCAAAGAATCTTCATTGTATAGACTATAATATTCCATTAATGCGTATTCCATATTGGGAGCGAGACAATATAAATTCTATTTTAGATAATTATTTTTTTAATAACGATAAAACTTATATAATAAATCCAGAGAGTCTAAATAAAGACTCTCTTTTATTATGTTCTTAGTTATATAGGAAAACTGGTCGTGTCACCAGTAGCCATGCATTTGGCAAAGAGGACGTTCAAAAGCGCCCTCTTTTTATGCTCATTAAGAGTAAATATTACGAAAGTACGAGGTTAATATCTATGGCTATGGAATTAACTTTAGATGATATTTTGGCTGCAGTTACGCCAAAAGGATTACCGGATGTTATTTTATATCAGTATTACAAAAATTTAGCAAATAGAAAGATTGTTATCAATGAACAAATTGGTGACGGTTTAATTGAATCTGCTGTTCTTCCTTTTATGGAAATGGATAATGACGGATCAGGCAAACCAATTGAAATTATTTTATCAACATTAGGCGGCGAAATTTATAATGGTTTCAGTCTTGTTGATCAGATTGAGAAAGCAAAATCACCAGTTATTATTCATGTTATGGCAATTGCTGCATCTATGGGATTGCTTATTGCTATGGCAGGTAAGAATAACCCCAATGTAAAAACAGTATGTCATCCATTTAGTGTCGGATTATTACATTCAGGTTCCCAGTATATGGAAGGATCTGCACATGCTGTAAAAGATACATTTGATTTTTCTCAGCATTACGAAGAGAAAATTAAAGAATACATCTTGTCTCATACAGCTATTACGGAAGATCTCTATGATAAGATTGAGCGTAAGGAATATTGGATGGATGCAACAGAAATGAAGCGTCTTAATATTGTAGACGAAATCATCTAATGAAGAGTACACCACTCTTCTATTTTTTTTTGAGTTAAAGGAGAAACAGGATATGAATTTTGTATTTAAAGAAGTAAAAACAACCTCTATGAAAGCTGCCGGTATTTTAGATGCAGATAACATGATCATTGAAGTAGATGGAGAGCCAAAGGACATCAAGACACTTTTATCTGTATTCAACGGTGCTCCAATTGAACTGAATGTGAAGGTTAAGGAAGAAAGCGAACTGGATGAGCCAACTGCTTCCGATGAAGAAGATGTGTAAGAGAGTTGGTGAATGATTGTTTAATACAGATTTAAGCAGACATGAAGACGAAGATTTAATGGCATGGCAGATTCGTTGCTGTCTTGCTAAAAGAAGAAAAGAAACCGACATGGATTGGATTGAAATTAGAGACATGTTAGGTCTTGATATTACTCCTGATCAACTACGTAAGCAAGCAGTTGGTTATGAAGAGTATGACAATTATATTCATGGATTTTCTGGTGTAGCCACTACTATTCTATCCATTTCGGATTTACATGTTCCATTTCAGTTAGATTATGAGTTGTTAGAAAATTACAGAAATGTGGATATTCTACAGATAAACGGTGATGTTGTAGACTGTCAGGCTATTTCGAAATTTCCTAAGCAATATAGAATTTCACCAATGAATGAAATGATCGAAGGTCGTCAATATCTTATTGATTTAATCAAATATGTAAATCCTAAAAAGGTTTTTTGCAACTTCGGTAATCATGATGTGCGTTTCGCAAATTACTTTGCTAAGAACATTGATACCGATCTTTTGCAGTTACAGCCAAATACTTCTCTGGAACTAATTTTTGAAGATGGTTTCAGAAATTATGACAAAATGAATAAAACTAAGACCTGGTATGCTCCATTAACGGAAGTTTTTGATGGAACCGGCATTGAAATTCAATTTATTGATGACTGGAAATATAAAATCGGAAAGACATGGTTTGTTCATCCATTAGCATACAGATCCGGTATTCTCGCTACTGCTGATAAAGCAAAGGATTTCTTACAGGATACAGAACGTGAATCTTTTGATGCGGTTGTTATGGCCCACACTCATTCAATTGGTGATTCTGAGCGAGGATATATCCGATTGATTGAACAGGGCGCATTTTGTGATGTAGACAGGATGAGATACGCTGATGGTAAATTACAAAAACCACAGAAAAAGGGATTTGCGGTAATTTGTCAGGATAAGAATGGCAATCTAATTAAGGATAAAACGAAAGTCATTTCACTGAATTAAGAGGTTGAATACATGGATGTAAAATTATACTGCTGCTATTCTCTACCGCTTAGAAATTATCTAATGAAAAATGGCATGAAATATAATTTGGCGGCACTGAACCCGAATAGTAAAAAGTTATTTTGGGTTTATATCAAAAGCGAAAAACTTGATGAGTTGTTAAACAGATGGTCTACGAATAAGTAGATCACTTTTATTATGTAAAAATATATGGAAGGTTAAATATGTACGGTTTTATTTATATTACAACAAATCTTATTAATGGAAAACGATATATTGGACAAAAGAAATATGATAAAGAAGGAACATGGAAAAACTATTTAGGGAGTGGTACATATTTAAAGCGAGCAATTGAAAAGTATGGCAAAGATAACTTCTCAAAAGAAATAGTTGAAGAATGTGAGTCAAAAGAAAAATTAGATGAAAGAGAAATATATTGGATTTCTTTTTATAATGCGGTAGATTCAGATAATTTTTACAATATAGCTTCTGGTGGAGATGGTGGTGATACTATTTCTGGATATAACGAAAGTCAAAAACGTAAGCTTTCAAAAAAATTAAGTAAAGCGAGAAAAGGGAAAGTAAATTTAGGAAGTTCAAATGGCAATTCTCGAAAAGTAATTTGTTTGAATACTATGGAAATATATGACACTATTGTCGAAGCTTCTCAACAAACTGGTATTAATAAAGATTATATCCAACAATGTTGCTCAGAAAAATCCGGATTACAAACTGCTGGATATATAAATGGTGAGCGAGGAATCTGGAAATATTATGATGAGAATCAAATATATTTCTATATGCCGTTTAAAAAGAAAAAATGCGAATATATAAATGAAGTTTATTGTATTAATAAAAAAGAAAGCTTTAAAAATGCAACGGAAGCAGGGAGATTATATGGTATAAATAGTTCCTCAATTTCGCAATGTTGTAATAATAAATTATTATCCGCTGGAAAAGATGTAGTGACACATGAACCTTTAGTTTGGTGTTATAAATCAGTTATTCAATTTGCAGAAGAAAAAATGCAGTATGTAAAAAATAGATATTTGAAAATACATGATGAAAAACATCATCAAAAAAAAATTAAATGTTTAAACACGAATAAAGTTTTTAACTCAATAAAAGAAGCTATGCAATGGTGTGGCGGGAACAATAATAATTTTAATAGAACTTTGAAGGATGATGGGTTTTATTATTATAAAAAGCACCCTACAACAGGAGAACAACTAAAATGGAGCTATGTTTAAATTGTTCTTATAAGATTGGAAATACATCTATTTACGAGCAAGGATGCTGTTGTGAAACAAAGCAGATGAAGTATACAGATGGGCAGTTAATCAATTCTCAGAAGGAAGGATTTATGTTTATCTGTCTGGATAAAAATGGTCATGTTATTGATGACAAAACAAAGTTAATTTCTTTAAACTAAAATTTGTGTAAAAGTTAAGTTATAAATTTCACAATATTTTTGGCTGGCAAAGCCCCTGTTCGCGATCAGATAAAATCGTATAAACAAATAGGTTCTCGATTATCCGCAGCTAAAATCGTAACCAATCATAGGGAGTTGACTCCAATTTGGAGCAGCTACCCTTTTTTATTTTAAAAATTTTTAACGAGAAAAAGGAGATATTTATTTTATGAACAAGACCGAATTAGTAAAGAACGTACAGACAATTGCAGTACAGGACGAGAAGTATGCAAAGATTTCTTTAAAGGATACTACTATTTTTGTAGATGCAGTTTTTGAAGCAGTTAAGGATGCACTGGTTAAGGGTGAGAAGGTTGCAATCACCGGCTTTGGTAGCTTTGATGTAGCAGAAAGACCTGCAAGAATTGGTAGAAATCCTGCTACTGGTGAAGAGATTGAAATTGCAGCTACTAAGACTGTTAAGTTTAAGGCTGGCTCCGCTTTAAAGGATGCTGTAAAGGGTGCTTAATTTAACACTCTCCCATCCCAGAAAAAATAAATAGTACATATTGCATCCGACATAAGGAATGAAAGGAAAATACGTTTAAATGAAAAAGGTAACTGAAAATAAAACACCTGAAGTTAAAGAAAATTTAAACATTATCACTGTTGATGATTATCCAGAATTAGCATATAAGTTCATTCACCATTTATATCATACAGATAAAACTGTAGCTCTGATCGCAGGCAGAGACCTGATTGAATACATTTTTGATGAAGTTATGGCTTTGGATGAAACCAGTATTTGGAGGGTTGATCTTACTGATGACGATCCAGATATTGAATATATGTTAAGCGTAACTGACGAAGGTTATGTAACTGTCATCCCACTGGATGATTACGGTGATCTGTATGATGCAGATATTTTCTACATTGATATGGACGGTTCCGTCTCTCAGGACGTGATTGAAGAATGTAAAGACCTTGAGAAGGAAGTTATTCTATTTGGTCTTACAGATGAATGTGATGGAAACTGTGAAGATTGTGCAGAGCTACATGACGGTGAAATGAATCTGGATGTAGAGGTTGATGGTGATAATGACATTCATGGTTTCACTGTAAGTAAGTCTGAAGATGGTAAGTATACCAGTCACACATTCTACACTTCTGAAAAATTATCTGAAAAACAGATGAGGGATTTTCTAAAACTTCTCGGCTATTAATTCGAGGAAAGTGTTATGGACATTAATACAATTATCAATATTGCTCAGATTGTCGTATGGGTCATCCTTGGCGGTCTGAGCCTTTATTTTAGGACGAATTCCAGGTTAAAAGAAGTTGCTGGCGATTATATCTCAGAAGCTGAGTCTGTATATAAGGATACAGTAAAAGCCGGTGGCATGAAACATGAGTATGTAGTGGAAAAACTATATGCTTTTGTGCCTGTATATATGCGTCCTATTTTTACTGTTGAAATGATCTCTCAGATTGTAGACCGTGCATTTGAGAGCATTGAATCTTATGGAAAACAACAGCTAGATAAAGCTGTAGATAAACTTCTTCCTAAACAGGAAGAGGAAAATAAGTAACTATTTTTGCGTTTTTATGAAAGGAGCTTTGTATGATTTACGATTACAAGCATAGAAAAATTGAATATGAGTCCCCAATGGAGAAGGCTGAATATGAGCAGCATATGTCTCAGTTTGGTCCTGGTATGGGCAAGAGCCATCCAGATGATTGTCCAAGATGTAAGGCAAAGGGTTGGCTGACATTCCCTGGCACTACTTTCGAGAAGGAATGTGACAAGTGGGCTGCTGCTCATCCAGAGGAAGCTGCTGAAGCTGCTAAGGAAGCAAAGTAATTTTAATAGCATATTAAAACTTTTCTGTACTGGAGTGCGTGGTCTGTTATGGCTACGCACTCTTCTAGTTACCCGCTGTAGACCACTAAAGAAGTGGGCCAGACTGTAAATCTGGCATCTTCGGATCAGCTTGGAGCGTTACCAAGGAGCGGGATTTGTTCAAAGTTTCTGTAATAAAATGGAGAATAACTAAGTATGTGCCTGTGGCACTATAGGATCGAGCCAGAGGCTCAATCCTCGCACACCACTCTTGCGAGTGATGTGCAATTATATCAAATGAATGGAGAATAAAACATATGAGAGACACAAAAATTAAAACAATTTTTAACATGAAACTTGCAGGTATTTTAATGCAGCATGGTTTTGTATTACTGGATATGCGTCCAAATGAAAATCAAAATGGGAAAAACGTATTCTATTTTAATGAATCACCAGAGCTTGAAGAAATCGTAGCCAACTATAAAGCTTCTCGATAGGTGGTGATTCAAATGATTGATACAAAAGAAAAAATTAGAGTTGGTACAGTTGTCAGTGAGTATGGAGAAATATTAAGTGAAATATATGAAGGTGACAAAATCGTACGTCAACAGCAGCACAATTATAAACAAACACATATAATAAATTTTCAAAAGAAGGAGGCGTTTGTCAAGGTGTTTGTACATCCTATTACGGCTTTATTTAAAGAATTGCCTACCAAGGAATATGCGGTCACTATGGCACTCATACCCTTCATTTCTTATAATGACGGAATATTAAGATATAATGGCAAGATCGTTGACGGCAAAACTATAAGTGATATCTTAGGTGAAAATTATGAAACTTTTAAAAGAATTATAAGTTCATTATGTAAAAAAGATATCATGAAGAAAGTTGAAAGACAATCCGATACATATGCAAATAAGACGAAAAAGTGTTTTGTAGTTAACCCTTATATTTTTCTTAGAGGTCAAGATATAGAAAAAGAAATTGTAGATTTATTTAGCAAAAGTAAATGGGCTAATATTGAAGAGACATCAAGTAGTATAGAATTAGAGGACCATATGTAAGATTTTTACTTAAAATACTATAAAAAGTCTTCATTGTAGGTGTATATATTTACACCTTTTAGAGCGAAAAGGTGTAAAAAATTACACTTATTTTCAAAATGGTATTTATAAAAAGAAGCGGCATAGCCGCATTAGAACGTCAGAATCAGAAAAAGAAAAGCTATGTGGCTAACGCTAATAATAAGTAATAGAGTGTATAGAGGTAACGATTCGCAAAAAACTCAAAAAAACATTGATATATTAGTAAAAATCAAGTATTTGATTTGTCCGAATATCCACCAAAAGGAGCAATGTAATGGTGGATAATCGGACATTTGTGAAAATATCGGACAATGTGGTATAAAAATAAAATTTGCGCATTTTAAAAAAGTTGCGGAAAACGCAATTTTGTTCAGTATAGAATATTTATTTATAAAGAAGTGATATATTTTACTGCTATCTCGCTTCTTTTATTTTTGGAAGGAAGTGAGAAAATGGCAGAAAAAAGTAAAAGAATTTTAATGTACGATAAATAAAAATGGGGACATATCAATCCAGAAACGTTAAAACTATTTCAAAAATATCAGATTGATATGTCTATTCGTGATTTATCTCATAATAGTATCCAACAGTATAATTCAGATTTAAGACAGTGGTTTATCTATATGTACGATAATCAATTTAATTTGTCAGTGCTGGAAGCAACAGATGAAGACATAGAGGAATATTTTTATTGGAGAAAAGAGCAAGGAAATAATGTTAATAGACAGAAAAGAGTAATGGCTTCCGTATCTGCTTTTTATAAATTTCTCCGTAAGAAAAAATTGATTAAAGAATCTCCTACAGAATTTCTAGAACGTCCAAAACAAGGAATGGCTATTATCAAACAAACATTTTTAAATGTTGATCAGGTCAATCTGTTAAGAGAAAAACTTGAAGAAAATGGAGACATACAACTGCAAACGTATATTATGTTTGGGTTATCTACCATGGCTCGTGTAAACGCAATGTCTCATTTGAAATGGGAACAAGTTGATCTTGATGAGCGTATGTGTAATGACGTTCTTGAAAAAGAACAAAAGGTTGTTGATTTATATTTCTCTCCGGAAGTCGAGCAATTGCTAAGAAAATTGAAGAAATATAGAGAAGAAAATAATATCAATGATTTTGGCTGGGTATTTATTACTCCTCACGTTACAGAAACTCAATGTATTCAAAATAGCACATTGAACGACTGGTGTAAAAAGGCAGGAAAAATGATCGGTGTACCTACACTTCATAATCATGATCTTAGACATAGTGGTTCAAATATTTTAAAAGAGCTTGGTATGGATATTCAGGATATAGCAGAACTTTTACATCATGAGAGTACCGAAACTACTGTACGTCATTACTTGACTGTTAATAAGAAAAAGGTAAAGGAGAACAAGGACAAGTTTACTTTCTAATCTTCTATTCTCCAATACTTTATCTTCAACACCCCTACATCAATCAAACCACCATATCCAGGTTGTAAGGGCGATGCCACGGCAGCGTTTTAGTTAGAGGATACAAACAACCAGTGAGCATCGGTCACACGGCTAACCGATTAAAAAAAATTGCCGAGCGATGACTTGTTAGTAGTGAAGGACAAGGGTAAACTAAATATTCACTGTCGCTACTGCTCAAATGCGGCGTTATTGAACAAAACTTTTATGAGTTTTCGAGGAGTCGATGCCTGCATTGATTCCTTATTTTTGTATTAGTGAATGACTGCTGGGCGGTCTGGCACTCTGGAAAGACAGAGACATGCGCAGGAAACCTGATGCTAAAGTCTATATACTGTAGGATCAGCACCACTCTCCTGCTTTTATATTTGCAGTAGTCCCATAATTGGTATTGGAACTGGTTGCTATCCAGTCGATCGTTAATTCGGTTTGTAGGTTCGAGTCCTACCTGCTGCGTCTGCCGCTAATCCGGCTGGATGAGGAAACCGCCTTGAAAGCGGCTGGCTGTAAAAGGCTTTGGGGTTCGAGTCCCTATGGCGGCGTTATTATACTATATTATTTGTAAAAATATGATATACTGGAGGAAATATTATGGAGGAAAATTTTAGATGGTTTATCCAGCATTATGACGAAATATATTCCCTCTGTGGCGAATGTTATGTTGTTATAAAGGATACAAAGATTATTAAGATTTTTGATTCTGATAATGAAGCGTGTGACTGGCTTAAAGACAATGGACTTTTAGGTAAGGCTAATGTTCAATACTGTAATGGTGATGAAAGCGGTTATACGGTTTACTGGTAAGACTATTTAAAAAATATCATCATGTTTTATTCTACTTATAAAAATACTTATAGTAAAAATTCAATGTATATTATAACTCCTATATGTGTTTTATACGGAGAAAAATTACTAGAATTAAAAGCATTTTGGGATACAGGTGCTAGTCATACACATATTTCTCAAAGAGTAATTGATATTTTAGATTTAAAACCTAAAAGAAAAGTCAAAACGCTTTCACATCACGGGAATGATATAGTTAACGTATATACCGTCACTATCATGTTACCTACTGATTATATGGTTGTAGATATTGATGTATTATCTGAAAGTCAAAAAATATTAGATACTGACGTTGTAGTTGGCATGGATATAATTAGTAATGGAGATTTTCATATGGATTATACGGGTGAACGACCAGTATTTACTTTTAAACATCCGAATCCTGAGTCGGAGAAAGATACTTTTGTAGAAACTGAATTATATTAAATAAATTAGATATATATTGAGAGTCATTGTTTAGCACAATGGCTCTTTTATTTTGAGAATAAAAGGGAAATGAGGTGACTGTTATTGGCGACAGCTAAAGAACCAGCAACTAAAATAACAGTTGCTCAAGCTAAGAAAAAAATTACAGATCTTGAAAATAAAATACAAACTTTAAAAGATGGTGCATGGTGCCATATGTGTGATAAGCATAAGTCAGCTGATGCTTTTTATATTAGTACCGATCCTTTAAGTAAAAGTGGGCTGACTCCAATTTGTAAGGATTGTGCAAAAAAATTAGCATTAAAAGTTGGGAAAGATGGTGTTGAACATGAACCCGATAAAACATCAGTACAACTTGCCCTAAGATATTTAAATAAACCTTTTCTTGAAAAAGTATGGGACTCAAGTGTTTTGGAAACAGAAAATATTGTATCTGGAAGAGTTAAAAGTAATTACTGGAATTCATACATTAAAAATATTGCTATGCAAAATTATTATGGTATGACTTTTGCGGATTCAGATATATTTGCTCCGATTGACATGTCTACTACTTCTAATAATGAAAATGAAACCGTTTCTGATTACAGTGAAGAACTTCTCTCTTCTTTTTCACAAAATAAAAAAGATGTTGTTAGGTTGTTAGGTTATGATCCATTTCAAAAAGAAGCATTAGAGGATCAGCCATATTTATATGCAAGTTTAATTGGATATCTTGATTCAAGTGAAGATGCTAATGAAGATAGGTTAAAAACTTCATCTTCTATTGAAATTGTAAAAGGTTTTAGTCATATAGAAAAAATCAATGATATGATTACTCTTTTAATGAGAGATGTTAGAAATTTGGAGAAAAATATTTCTACTATTAAAAATCTGGAAGACACAAAAAATAAAATAACATCTTCTGTTTTAAATTTAGCAAAAGACAATGGAATCAGTTTAAAACATTCTGTTAATGCTTCAAAAGGTGAAAATACTTGGACTGGAAAAGTAAAAAAAATGAAAGAAATGAATTTACTTGAGGCGGAAACAAATTTATATGACGTAGAATATTCTAATGGATTATCTCAAGTGGCAGAAATAAGTGATGCAGCAATAATTAAACAGATTCGATTGGATGAAAATGACTTCCATGATATGTTGATTCAGCAGAGAGAATTAATTGATAAATATAAAAAGGTAGCTGATATCAATGAAGAAAAGGCTAGGATTCTATTAAGAGAAAATTACGATTTGAAATCTTTGATAAATGAACATGGCATAGAATTAGAAGGTGATAATCATGATTGAAACAGAGTCTGGAATACTTATACCAAGTGATTATCATATTTATGTAAAACCTACTGAACGAGAAATATCTCAAAGAAAATTAGAAGGATATAAAAAGTTAGCTGAAATTCGTCAATGGGGATTAAAATACCCTACTAGATTTTTATCGGAATTCGTAGGGGTCGATCTTCTTGATTCGCAGGAATATACTTTTATGATGAGTTGGACAAGACCATATGTTTTATGGTTAGAATCTCGTTCAGCTGGAAAAACCACAAAACTTGCACTTTATGCAATGTTGAGAGGTCTTTTACATAATAATTATCGAATATATATATGTTCTGGTACTGCTGACCAGTCACAAGAAACATTTCGTAAAATCGAAGATATTGCAATGAAAAATATCGAGTCTATGACAGGATTAACGGATGTTTTTAAAAATGAAGTTGAAATTTCTCAAGCAAACTCATCTGGATTTATTCATAATCCAATGGGTTTTACTTATAGGCTATACAATGGCAGTTTTGTAAAAACCTTAAACTCAAATATAAATGCCAAAAGAGGTAAGAGATGCGAAGCCGTCTATTTTGATGAAGGAGGTTGGCTTTCAGAAGAAGAATTTAATGTTATTGGTGCATTTACTACACAAAACTCTAACTTTAAATTAGGTGGTACGGTAGATGTCTCCACTATTCCAAAAGAATTTCCTCATCAACTTCTTTATGCTTCTTCAGCTTCTTCTATTGATACAGCATTTTATCATAAATATCGTGATTTTTCTAAACGAATGTTACTTGGAGATCCAAGATATTTTGTTGCAGATTTGAATTGTGATATTGTTATTAACACAACATTTCATGGAAAAAAATATCCCGTTTCTCTTCTTAACAGAGAAACTATCGAAAATGAAATTAGAAACAATCCAGAAAAAGCAAATCGTGAATATTATAACCAATTCACCCAAGACGGCGGCGTGGGCCAAATTATCAAACGTGCTTTAATCGTGCGTAATTCTTATAATCGCCCGCCGGTTTTATCTAACGATACAAATACTAGAAAATTTGTTTTTGCATATGACCCTGCTCGTAGTACAGACTGTTCTGTTCTTGGTATTGGTGAGCTACTTTACGATGAAGAAGATGGATATACAATGGATATTGTAAATGTTGTTTCTTTTGCAGATTTAGGTTTGAGACGTAAAACACCTATGATGACCCAGGATCAAATTAAGGAAATTCATAAACTTCTTCTTGATTATAATGGAGATGCTATTGATTACGATAATATTGAATTATTTTTAGCTGATGCTGGATCAGGCGGTGGCGGAAACTCTTGGGTTAGAGATAGCTTAATTGAAGAATGGAAAGATAAAAGCGGAAGGATTCATAGAGGTCTTTTAGATAAAGAATATACCAATGGTGATATTTATTCTAAAAGATATCCTGATGCAGTCAACAAGTTGAAACTTATTGAACCTTCTAAATATAAAGCAGAAATGTTTGAAGCCTTAATTAAAATGGTTGAAGCAAATAAAATCCATTTTACAGAGAAATATGATAATAAAGGTTATTTAAATATTCTTGAAGTTGATGATAAATTAATGAAAGATTCAGAAGCAAAAATAAGAGCCGATCTTGATAAGATGGATCTTGACGTAAGTGCTTATGAAGAAGCATTAGAAGAAAGGCTTTCTGAAATCGAAGCTGCAAAAACAAAAGTGTATAAACTTTCTCTCGATGAAGAAGTTGCATTGACTCAAATTGATATCATGAAAGAAGAGATTGTAAATATATGCCGTGTGAAACGTGATGGTGGTAAAGACAGCTTTAAATTGCCAGCACATAAAGATGCAGATACAGGTAATTCCGAAGCAACTATGCATGACGACCGTGCGTATGTCTTAGCAATGCTCGGCTGGTTTTTATCGGAAAAAAGACTTGAACATATAAAACAAAAAAAGAAACGTTCCTCTTCCACTTCTGATCTTGTAGATCTTCTACCAATTAAAACAGCAAAACGTCATTCGTATTTCAGCTAATTACATCAATACAATCTTAAAAATATATACAGGAAGGTGGTGTACAGTGGGCAGACCAAAAGGCTCAAAAAATAAACCAAAGGTGTTAGATAGTACACCTACTACTGTATCAAACAGTATAAAAATATCACCTCTGTCTAAACAGGACAAAGTTGATAAACTATTATCTACGAAAAAAGTCACTCCTACTATTTCTACTCCAACTGGGAAGAAAACGGTTAAGCAAGTGGCTTCTGTAATTTCTAAACAAGAAAAAGTTAAAGAAATGTTTGCTGCAACAAAAACAATGATTGATGCACTGCAGCTGACTGATTTATCTAAAACAGAAACAAGAACATTTCAGTCTTATTCTCGTGAAACTCTTAGAACTTATCTAAAATCTCCCAAAACTTATGAATCACAGCTTCGTAATCTAAGCAGATACTTATACAGACTTTGCTACGAATACCGGCGTATTTGTACCTTTTACGCCAGGATGATATGCGGAGATGCTTTCCATATTATTCCTATCGGAGATCCCCGTGAAATGTCAGATGAGGAAATCGCTGATAATTATTATGAAACAATGCTTCGTTGGCAAAGAATGAATTTCGAAAATGAAATTACAAAACTTCTTTTAACAGCATGGCGGGAAGACTCAGTTTATGCCTACGTATATGACGATTCAGATCAGGAAGGCGGCACATGCTTCTACCAGATTTTAGATGGAGATTATTGCAGAATATCTTCTATTGAAGAAGGTGTATTTAGATTCGCATTTGATTTTAGTTACTTTAGAAGTCATCCGACATATTTGGAATACTGGGATAGCGAGTTTAAGAAAAAATATGACGCCTACGACAAAGACACTTCTTTGCGCTGGCAGGAACTCGATCCAGAAAGGCAGATATGTTTCAAAGTAAATGCTGATGATCCAACAATGGATTATCCTCCATTCGCAAGTTTGTTCGAAAGTATCATTTCCAATATTGACCTTCAGGCATTAAAAACTGCCAAGGATGAACTGAGTGCTTATAAATTATTAGTGGCACGATTAAAGCCGTTGTCTGGTACAGAAGACCCTGACGACTTTGAAGTTGATCCTGCTACCGCATTGAAATACTATAACAAATTTGCGGCGGCTGTACCTGAATATGTAAATACTTGCATCTCTCCTATTCCAATCGAGGCAATTGAATTTAAGGATCTAAACACTACAGATGATACAGATATGATCTCTAGTTCACTCTCCAATCTTTTTAAACGTGTGGGCGGTGTTACTCTTGATAACGACAAAACGGGTACGACCATTTACGAAGCACAGATTATTGCAGATATGGAAGTGGCGCACAGCACCATTGTTCCACAGCTGAATAATTATCTAAATCTTTACTTCAAGTATGTAATTGGCGATGGACATGCACATATCAAATATCTTGAAGGAGTATGTCCTTATACTAGAAAAGCAAAAAGAAAAGAATATCTGGAGTCTGCGCAGAATGGATTTTCAAGAATGAAAATTGGAATTCTGGATGGTGATAGTCAGCTTGAACAGGAAATGTCTCTTAGATTAGAGAAAGCGATAGGATTATCTGATTTGATGCAGCCACTAAGTACAAGTTACACACAGAGCGCTTCTGGAACTGATCCTGTAAATGGAGGCAGGCCAGAGTCTGATTCTGCTGATTTAACGGATGAAGGCAGCGCTACTCGTGAGAAATAAGGTAGGTGATACCGAATGGATAAGAAATTTATAAAGACATCAAGCCTGGAAACCGTGGCAATTTTACAGAAATTAGGTTTTCAGCAAATTGATGAAAATAATGGTATTTATACTTTTTTGAATGATGGGAAACTTTTATTCGAAAAAGGTATGGATATAGAAAATGTACAATTTAGTAATGTACTTTGTTTTTAGCCACTCCTTTTGAGTGGATTTTTTATTACTCAAAGAAAGGAGGTTAAACATAAAGGATAATGTCAAAAAAAAGAATTTATAGTTTAGAGGATTTATATAATTTAATTTCTTCTAATAAAGTTGATTATAATTTTAATTCTGATAAAACTGGATATCAGTTATCTGTTCAAGTTCCCGCTCAGTTTGAAGTGATGAAAGAAAATGGCGATGATTCTCTTCTATTTTGTAAAGTGAAATTAATGCACTCTGGAGAAAATCGGAATCATTCTAATGTGACAGATAATGCTTTAACAAAGGCAAGTAAGACTTTAGCTTATAAACCTATTCTTGCAAATTTTATGGAATATACAGATGAAAATGGCGAGACTTTAAAAGACTTCACTTCTCATGATATGGAATTGAATGAAGATGGCACTACTACATATTTTGAGAAACAGGTTGGATGTTTTACATCTGATGATCCGTATTTCGAAGTTGAAGAAGACACAGGACATAATTTCTTATACGGATATTGTGCAATTCCTGTTGGATACACTGATGCCGCTTCAATTATTGAAAGAAAAGGTGGGACAAAAGTAAGTGTTGAGCTTGCGGTCAATGAGCTTTCTTATAATGTAGAAACACATGTTCTTGATTTAACTGATATTGTTATTTTAGGAGCGACCTGTCTTGGAAAGAACCCTACAACGCTTGAAGATGTTGGCGAAGGAATGAAAAATGCCCGCCTTGATATTGTAGACTTTAGTATCGAAAATAATGGTGTCATTAATCGATATGATAAAGATATGTTCGAATTGCGAGAAAGATTAGAAAAACTGGAATCTATTTGTTTTAATAAAAATGAAAAAGATAATCAGGAGAAAGGAGGAAACGAAAACAAGATGAATATGTTAGAAAAGCTGTTGGCACAGTATAACAAAACTATTGATGATATTACCTTTGACTATTCTGAATTATCTGATGAAGAGTTAGAGGCAAAATTTTTAGAAATGTTTAGCAATGATACAGATTCTACTACTACTGCTATTGCAAAAGAAAATGTTGAAAATCAGACCGATTCTGGAGATAACCAGGATAATTTGGATGACAATAACAATACTACTATCGTTGAAGATGTAAATCAGGTGTCTGTTGCAGAAAATAACAATAATGAAGTTGTTGAAGACCAGACATTTGATGTTTTAAAGAGAGAATTTTCTGTATCACATGAAGATATAAAATACGCTCTTTATAATTTACTTTCAGCTATTGAAAGTAATGAAAACGATTGGTATTACATCACAAACGTCTATGACGATTATTTTGTATATGAAAATTGGGATGGAAATAAAATCTTCGGTCAGAAATATTCTGTAAAAGACGATTCTGTTTTATTTGATGGAGACAGATACGTGCTTCATAAAGAATACCTTACAGATTCTGAATATGCAGAATTAAATGATATGCGTTCTAATTATGCTGTAATTTCTGAAAAATTATCTAAATATGAGGAAGCAGAAAGTATCGCAGATAAGATGACTGTATTTGAAGATCCAGCATATGCAAATTATCTCGAATCAAATGAATTTAAAAATCTGATGACTGAGGATACAGTAAAGAAATTTACAAAGGACGAACTTGCAGAAAAAGCTGATGCTGCACTCGGAAAACTTGTAAAGACTACAAAGAATTTTTCTTTTGGTGAAACTGATGAAAAACCAGTTCAAAAAAAGAATAAAGTATCTGTTTTCTCAGATTTTGATACAGCAGAGAATCAGGATGTTTACGGAGACTATTTTAAATCTCTGAATTAATTACAACTAAATATTTATCGAATTAGGGACCTTAGATAGAGGTTCTTTTTTATTGCTTAAATTTTAAAAAATAACAAGGAGGAAAACAAAATGGCAAGTGTATTTGAAAAATTTGCTAATGGCGGTAGAGGCACTGCAGAATCAACCCTTATGCTGGCTTCTATGGCAGGTGGGCATTTCTTTAATATTGTATCTGACAAAGAACTGGACAATGGTAACGTAGTTGCTTATCCAGATCCGACAAAGTGGGAGGACAATGATACTTTTAAGGCTGTTGCTCCAACTGCAACAGATGAGATCGTTCTTCATTTAACTGCACCAAAACTGTACGAGGAATATACCAAATCTTTCCAGGACGAAGACAATTACTATCTTGGCGTTGGCGAAATTGGTCGTGCTTATGAAGTATACAAGGGTGATAGATTTTCTGTAGATGAGGCATGTTTTGATGAAGGCGCACAGCCAGACGAGCAGAAATATGTCGTAGTTAAGGATGGTACTTTCAAGTTAGATACTTCTGCTACTGATAAGTCTGATACTAACGCTTTTGTTGGTTATATTCTTCATAAGCAGCCAAACGGCAAGTATACCATCTTCGTAATGAAGAACCATGCAGAGTAAAGAGAAAGGAGGAAAGATTAACTATGTCTAAGAGATTATTTTTCAGTGATTACAGTGATGTAATGCAGCAGAATTTTAAGGATGTAAAAGACATTCATACATTCGGAAAAATTTGTATCGATACATATAAAAATCAGTTACAGGGTCAGACCGTATTTCAGGCAAATACTGTAATTAGAAATAAGATTAGAGAGGTAGCTGGATTACCTGAAAATCCAAATGAATTACAAATCAAGAGAGCTTTCAAGAAAGAATCAGTTCGTGAAGCTATTTTTGAGATCTTAGAGGAAACCCTGGACAATACCTTAATTACTGGTTGGGGAAGCGATCCGTGGTTCCGTCAGTATGTAGAATTCAAGACCATGGCTCTTGGTCAGAAGAACTCTTTCTATGTTAAGGCCGATGATTTAATTCTGAATATTTCCAAAATCAGCGGTGGTCATCACAATATTGAGAGACAGAGACTCAACAAGGGTTCTGAGATTTCCGTAAAGACTGCAACCTATGGTGCAAAGGTCTATATGGAAATGAGCAGATTCTTACAGGGTGTTGAAGACTGGAATGAGCTGATTGATGCTATCTCTCGTGCTTTCACTATTCAGGTTAACCGTATGATCCATAATCAGGTTATGGGCGCTGTTAAGCAGTTACCAGTTCAGACCAAGTGGAATCGTAAGGGTCTGGCTAATACCGCCAATAAGAAGAACTTCAAAGAACTGATTGCAGACGTTAAGAGAGCTACTGGTTCTACTGCTGTTATCATGGGTACAGAAGTTGCTCTTGGTGAATTAACCGGTTTTGGTGATGTAAACTGGATCTCCGAAGCAGCAAAGAACGACATCTATACTATGGGTCGTCTTGGCAACTTTGAAGGTACTACTATCGTAGAGTTACCAAACCCATTTGAATACAATGATGAGACTGCATATCTGGAAGCAGATAACCAGGTTATCATCATGCCAGGTAATATTGATAAATTCGTTAAGTTCTACTATGAAGGTGCTGATGAAATCGTTGAGCATTCCGAGATTGCAGACAACGGTGATGACACCAAGGACTACGAATTCAAGACCACTATGGGCGTTGAAACCATTACAAACCGTAGATTTGGTGTATGGAAATTTGAAGCTTAATTAAAGACTTTTATTGGTGAGTGGATTTACTTCTGCTCACCAAATTTTTGATTGAAAGGATTTTAAATGAAATTATTTGAATTAGCAAAAGAACTGGATGCCAAAAGTAAAGTCTTAATTGATCTTTTAAATGACTCCAGCGACAAGAAATATGTTGCCACATCAATTCTTGATGATGAACAGATTGCTTTTATCCGTTCTGAAATGGATACTGCAAAAAAGGAAGAAGAAACAGCCGAAGTAAAGAAAGTGAAAACTGATGCAGATTATCGTCCTGACGAAATGATTAAATGCCATTCTGTTTTCCCAGGTATTCTTTACTTTTCAGGCAGACATACCGGAATGACTTATACATTTGTTGGTGCTGGCGATGTACGTAATGTAGAATACCAGGACTTGAAAGCAGCTATGCTTGAGCATACAGAATCCATTTTTAATCCAGACATTGTTATTGACGATGCAAATTTGATTAATGATGAACACTGGATGGATGTTAAACATGTATATGAAGAAATGTATGACGAGCAGGATATTAAGAAGCTTATTGCTCTCCCACTAAGAGACTTTAAGGTTGCATTCCCGCAGCTTCCTATTCCGACTCGTGAAGCAATTATTACACTGTTTGCAACCCAGATTGAAAATGGAACTTTTGAGCAGCTTAATAAGGCAAATTATATCGATGAGGTATGTGGTACTCGATTAGATCTTAAAATGCACTAATGTATCGGAGGTGATTTATGACCTACGATGAAGTTTATAGTTGCTTCTATCCTTTAGTTGAGGATAGTACATTTTTTTCTCTACCTGACGATTACGCATATGATTTAATGAGAGGTTGGTTACATGCAGCTGTTGGAAAGCCATATATTAGAAAGATTTTTTCTTCTATTACATTAGATGATGAAATCATGACTCTTACATACTCTCTCACTAATTCTATTGATGAAGCAAGTGATGATGATTTTGTAAAGCAGGTTTTTGCACAGTTTATGGTAATCCAATGGATGCGACCTAAGATTGATAACATTTTGAATATTGCGAATATAATTGGTGGAAAAGAAGAAAAGAAACTTCAATCCAATTATAAAAACAATATTGATCGTGTTGAATATCTCGAAAAATCATTACGGAGATTTATCCGTGATTATGGGTATGAGAATAATGATTATCTGAACGGAGGTACATAATGAAACATCTTTATGGAACTTTTACAGATAATCAGGTGAATGAAACCAAAAAATATCTCCGCAATTCTATCTATTTCTTATTGCTCTGTGTAGATCCCAATACTTGTGATGATTATAAAAACATCGATGTTAACCAGGCTTTTGAAAGTTTATTGACTAAACTAGGTGGATTCAATCATCTTCTCTACTATCATAAAAATGTAGTAGATGTGATGAGTTTATTAAAAGCCGCACAGGATGTTTACAATCAGTCAGATTTTGATTTTAAAACATATAGGAAATTAGTATTAGATGCCGGAGTTGAAGTTTTAAAAATAAAGGACGGTGATGAAAATGCCGTCATTTAGAGAAGCCAAAAGAATTTATGGTTCCAATCTTACCATTGGGCAGCAACTCAAACAAATGTCTGATATGGCAATGGAAGAAACATGGGATAGTAACATTCAATCCAAGGTTTGTTATATCTACGATTATTATCATGATGATCAGCCAGATAAAAAAGACCATATGACATATGAAAACACCACCAAAACTCGTATTGATGCGAAATTTATTGTTAAATCCTATCAGTCTATTGATAAAGATCAGGTAGATTATTACATTCAATTTAAACCAAGTCAGCCCGTGGAATTTACAAAAAAAGACGAGTTGTATTACTACGAACAGGATTTCCGAAGAAAATACGGCGCAGAATTTCCAACAGGATTATATTGCGATATCCCTGATGAAAAAGGCGTTTATAGGAAATGGATGATTATTCTTAGTGAGCCAGCAAATCAGTTCACAAAGTATTTGGTTCTTCCAATTAATTACAATTTTATGTGGATAGAACGTAATGGTAAAGAACGTATCAGGCGAAGAATGTGGGCGGTTTTAAGAAGTCAGAACTCATATAACAGTGGTTTATGGACCGATCTTAGGTTCACAACGCAAGAGAATCAGGATAAGGTTTTATTGCCGTTAAATTCGATTACAGATAAAATTTGGTATACAGATGATCAGAGTAAAAATATGCGTGTACTTGTAAGCGCCTTTACAGAACATCCTATAGCCTGGAAAATTAGTAAGGTTGAAAATTCTCAACCATTGGGAATTCAACGGCTCACTTTATATCAGACATTTTTTGAGCAGAATCATGATTATATCGAAAAAGACTCTGATGGATATATCATAGGTATGTGGGCTGATTATTTCAGTGATGGTATTACTCCTATAGATCCATCCGTCCCCACTCTTCTACCATCTGTTTGTTCTAAAATCTCAGCGTCTACAGATTCTCTCAAGGTTGGCGGCAGCTATAAAACGCTCACGCTCAACATCTTCAAAGATTCCGATGATGACATAACAAAAGAATATTCTGATGCAACCTTTACTTGGCATTGCAGTATAGGTGATGAAGATTGGACTGATAAAGTAACCTGGCGTCCAGCTGCTTATAATCAGATGAAAGTGAAGTTTCCTGACGATAGATCGCAGCTAACTAAACTGATTACATTTAAGTGTACTGTTATCAAAGGTGATATATCTTTTGATTCTGAACCACTGCAACTGCAGTTGATTGTCTAGGAGGTGTAACATGGCTGAATTAATAACAAAAGATGATCTTTTAAATAAACTTCGGGCTTATTGTGAAACTCCTGATGATGAAACAATTCGATATAAAAATAAAATTAAAAATGCTCTACTCTACTGTCCTGAACTGCTATATGCAATGGACGAAAAAGAATTAGAGTCTGAACTTTTTGATGAAGACGGGAATATAAATTGGGACCCAGAAACTCATGAGCCATTAGGGGAATGGGATAAATATTTTGGTGACTCAGCAAATATCCGTCCTGCGCTTTTTATTCCTGATACGCAGACAAAAGTGAAAAATTATGTTTGTTATCAGGTAATGTTCGATGAGTTGCCGCGTTATAACAATATTCAGAAATATACAGAAATCACCTTTACTATCTTCTGTCAGGAAGCAGATCGACTTGATTCTAAAACTGGCATTTCTCGTCATGATCTTATTGGGTCAATTATTCGTGAACGCTTTAATTGGTCAAATATATTCGGAATGCAAGCAAAATTAATCTCCTCAAAAGAGTCTACTACGGATAATCATTATTTGGTAAGGACTCTTGTATTCCAATTATTAGATTTAAATGGAATTGCTTATACTCCATTTAACGAAAAATCTTTGATCAGGAATAACGAGTATTGGCAGTAAAAAAAGAACAGTATTTTGACAACGATGAACTTAAAATTTATAGAGGAGAAGATTTTGTAGTATCAGAACATATCAAAATACATCAACCTACATTGGGCGAAATCTGTGATTATGGTGAACAAAAATATTATTCTATGGTTCATAGTTTGTTATCAACTCCTGCATCAATGAAAGCACAGTTGTGGCAAGCGGGTATAGATTATACTACTATTACTCCATTTCGACTTTTTATAGGTTTTATATGTAAAATTTATCCAGTAGAGACAACTTCTCTTCTATTTGGAGATTTGGATTTTACAAAATTCCAAATTCAAAAAAGAGTCGATTCTGACGACTTATTTTTATATCAAATCGTAGATGATGATCTTATTGCTATAGATGAATTTACATATAATATTATCTGCGATTATTTAAGTAAAGCTCATTTTATTGAGCGTGACTTTAAGTATCCTGCCAACGAATCAACAAAAAAGTTTCTTATTGAGGATGCAATTGAAGAAATGATGTTGGCAAAAAATAAGCCTTATCATTCACAACTCAAAAATTTAATCTCAGCTATGATTAATAGTGAAGGATTTAAATACAATCATTCTCAAATTTGGGATATGAAAATAAATGCATTTATGGATTCTGTAAAAAGAATCGGGAAAATCAAAAATGCTAGTTTGTTATTGCAATCTGGTTACTCCGGTTTTGGAGTAAACCTAAAAGACATAAGCAATAAGCAGCTAGATTGGTTAGGAGAACTCGAATAGGGTTCTCTTTTTTATTACAAAAATTTAAAGGAGGAAATTATAATGGCTTTCAATCCTAATGAATTAGTTCTTGAAAGAATTAAAACTGTTGAAGAATATGATATTTCAACAAACGAATTACTTGGTAGATATACTCAGATTGAAGAACCAAGTTTACAGACAAGTGCAGATGGTACTGATGTAACTGATGCTATGGGAGCAAAAATCACCACTTTCTATAATGCACAGTCTGGTACTTTTGGATTTAGCAACTCTCTGTTCTCTCTTGATTTAGCTGCATCTCAGTTTGGTACAGAAAAGGTTGTTGCTTCTGCTGAAAATAAGATTATTATTCCAGTATCTGAAACAATTGCTATCGGATCTGATCATACTGTAACTTTAAATTATGTTCCTGTTGGTACAAAGGGTGCTGAAGTAAAATACGTTAAGGTAATTAATGGTGACAATACTTTCGGAAAAACCTATGAAGTGGCAGCTGTTGCTGGCGAAGGTAAATTTACTCTCAATGCAGAAAACAAGAAAATTACTTTACCAGAAGATGTTACTGGTCGTGTATTTGTAAATTACAATAGAGAAAGTGATGCTGCTGTTCAGGTTGACAAGACTACTGATAGCGTACCAAAGGTTAAGAAGCTTATAATCAAAGCAATTTTCCACAATGTTTGCGATGTCAATAAGACTTATTTTGGTTATATTGTATGTCCGAGAGCACAGGTTGACCCATCTAGTGTTGAATTAAATCTGACTTCTGATGGTAAACACGCCGTTTCATACAATCTGCAGCGCAGTTACTGTGATGAGGAAGGAAAACTGTTCTCAATTTTAGTTTCCGAAGATTAATTTAAAATTACCAGGAGGGATTATTTCTCTCCTGGCTTGTTATTATGATTGGAGAAAACTATGTCAGAAGAATTAAATGCGACATGTAGTATCTGTGGTAAAAGATATCATGTATGTCATACGTGCAAAGAAATCACTTCATTTACACCATGGCGTACTATTACCGATACCAGAGATCACTATATGATTTTCCTAGCTTTATCTGAGTATACAAAAACAAAGAATAAAGCTAAAGCAAAAAATGAATTATCAAGATGTGATTTAAGTGAACTGGAAACTTTCGATAATGACGTAAAACGTGTTATCAAAGAAATTCTAAAAGAGGACGAACCTAAGAAAACGGTTCAGAAAGTTATGTATAAAAAGCCTGTATCTGTTAAAACAGATGAGGTAAAAAAGAATGATATTGAATAGTGAGTTATTAAGGTCGTAGGCTATGCCGATTTACTATTCAGTATTTCAGTATAGCCTATTTTTTACGATTTTGAAGGAGTGAGAGGATATAAAAGAATATAGTGATATTTTTCAAACTGAATATGAAACCGAAGAAGTAAGGTACATTCCTAATATGCAGCAGAATTATAAATATTTAAATTCATCTTTGTCTGCTGGTCAGTTAGTGGATATCATTTGTGGAAATGAAAATAGAATCGTTTTTGTATGGAAAAAATCTCCACAGATGAATGAACTTTATAAGCTTTGGTGTGAACATAAATTATAATGGTTAGCCAAGATAATGGCTGTAAAAGCAGATGATATACCTGTGATGACGTACTGGACATGAACAGTGAAAAATAGTCAGGAAGATCTGCTGCTCTCCTATAATACAGAAATAAGCACCCAATACACTTGGATGCTTATTTCTACTACTCTTCTCGTGAATGACCAGTTCACGAACTTTTGAGTTCTGCATATTTACTACATATTTAATATACCACTAATTATTGATAAATTCAAGAGGTGATTTTATTTAGCAATTCTACTTCTGTATCTATACATAAGATATTTGCTATTCGGAGGAATTGGTCAGACTCCTTATACTTGAACTCATGCTAAATAAAATCTATTGTTAATTAGTTACTTATGTCGATCCATGATGTCTTTAACAATGTCACGTATCAGTCTGACAACCGTAACGCTGATCATTGTAATGTAGTAAATGGTTTGCAAATTAAATTGCATAGCAGAACTCTCCTTTCTTCTTATGTGCCGAAAGTTTCATAAGTATGCGTACCTGCTTATGCACTATTAAGTATATTCATAAAGGAGAGTTTTGTCAAATCAAAAATGCTCTTCCATTTATTTCCAATTCTTCCATATTTTTGGTATGGAAACCATATATTTCCAAAGGTATAATTACACTACAAAATTATGGAAGGGGATAATAAATGGCAGAAGAAAGAGTTGTTTCAAGCGGATATGTAAAGTTATTAGCAATAGATACTTCGCATATAAATACCAGGATATTAATAGAGAGAAATGCTGATAATTGGCATGATGTAGATGGTTTCATGAGAATATGTGGACATATGAAGAATGTGATCATCTATGTGATACATATGAATTATAATGAGAAGTTAATGTATAAAGATTATCAAAAAATATTTCCTAATATACATTGGTTCGATTACATGGAAGATTTGTTGGGAAAGAAACAAGGAAAGATTATAAATTATAGAGAGCCGATGGATTAGATCGACCCTCTCTCTATATATATATGAATAAAAGGATTTGAGACACACACTCATTAAAATGCATTCATTACCTGAGAAGCAGAACCCGTGATGGAATGCGGCGACTGCGGAGGTTCGAGAAAGGTGGCAACTTACCATAATCCATCTCAGCTTTGGCGAAAGAAAGTTGTGTTATTAAAAAATGCACTCACCTCTCCCACGGTAGACGTGTCAATAAAAAGAACATGAAAGTTTGACCCCGGCTACAGAACGCTCAATTATCTATCGGTTAGGATAAGACCGCCAGTGCTCACAGACACATTCCCATTTGCCTAAACGAAAACGGTTGTAAGCGCTGACGTGTACTAGATACGGATAAATACACATATGCATAGAACTTCACCAAAACTTTCTTCTGAAATTACAGACATAAGATCGGTGAGTGCAAAAATATTATAACATATTATAAATGTCTTTACCAGTCTTTGGTAAGGGCATTTTTATTTTGGAGAAAAATGAGTAATGCATTAAAATTAACATCGCCTCTAGGAGTTTCGGTTAATCATTATTTAGCCTACAGAGCTATTATGAAAAATGGTAAACCTATGGCTATGAGCTATAAAACTCCTGAAGCGGTAAAATATCAAAAAGATTTTAAAGAATATGTAATACAAGAAGTTAAAAAACAAGGTTATAATTTAAAACCAGATCCACTACAGCATTTTTATATAGATGCTGTTTTTTATTTTGATCGTATAGATCGAGACCCAAATAATTATTTTAAATGCCTACTTGATGCAATTACAGAAACAGGACTTGTTTGGGTCGATGATAACGTGACATGCGAACGTGTGCAGCGCATCTACTACGATTCAGAGAATCCACGAATAGAGTTGACGATACGACCTGTGAATTACATCGGGGTTTTTGACGATGCCCCACAGCTGGAAGAATTCAAATCCCGCTGCATCGGATGTAAAAGATACAAACGAAACTGTAGTTTACTGAAAAAAGCAATTGAAGGACGTATCCAGCCTGAAATCCACGATGGAGAATGTGATAAATACACGTCTGATGTAAAGGAGAAAAGGAATGAATAAGATTACAATTGAAACACTCGCAACTGAATATAACAACAGAGCTAACGAAAATTTAAAGGATCAGTATTTAGAAGATACTCTGGAAATTAAGAAGTATATTCCATTTAACTTAAAGGTAACACTCGCAGAAAAGTTAATGGAAGTGACTATGTACGACAAGAACAAGAATGTTCACGTAAACTCCGCCGCACAGTATCTCCTCTTCTGTCGTATCGTTCTTGAGAACTATACTAATATTACTATCGGTGAAAATTTCCATGAGGAATATGATCTACTTAAAGAGTCAGGTATTCTGGATAAGATTATGGTAAAAATTCCTGAAGGCGAAATGGCTGAATTAAACACTGTAATCAGTATGGCTCGTGAAGATGTAAGAACCAACGCTTATGAGCCTCATGCATTTATTGCAGGTCAGGTGGAAAGGTTTGGGACTCTGATTGGGACTCTTCTCGATCCTGTAATTGGTAAGTTGGCTGATGAGGTGAAGAATTTAGATAATGCTACTGTAGAGAAAATGGGCAAGACGTTGGACCGTGTATTCAAGAAGTATGCAGGTAGCGGTGCTGATTTAAAGAGGGTGAAATAAATTTACAATGTGCTATAAAAACAGAAAAGCCGCACCTGGTTTGATACGGACTTCTCTTCTACGAACTAGATCGTCATCTAGCTCAACTCCTATTCATTATTAATTTGTTCCCTATTTTTTAAACAGAGCAATGACTGCAACAATAATTGCTGTCGCTCCGTTAATCAGAGAAACTAATACAGCTTCACTCATAAAACCTCCTTTCATGGTGTGGACACGAAATTTGGTAGAGTAAGCTGCTTTGTGTAAATTATACGAAGTATAAAAATCACCTTCGCCTTTCTGTACCAAATGGTACGTGAATAGGATGGTTGACGGGTTACAGTAAATCGCAAGCTCTTGCACTACTATTATAGCACATTGAAATTTTATTACAATAATATCAATCAGGCTCTGCGAGTGTCACAACTCGTAGGGTCTTTTATTTTTAGATAATGACGGGAGGAAAAGGAATGGGTGTTAAAATAGATACAAGAAAATTGGAATCTGAACTTATAAAATATATGAAAGTTTATTCAAAAACATATGCAAAAGAAGCATCTGTACATCTTACTAGAAAAGCCGAAACATGTATTCAAATGTTTTATCGAGATTATACTCCTAAATATTATAATAGAACTTTTGATTTACGAGACAACTCTTGCGTTCCGTATTTCCATAATAATGGTAATGCTTATTATGGTGGTGTTCGAATTACTTCAGAATTTATGAGTCCATATTATTCTGGTGGGATTATGAACTATTCATATACTGATCCATTTACTGTTGCGCAACTTGGTTGGCATGGTTGGCACGGTGATCCAACTGGTTATAATGGCTGTTTCTCTCCTATTAAAACTACTTCTCCATTAGATGTGTTGACTGTTTTTTTTAACAATGAATCGTTTAGAGATATTTTAAAAAAACGAGCAAAAAAAGTTGCAATGAATCAAAATTATAAATATTTAAACATGTTATACGATTAGATTGAAATAGAAAGGAATAATTATGCCAGATAATAATATAGCAATTTTATCATTGGTTTCTAAGTTTGATGAAAAAAGCGCCCGTAAAGCTGCAGAACAGGCAAATACAACTTATGAAAATGCAATGAAAAAATTAGGAGATACAAAATTTGCTGACGCAATTGTTGATGAATTCAATAAAGCTTTAAAAGCTATAGATGGCAAATTAAAAGGAGTAAAATTATCTTCTTATCAAAATGACGTATTAGAATCTCTTTTCAGTGATAAAACAGTAGCTGAAAAAACACAATCAATTGAAAATTTTACAAAGAAAATTTTTGCTTTAAATAAAGCTTTGAGTGGTCTTCCGGCTAATAGTTTTGATGGCTTGAGTACAAAACAACTTGATGTTATTATTGGAAGACAAGAAAAAATTATAGAAAAGCAAGATGAGATTGAAAGAAAAGAGGCGACTGTTCGCGCGAAAGCAAACAGAACGGCTAAAACAGAACGTGATTATGGTTCTATTGAAAAAAAATATGGCAATAAAGATTATACTGAAATGTCTAAATCCGTTCAATCTGCGTTAAAAGGACAAAAGGATTTTACAAAAGAACAATTAGCTTCTATTGATAATTTTTCTAAAATTCTAAATCTGTATTCTCAGATGGAAAGTATTCAACCAGAAAAGGGAACAGAAGAGGCAATTAGCTATACTAGAGATTTATTAACAGTTACTAAAGAACTTAAAAAAGCAAGAGACGAGGTTAATTCTTTTACAGACAACAAAGCATCCGCTTATATTTCTAAAAATTATGCTGGTGTAAATAAAGTAGATAATCAAAGTCTTTATACGGCAAAAACAAATTTTGTTAACAGAGAACTTTCTTCTTTAAATTCGCAAAAAGCGAAAATGGAAAGAGAATTAAACACATACATTGGCGAGACTGTTCAGAAAAATATTGAAAAACGAGTATCTGATACTGAAAATGTTATTAATGTTGTAGAAAAGAAAACAAACGATTTAAATCAGAGAATTGAAAATTTAAATAAAAATAGTAAAAATTTAAAAAATACAACCGATGACTTATCTAATGCTAATCAGCAATTAGATAATGTAGGTTCTCAAAACAGTGATGATCTTCGTTTGATGAATCAGGCATTAGAAGAAATTAGAGATACCTATAAAGATGTAGCCAAATATGCTGTAGATGCAGAAACTGCCTTCTCTAATTTACAGAGTTTGATGAAAACTTTACAAAAAAAAGGTGGTTTAGATGAATCTGAGCAAAAAGATTTCTTAGGATATGCAACCCGTTTGGATTCATTAAAAAATAATGAAATTGTACCTGATGATTCTTACTCTTTTAAAGGCGATAAGCTAGAAGATTTTGAAAGTTATTACGATAGGTATCTTGATAAATATAATAAGTTAGCTCTTCGTATTACAGATATGACCGATGATCAGATTGACGCCTTTAATGATTTGAAAAAGAATAATGTAAATTCAATATCTGCACAAACTTCGGAATTAAAACATCAAGAAATACAGGCTCAAAAAACCGCAGAAGCTGAAAAAGAATTAAAGTCAGTAGAATCTGAAAATCATATAAATGATAATCCTAAAAATGTTTCTTTGGTAGTTGAATCAGAACAGGCATTACAAAATATCAAATCTGTAAAAGAAAATCTTGACAATCTTCCTGAGAACAAAACAATAAAAATTACTGTTGAAAATAATGATTACTCTTCCACTCCTCTTCTGTCTGACGAAGAAGGTAAAATTGTAACAGCGTACAGGGGAGTTAAAGGCGTTTGGTCTGGATTAATAAATGACAAAGATATTGCGTTTTTCACTGATAAAATTGAAAATGCAGCAGACTATGCAGATAGTTTAGCGGAAAGTGGAAAAGTATATAAGGCTAATTTATCTTTTAAGAATCCTCTTGAAGTTGATGGTAATGGTGCAGTTTGGGATAAACTTAAGGTTAATTTAGATGGCGTAGAACGTACAACTGACCAGATTGTTGAATTAGCAAGAACACTTGGGAAAGATTGCGTTATTTTTAAAAATATTAAAGATGGATTTGGGGAAGATAACGGTGGTATTTCCAATGTAATGGTTGCGCTTAATCGAGCACAGATTAAGAATGAAGAGGTTGTTGCAGCTGTTAAAGCTGGTTCTGGCGAAATGACAAGAATTGTTAATTCGGATACGACAACTTCTACTGTAGTTGGCTCACAAAATGAAATTCAAGAAGAATTAAAAGAAACTCAAAATCAGGCTGAAAAAACAACTCAAGCACTTGAAAAAGTAAATGATGCCACTCTTCTATCTTCTAAAACGAATCTTTCATCTGAATCTTCATCCATGGAGCAAGTACAAAAATCCACTGATCAGGCAGTACAGGCGAAAGAAGATTTTGCGAAAGCAAATACCGGTGTCCAGACTTCTGTAGATGAGTCTAAATCTTCTCTCAAACTCGAAGCTGAATTGATGGAACAGATTGCTAAAAGTGCAAAAAAAGCTGCTGATAAAAAGGATTTGTTTGTTAAGGCAAATGAACGTGTTAAAAAAGCTACCGAAGAATCAAATCCTGGACTAAAGTTAGAATCTGCTACCATGGAAGATATTGCAGAAAATACTCAGGCCGCAACAAAAGCTAAAAAAGCTTCTTCCAAAAAAGAAACAGATTCTACTAAAAAAGTTAAGTCTTCTGATACTTCAGATAATGATAATACTATATTAAATGCTTCACCTGATTTGTATGAAGAATATAACAAACGTTTTAATCCTGAAAAATTAAGAGCTTTTAAATCAGAATTGGATGCAATCAATCAAAAAATTGCAGAAAATGATGTTTTAATTGAAAATTGTAAATCCGAAATCGATGATTTAAACAATGGTGCATATGATTTTATATCATCTCCAAGTTTTGTTTCCTCATCAAAAGACCAATTTGAAAAAAGACTTGTGGATTTGGAAGACGAGAATGAAACATTACTTGAGCAAGCAAAAAGGGTTAAAACTGCGCTGGAAGAAGAAATCAAGCTTTCAAACGAAGCTTATTCTAAAGCAAAAAGTGTTATAAATAACGCTGATAATACAGGAATTGAAAACGACCAAGAACGTTTGGTTAAACGTACAGAAGCCTATAAAAAATTAACTGATACCATTGATCAATATAATAATGTTTCTAAAAGAGTTATTAGTATGAAAGCCCAAGAAGGCGACTACAATTTAATGTATAAACTACGTACAGAAATTGAAGAGCTTTCTAGCAATCCTATTCTTTCTGACAAACACGTAGCTGATGCAAAAGAAAAAGTTTCTCAAGTTGAAATAACATTACAATCTTTAGAGAAAATTTTTAAATCGACACGAGAAAATGTTATCAAAAAAATCGAAGATCAGATTCAAGGATTCAACATTAATGGTTTCTCTACTGCTGATTTTGATTCCATATACGGTTCCAGAATAAAAACTTTAACCAGTCAGTTTGAAGAAGGGTCAATAAGTTTAAATAAATATAATACTGAATGTAATAAAATATTTAATTCTTTTAGTAAAGTAGTCAATTCTGGTACAAAAGTTGCAGGATCGGTAAAAAATGTCAATGAAGCAGTTCAATTGATGAATGATAATTCTAAAAGTTATGGAACTATTATTGATCAGGGTGTTGCTAATACAAATAAAGGTATTACTGTTCTAACAAATACTGTTCGAACTTCTGAAGGCGAAGTTTTAAAACTAAAATATACATATGTTGATGGTATGGTTTCTATGGCTAACGCCACAAAAAATGTACGAACTCAGCTTACAGGGATACCGAAATTTATAGATGCTTTCAAATCTAAATTTAAAGAACTTGTTGTGTATTATGCAGCAAACAATTTTAATCCTCAATCACTTGCACGGCCTATTATGGCAGCTGCTCGCAATGTTATAGCTTTAAATTCTAACATTGTAGATTTAGCAAAAGTTTCAGAAGAAAATGTTTCACAATTATATCATAGATTTAATGAGTTTAGCGATATCGCAAAAGATATTGGCGGAACAATTTCAGATACCATTTCTGCTACTGATGACTGGTCAAAAAATGGTTATAATATTCCAGATTCAGAAGAGTTAGCAAAAGTTGCTCTTATTTACAAAAATGTTGGTGACGGTATTGATATTAGTACAGCAAATGAATCTCTTATATCTACATTAAAGGGATTTAATCTCGAAGCCAAAGATGCAATGCATATTATTGATGTATTCAATGAGGTAAGTAACAATGAACCAATCTCATCTGCGGGTATTGGTGAAGCTTTACAGCAAAGTGCAGCTTCTCTTAATGCTGCAAATACCTCTCTTGAAAAATCTGTAGCTTTAGTTACTGCAACCAACAGTGTTCTGCAGGACACATCCCGCACTGGTAATATGTGGAAGACAGTTTCCGCACGTTTAAGGGGTGCAGACGCCGAGCTTAAAGCTATGGGCGAAGATACAGAAGGAATGGTTACATCCACATCTAAACTTCGTGATTTAGTTATGGGAATGACTGGTTTTGATATTATGAAAGATAAGGATACCTTCAAAGATGTTTACGACATCGTATTAGGTATTGGTGAAAAATGGCAAGATCTTTCTGATGTCAATCGCGCATCCCTTCTGGAAAAACTTGCTGGTGTAACAAAATTGTTTGCCAGAATTTATAGAAATATAAATTATAGAATATATTTAATTGCAAGGGTTGCCTAAAGCTTTACACTACAATAATTGAGAAATCAAATTATGAGAGTTTAAAAACGTAAAGATAAAACAATGGCTAGTTTGCAGCGAAGTACCCTAACGTATCCCATAGATCATATGGTACTTAAGACGAGGGTAAACGTTCATCGACTATTCCCCATGAGGGAGTTAAGAATATTGTTTTTAACAATTATAAAATAAAGGTGGAAATCCTGAATACTTAACTCAATAGAAGTAGGGCGCAATCGCAAAGGCGTTGGTGAAAATCCATTAAATCAAAAGAGTATACCCCTAACAGATTATGCTGAGGGTGAAAACATAGTCAGTTCTTATATGAAAATATAAGATTTGTTGATAATAAAAGGATAAATATGTATAAAACTAAAAATAAAAGATTAGCAAAATATTTATATTCATTAGGATATAATAGGAAAAATATTGAAATAAAAAATGAAGAATATTGGATTTTTGACGAATCAAGCACCCTAAAAGAGTCGCTTGATTTTTATTTTTATATGCGAAAAAAGAACAGAATGTAATTTTTGTAAGGAGATGCTAAATGGCAAAATATACTAAAGAAGAAATAGAAAATATCGTACATGATTATGATAACGGAGAAGGAATGTCTTATGAAGAGTTAGGTAAGAAATATCATAGAAGTCCTAATGCAATTGCTTCAAAATTACGAGCATTACATATTTATAGAAAGAATCGTTATCGTTATACTGAAGATGATATAATATTTTTAAAAAAATATTATCCAATTGGAGATTGGAATGCAATATTTAAAAGATTCCCAAATATTGATAAATCATCAATTCATAGCAAAATGAGTCAATTGGGTATTAAACAAATTATTCAAAATACTTGGACAGAAAAAGAATTATGTATTTTAAAGAATAATTACACTTTTGGTGATGTTAAAAAACTATGTAAATTACTTCCAGGTAGATCATATAAAGCAATTACAACAAAAGCTAAAAGAATTGGTCTATATACAAGAGAATTTTGGACGGATACAGAAAAGGATTTATTAAAAGAAGTATATCCTAATATTCCATTAAATAATGTCACAAAATTATTCCCAAACAAAAACAGAAATTCAATTATTAAACAAGCAATGAATCTAAATATATCATCTTATGATTTGAAGATATGGACAGATTTTGAAGATTCTTATATAAAGGATAATTGGGAGTTATTGCCCGACCTGGTTATTGCAAAAAATTTACATAGGACACAAAAAGCTGTACAAGCGAGAAGACTATTTCTTGGAATTTATAGACGAGATATGAATAATAATACGTATGAATCGTTGTCCAAATATATTCGAGGCCATATTCAACAATGGAAAAAGGATTCAATGAAAGCTTGTAATTATAAGTGTATTTTTACTGGCAAAAAGGATTTTCAAATTCATCATTTATATGGAGTCAGTAATATTTTAAATAATATTATAAAGACAAATAATTTTACTGTATATAATAATGTTTCAGATTATTCAAAAGAAGAATTAAACAACATTACTGAAGCATTTTTAATGGAACAAAGCAAATATCCTTTAGGTGTCTGTATTTCTAAAAATATTCATATATTATTTCATAGTTTATATGGTCAATACTATAATACTCCTGAACAATGGTATCAATTCGAAAAAGATTTTAGATTAGGGAATTATAATAATTTATTAAAATCAGCATAAAGATTATCAACAAATTAAGATATGTTGCGAATATCTTATAACATAAAAGAAGAACCAAAGTAATGCATTAGCAGCTGCGCTAAATAATATTGATGTATTAAAAAAGAGCTATGAAGAAGCAATGAATGCCGAAGGCTCTGCGATGCGTGAACAAAAAGAGTATCAGAACTCTATTCAATATTCCATTGATAGAACCAAAGCTTCTTTAGAAGAATTATCTAATGATCTTATTGGTTCTAACTTATTAAAAGGAATCGTTAATTTAGGCGATGGAGCAATAAATGTTTTAGATGGACTTATTGATAAATTTGGAGTCTTAGGTCCATTATTGACAGCAGCTTCTGGCTTTGCAGGAGCAAATGGTTTAGGGTAAATATCATAATTTACAAGCCTGTTTTTATAATAAATACATAATAATGCCATGTATTTATTATAGAGATTATTGCGATTTGATGCCGTTCATCGAGCAATCTAAACCTTGAACTAAAAAGTTCTAAATATGTCGAATATCGGGGGAAGCCGTAGCCTAGAAATAGGGTGATATGTGCTGAAATAAAAGCCTTATTTTAAAGGTGTACATATTCTTAGGAAACGAAAACGGTAGTCCCGACACGTTATGAATGTTAAATGAAACTGTGATTTCAGGATGTCATATCGTGCGAGAGGCTGACAAGACACGATTAAGTATAGGCGTAATTATACTTAATTGCAACATACATGATCCGTAACCAGAGCGAAAGGCTCTGAGAAGCGAACAGGGGACGGATAGCTTCACTGCTACCCTGCTTAGTTATATCACAGAACTCATTGTAGACTTGGAAAAACTAAATGAGTATAATTTAAAATAAACTGTCAGAAATCCCATTAGCTTTAGCTGATGGATTGTTGACACTAAAACGCATGTTTTGTCGAATAATAAAATATAAAAATTTGTATTTTCTAGCCATTTGCTCTTTACAAAAATTTTCCTATATGCTATTTTCAAAATAGTATAATTTTTGTATGGAGGTATATAAATGAAAGATATCAAAACAACTGGCATTAGTGTCAAATCAGTACTTGGAAAAATAAACAGCAACAAATACAACTTTGATTTAGCGATTCAAAGACGGGCAGGAATTTGGAAAACACCAGAAAAGAGCCTGTTTATTGACACTATCCTGAGAGAATATCCTGTATACCCAGCTTTACTCAACAAACATTCTGACACACAGAAAGTAGATGTAGTCGATTTTAAGCAGCGATTCAACACTCTTTATGAATTTGCAAATGATAAATTTAGATTATCTGACTCATGTAAACCAGTAGAAATTGATGGTGTAGAATATGTAATTGCAGGGAAGAAATTTAAAGACTTGGACGAAGCAGTTCAAAGCAGATTTAATGATGCAAACTTAGTTTTAATTACTATGACTGACGCTACTCCTGATGAGGTCAAAGAAGTATTCTTCCGTATTAATCAGGGACATCCTTTAACCAATGGGCATAAGCGTACTGCTATTGAATCAGATGAAGTTAGAGATATTATATATGAATTAGCCTCACATCCATTTTTGGAAATGAATCTCACTCAGGCACAGTGTAAACGTAATGCAGATCGTGATGTTGTAATCCAAGTTTTGATGCTGACAGAAGCAAGTGATAAATATGATTTTGGATCTTTTCGAAATAAAGATATGAATAGATTCATTCTGTATTATAACAATCTTGTTGGCGAAAATGGTCCCGAAGTTCGTGTAGAAACATTGACTAAAGTTGATCTGATTAAAAAAGCAATGAATGAATTGGCAACTGTATTTGATGATGATTCATTAAGAATCAAATTGAATACTCTCCCATTTGTAATTTACGGTATGTATCGTGTGTTAAAAGATTCTAAACCAAAAGATAAATATCTTGAATGGTTGGGTGATTTCTTGGAGTCCTATGATACTAATGAAGAATATAAAAAATATTGTACTAATGGTACTGCCAATCCAGAAAATGTTAAAGGTAGGTTAAATTATTTCATTCGTGCCTTACGGGATATACGTTAATTTATAAGAGAGTCAGAAATGGCTCTCTTTTCATATCACATCTACTCTCCTGTCTCAGCGCAACTATATAAATCAAATACAAATCCTGATTATAGTTTGTATTTAAAGAAAGCTGTGATAGTAGCCAGCCTATTTTCCAGATGACCTAAACATACGTTCTGATGGTATCCTGCTGGTCATTGGTATATAATAGAAATATTAAATACTAATGATTGAGGGAATGTTATGGATGAATATTTATTATTTGCAGATGAAACAAAACCAACAAAATACAATCAATATTTTTGCTTTTCTGGAATATCTATTGAACGAAATTATTATGAAGATATTTTTGTGAAAAATGTCAATGAGTTGAAGAAAAGACATTTTAATAGGACTGATATTATTTTTCATTTTTCTGATATGAAAAAGAATAGAAAAGAATTTAGTAACTTACAAGATGCCAATAAAAGAGATTCTTTTTGGAATGATTTAGTTAATTTAATTGAATCAACACCTTTTGATGTCATAGGAATATATTTTAACAATAATATGATGTCAAAATTATATTCTGATAACTCTCATAGTAATTATGATGTAGGATTCTATGCTTTATTAGATAATTATGTTCATTATTTGAAAAATAAAAAAGCTTATGGACAAATTTGTGTAGAATCAAGAACATTAAAAGAAAATTCATATTTGCAGAAATCTTTCTATGAATATATTCAAAATGGTTCAATTTATTTTTCAAAGGAAGATACTCAAAAATATCTTACTTCATTAGGTTTTACTGTGAAAGGAGATAATTGTATTGGATTACAAATTGCAGATATAGTTCCATCTCAGTTATTACGTTATAAAAATGATTTAAAAAAAGATTTTTATAATTTATCTAAAACATTGGGTGCAAAGATATATAATGTCAATACTGAATATGAATCTATTTTAGGATTTAAAAATTTATTATAAAATTTTATTGACATTATATGTAATATTTGCTAATATGAATATACTGTAATAGAGGTGTGACCACGAAGTACAGTATTTGACCTGATAGAGGTGTGACCACGAAGCAGGACATACAAATTCATCATTAATAATAAGCGCAGGTGTGACCTGTGCTTATTATATATATTATGAAAGAGTTGAGCATACACAAATTGGAGTCAATTGGTATATGCAAGAGATTCCGAGAATATGGGGCGTATATAGAAATATGTGAGCTTTTACTTGGTAGTAAACTAGAGCATCAATCTTGACTTTTTGTTGAGAAAGATGTACTATGATAATGAAATTGGATGGAGGAACGTGTAGCTAGTATATCATTCGATTGAAAACCGAATATAAAGTGTGACGATTGATGTCGGTTTTATTATTATTCTCTAGGACGGGTGATTGGTATTATATACCATGATCTTGCAGAAAAAGGAAGAGATTTCCTCTTCCTTTTTTTTGTTATATATATAGGGTTTATCTCCCCGGTTTTACCATGTATATCCGCAGTTCTTGCATTCATAGGTCTTATTGATCTTCTTACTAAAAATACCAAACAAAGAAATACTGGTGGCTCTGTTAAGCATAGAAATTTTAACAACATTTCTACTATGACAATGTGGACAGCATTTACCGCTCATACTCTCCTGCTGCATTATGTTGGTTCTAAACTGAGAAATACGTGCCTGATACTCAATTGGATCTGTTTTTTTGAGTTCATTCATCTGCATAATAAAATTAGGATCAGTTGAGACTTTTCTCAAAACCTTGATTTCATCGATGGTGATTTCGGATTTAATTAATGGTTGATCTGTATGAAACCAACAAAATTCATTTTCTGGTTCTTCTTCAAAAGTGTCGTAAAATCCTGGAATTGCATAACGAGGCTCCCAGAACCAAACTGTTTTATCATTTTCTTTTACGCAATGAGGGCAATACCATGCATATTTTTGCATAAACTTCCTCCTGTAATTTAGATAATATTCCAAGTATTAAATAAATTATAACATTATTCTCGTTACAAGTAAATAAACGTTGTAAATTATGATGGAGATAATGTAAATTCCCCTATATTTGATTTCTTCTTAAAAAGATCTCCTGAAGTTATTGCAAATACAAAAAAATTTGGTAGCCAAATAAAAGACTTGTATGATAGTGGAAAACTGGCTCAAGAAAGTATTTCTAATATAGCAGATAGGATTGGCGAAGTATCTTCTAGCGCTGTAGTTGCAGCAGAAAAATTAAAAACTGGCAAGATTGAAATTGGCGAGTTTATGAATATTGCCAATAAGGGTGGTTCCAGTCTAGGAATATTTGCAAATGCCATTAAGAATATTGGTATGAATATGCTTATTATGGCTACTGTAAGTGCAGCATTTTGGGCAGTTGGACAGGTTATTGACAATGTTGTTCATAAAACGGAAAAACTTAAAAAAGCAAGTGAAGAAGCTGCAAAGAGTATTCAAGAAATAAAGGATACATATACAGAACATACTAAACTTTTAAAAGAAGTATCTGAATCTTACAATGATCTAGCTAGTGGTGTTGATACCAAAACGAATAAAAATCTTACTCTTAGTTCTGATGATTATAATAAGTTCTTAGATATTAACAATCAGCTTGCAAAGTCATTCCCCCAATTGGTGGATACGATTGATAATAATGGTAACGCAATTATCAATCTTGGTAACAATAGTCAGGAATCTGCTGCTAAAATAAGAGAATTATTACAGGCAGAACAAAATACACAGAATTATAAGATTTTTCAGAATATAGATGATCTTTATGGTGGAGTAAAAGTTCAGTTTGAAGAAGCTAAGAAAGCCGCCGAGGATTATGAGGTTGTTGTCAACAGTACAAAAGAATCTCTTTCCCAGGTTAAAGATTTAAGTGAATCTGGAATAACTATTGGAGACAAAATTGAGTTCTCTGGTTCATATGGAAATTCTGTAGATTTACAGAAATTACAATCCTATAAAAATGTTGTACAGGAATTCTATAAGTCATTAGATAAGGATCGGCAAACTGCTTTAAATATTGATGGAAGTTTTCTTCCATCTACTATGGTTAATCAAGATGCTTTAGATGATTCTAAATTTGATTTCTATCTGAATACTGTTTTATTGACAGATGAAGAAAAAGAAAAACTTCAAAACATGATTCAAAGCGAAGTCGGTTCTTTATGGGCTAAGGCAACTGACAGCTTTGATACAATGAACATGGAGAAAAGCGATGCTCAGACAGCAGCGGAATTAAAATGGAAAGATTTTATTCCAAATTTAGTTTCTGCTATGAAGTCTCAAGCCAGCTATAAATCATTAGATGATACAAGTAAGGAAATTACAGAAAGTTTAATTTCTGGTCTTTCAATGGACGATGTATATGAATATACAGAGTCTACTGGGAAAACGGTCTATGACTATGTTGTAGAAAATATCATTACACCATTGTCTAAACTTCCTAATGATAAAAAATATGCTGCCGAGAAAATTTATCATGATTTATTTGCTTTAAAGGACGAAGATCTCTCTCCTACTGAAGCAAAAGAAAAAATTGATGCCTATATTAATCAGCTTGCTGAATATCTTAAGATTGATTCAGCTAAATTGAAAATCCAATTAGGATTTGGCTCTACTGATGATTTAGCGTCTAAATATCAGCAAACACTTCTGTCAACTGTTAATCAATTTAAAGGCGATGCTGGAACCGCAGACTGGGATAAGTGGTTTAAGTATGCAGGAATTAATACCGAAGAAGAAATTGACAACTGGAACAAGATTGCAGAATCTTGTAAAACTGCTGCTGAAGCCAAGAAAAAATATTTAGATGAAACAAGTGGATTTTCTGATCCTCTCTCCAAAGAAGATATGATCTCTGAGATCAATGGTTTATCAGAAGGTTTTGAAGAACTTGACAAGATCATGACATCCATGAAGGATAAGGATAAGAAATTTGACTACTCTCTTCTGGTTGATAAAAAATTCAAAGATAATTTTGGTGGTCTTACAACAGAATACAATGCCTTTATGGATGCAGTCACCAATAGTCCTAAAGATGTTGCTGCTTGTCAGAGTGCATTTAACGATCTTGCTTCTGCCTTTATTTATAATTCAAAAGTTATTAAAGGTTTAAGTGATGATAATGCTGATGTTGCCGCACAATACCTAGAACTGATGGGTGTCCAGAATGCCGAAGAGGTTGTTACTTCTGCTCTAGCGCAAAGACATGCAGATGCTGCTTGGGAAGCTAGAGATTTATCTAATGCAACTTATGATGAAATTGTAGCATTAGCTCAGGAAAGCGAATCTACTGCTGGTGGTCAAAAGGCATTTGAACTATATCTTGCGCAAAAAATACTTGCTAATCAGACTCCATATGATGCCAGCGCAAGTATTAACAACTTAAAAGCAATTGTCGGAGCATTAGGAATTGCAAGTAGTGCTTGGGTTAGATACTATGCGGCAGTAAATCGTATGAATGAAATCCAAGCAGACCCCAATTATGTAAGTTATGATGATTTTGGAAATAAAGTATCAAAAGATACTGTTATAAAACAGTATGCAGATATTGCTTCTCAAGCCCAGGAAGAATTAAAGGGTGAAATTGATGCACAGCTAAAAAACGTCCAAGTCAGCAACTATACTGGTCCAAAGTCTACCAATCCGCAAAAGGGTTCGTCAGGCTCCAAAGGTGCCAAAGATAACTCAACAATCGACTGGATCAAACGTAGTGCGGAATTACTTGAACGTGAAAGTACTCGTCTACAGACTGCTATAGATGATACTTGGAAAGCTTATACAGGATTATCTCAAGCAGATATAGAACGTGTTCAGGAACTGTTTAGTATGAATTTGACTCCAAATTCAGATGAAGTAAATGAACTTTTGGACTATGCTGATAAATTGGGTGTTTCTATCGGAGAACTTCAAGACCTTGCCAACAATAATGGACTAGAGAGCAGACAGTCTCTACTAGAGCAACTGATTGACGTTGACAAACAACGGTTAGATCAGGGTATTGATTCTCTCAACTATTATAAGAACTCCTATGAAGAGTATGTAGCAAAAGTTCCTGAATACCGTGACAAGATTGAAAATGGTGGCATTGATATTGAAAGTTTCTCAGGTGATGAGAAAACTAAGATTGAGAATGCTATGAACGCTTATGATTCTTATCTGGACCAGAAGAAAACGAATCTGGAATTATCTAATACTATTCGCGACAATGAATTAGAGTATTACACAATCGCTATCAATGAAATAGATAAGAAAAATGCCCGTCTTAGCAGTTCTAATGATCTGATTCAAAAGCAGATTGACTTGTTAAATACACAAGGAATTACTGTTTCTTCTAGTATGTATGACCAACTCATATCCAATACCGAAGGACAGATTGGTTATCAGCAGGAAAAACTGCAAAAGCAAAAGGATCAACTTATCAAAGCTATCACAGAAGAAGGCTTAAAAGTTGGTAGCGATAAATGGTACGAACTGAATGACGAGATTATGTCTACTGAGGGTTCTATCAAAGACCTTGAAAAAGCCCAAGCTGAATATGAGAAGCAACTCCGTGAACTCCCCATCACCAATCTTGAGAAGTTAGGCACTATCTACCAGAACATCCTTGATACCATTCAGAACTGGGGCGCTGAAATGGAAGCCTCCGGCAAGACATTGGATGCAGACTACTATCAGAAACTCATTAACAATGCTAATACTTCTATCTCTAATTATAAGGAAGAAATTGAAGCTATCCAGGATGTCATGGAGGACTATAATCCTGGTACTGACAACTGGAATGAGATGAATGATAAGTTGCAGCAGTGTAACTCTTCTATCTCTTCTCTTGTACAGAACATGCATAAGTGGAATGAAGAGCTACTAAATCTTCCTATTCAGAAGATTTCAGATGCATCTGATTCTCTGAGTAAGATTGTTGATGGACTGAATGATGTTAAGAGTGAGCATGAGACAGTCATTAGTGCTGTAACAGGTGCTATCAGTGACGAGATTGACCGTCTGAATGATGAGAAGGAAGCTTACGAGGATACGATCAACGACCAGAAGGAAGCTCTACAAGATAGAATGGACTTACTGGATAAGCAGAATGAGAAGCTGAAACTGCAAGCTCAGTATGAACAGGCACTCTATGATCTTGAAAATGCCACTACGCAAAAAACTGAAAAGGTCATAAGAAATGGCGAACTGACCTATGAAGCTAATGCTGATAATCTACGCAATGCACAGGAATCTGTTCAAGACGCCCTTGCTGCATTAAAGAAGCAGGAACTTCAAGACCAGATGGATGCTCTGGATGATGCTTTAGATGATTACAATGATAAACTGCAAGATACTTTAGATTCTTTACAGAAAATCAGTGATAAATGGTCTGAAATCGCATCTAAGAAGGAACAAGCAGATAACGAAAAGACTGCCACTGATATTCTTGGAAAGAACTGGAAAGATAAGGTTCTAAGCGGCAATGACGCTGATATTTTCCAGATGTTTAGCAAGCTGTATTCCGATAATGTAGACCAGATCAACAAGTATCAGGAGCAGATTGACTCTACAGAACATATCTCTTCTTTAATCCAAGAATACATTGACTCCTATAAGGCAGGCACTCTTACTTATGAAGAGGCACAGGCCGGTATTCATGATCTCGTATCACAGATGAACCAGAAAATGTCTGCAATGGACAACCTACAGAATATCTATAATTACATGGGTAAGGTATATGACACTGCCGCAGATGGTGATGCGGTATTTGGTGGTATTCAGAAAGCATTTAAGGAATCTGGCGATCAGCTGATCTCATCTTTACAGCAGTATCAGGCGAATGCAGGTCTTATCTCTGAATCTATGAGCAGTTGGCAACAGCTGACTAATAATGTAGAAAGTATCAAAGATATTTTGGAAGATGTAAAGGATAATCTGAAAGATACAGAACGTGACAGAGATGATGATGATTCTGGAAGTAAGAAACATAGCAGTAGTTCCAATGCACCAAGTACAAGTAGTCGTAGAGAAACAGGTGATTCTAGTCATGGTCCTGGTGTTGAGAAACATCATAGTGGTGTATTCAGTGGTGCTGTGGGTAGTTCTTCTGCTGACAAAACAGATAAGATCAGAGTCCTTGAAGCTGAGAAATTAGGACCAAATGAGATACCGGCGGTACTAGAACGTGGGGAAATGGTCTTTACTCCTGAACAGATGGAAAAGCTTGTAGCAAGTTTTAGTGCTACGGCATACGTTCCTGATAATTCATGGATAAAGAACATGTATCCTTCTGCTACTGTTAATACGAAGCCGAATATAGTCAATGTCTCTGTTGGTGATGTGAAACTGACAGATGTAAGAGATGTGGACGGTTTTGCCAAGGCTATGGGTAAAGATTTTGTTCCGCTTGCAAGACAGGCATTGGCAAGATTTTAAGACCATAAGGGAGTAGTTTTATGCTACTCTCTTATCATAAATATTGGTTGAAAAATTTCCTATATTGTATATACTGTAAGTAACAAAACAACATTCAAACATATTTTGCTTGATATTTTTGTGATTTATGGAGGCAACAGTATGGGAAACGAAGACAACAAAAAGAAGGATAATACTAAGAAAAAGGTATCATGGAGACCAATTATTTTCTCAAGAGAACCTAAGAAAGAAAAACCTATAGATGTAGATAAAATGACGGGACAAACTGGCAATAATACTAATCAAGGAAGTCAGGGAACCCCATGATGAAGGAGTTGGAAATTATAAATACAATTAATGATATTATAAATATTCTTCCGGTAATTTTTCAATATGTTGTTCCAGGATATTTCTGCATATCTTTTTATTCATTTTTATATGCAAAAAAGCCTAGTGAAAACTCATATATATGGAAAAGCTGTATTATAAGTTTTGTATTATTATCTATAGTACAATTTTTAAGACTTGTATCGCCGTTCAATATAATACCAAATAACCCATTTTTAAATGTATTTGCTAGTATTGTATTAGGGATCGTCTTAATAGGAATTATTTATTGTCTATTGGCGCAAGAATGGTTTCAAAATCTTATTACCTTTTTATTTGGTAAATCTATATTTGAAAATGTTTTAGATTATGCTATAGATTACGAGGAAGGATCAAATGTAAAAGTATATCTTAAAAATAAGAATTATTACATAATGGGTCATTTTAAATTCTGCGAAGAAAAAGGTGAAGATTCCTGGATCGTAGTAAGTGCTTTTAGTAAGCGTGAAGTTGCTACAAATTTACTGTGTGCAAACGAGCCAGACCACACAAATGACAGTGATGTAAAAATGATCGTTAGATTAAAAGATATTGAATATATGGAAATATTTTAAAGGGTCAGATTTATTCTGGCTCTTTTGTTTTAGTATATGGGGAGTATCCAGAAATGGGTACTCTCTTCTTTAATTTAAAGGAGATTTTATGGAAAACTATACAGAGATTTTTAAGAATGTTATTTCTATGGTGCAGGAAATGATTAGCAAGTCTATTAATAAAGCCGCTTATGACAAGACATTCCGAGCCATTGTTATAGATAAGAAGAAAGATGGCGTATACGAGATTGAATACAAGGGGAAACGCTACAGTGCCAGATGTAAAACGCCAGTAGAAACAGGTAAGATTGTTACTGTGTGTGCGCCGCAGAATAAGTGGAATGAGCTGTATATACAGAGTGATGAAGAGTATGTACTGAATGAACTAAGTTCAAAGTTTTTTGCAGATACATTAAAAGGTGGAACTGCATTAGATATAATTGAACAGCTCAGATATGGTCATGGACAGTGCGGTTCAGTGTATGTAGACGATTGTACTTATGTAAATGTTTCTATTCCCGAAGGCTGGTATAACTTTCTATGGATACCTCACAGAAATGGTGGCAAAGAAAGAGATAATTTTAATTATGGTACTCTGACACTATATCCTATGAATATGACGGGCAATATGTACGTGATCCAGTATTCCCAGGGGAAGATTAGTATGGTGAAGGTACTGTAAAGAAAATAAAATAAAGGGTGGTGAAATATGTATGCGATTATAAATCCAATAGAACCATTTGACAGGTCGGTTGGTTCTACTATTAGTTTTACATGGAATGGAAACCAGATTTTTAAAGTTCGATGTAAAATCAAATTAAATTCTTCTGGTGAAGTCGTTTATGACGAAACAGTATCTTCTATGAAGAAAGAGTATGTAATTCCAGCTGATACAGATTTGGTGAATGGTGAATATTATGTTGCTACGATCACTGTCTTTGATGCTGATGATAATGAATCAGACGAACAGGATATTGGAACTCCTTTCTACTGCTTCTCTACTCCTTCTTTTTCTTTGTCTGTAGTAGATGATACCGTTATTAAAGCTTCTGAATATGAATTCACACTCTCCTACTCTCAGAGTGAGGATGAGGCATTAAACTCCTACGAAATAACTTTATGTTCTTACCAAAAGAACGTTTTACAAACGACAAATACATTATATGACACTACTTCTATGAAAGCTATGTTCACAGGTTTGGAAAATGCTACCGATTATTATATCAGAGCAACCGGTACTACTCTTCATGGAATGATGCTGGATACTGGTTATATCCATATTGTTGTTGCTTACAAGAAACGACATATCATGTCTGTTATCGAAGCCAATAACTTACCCAAAGTTGGTGGCGTGGAAATCAGAAGTAATATCGTGTCAATTGAAGGTTGGTCTGATAAACCAGTAGATTATACCCATCCTAGCGGTGCAAATGTATTTGATAATAGAATTGTCTTCGACTCTGGTTTTGTAGTCGAAGGTGACTTCACAAAAATCTTTGTAATCAAAAATCCTTTTATAAATAAAAGTATTATTAAATTCCAGGATGAAACTGGAACAAATATTGCAAATGTGTATTACAGAGAAGGCGAATATGCTTCTTCAAATGGTAAGGCAGCATATTTTGAATTGCAGTCAGCCTTTTCAGGATTTGCACAAGTTGCAATGAGTAACTTTGTTACACTTCCTACAGATAATCAGAGCTTTGTTCTATATATCGTTCGTGTAGGGAATT